>Ga0137358_10000108_pt1 | contig 28383 bp, 25 predicted proteins | sample Mad1_20_16metaG_FD_105551 | JGI IMG/M metagenome (GOLD analysis project Ga0137358, IMG submission 105551) | Vadose zone soil microbial communities from Angelo Coast Range Reserve, California, USA - Mad1_20_16 metaG | ecosystem: Environmental > Terrestrial > Soil > Vadose zone | place: USA... | reverse complement strand
CTTGGGAAAAGCCTACTTCTCGATCTGGGGACACGGGCTGCCTTTCACCTTTGGTGGGCTGGTGATTGCATCGCTGGTCTACAGCCTTCCCTTCATGGTCCAGCCGATAGCAGCAGCGTTCGCGTCCGTGGACCCCAAGCTCACCGCGGCCTCGGCTGTGCTGGGAGCATCGCGCTGGCGTACCTTCTTCCGCGTGGTATTGCCTCTTTCGTTCGGTGGCCTGCTTACAGGGGTGGTCCTTACTTTCGCGCACACGCTGGGCGAATTTGGCGTCGTCCTGATGGTGGGTGGGAACATCCCGGGCGTCACGCGGACAGTTTCTATTTCGATCTACGACAATGTGCAGGCGCTGGATTATTCGGCAGCAGGCCAGACCTCGCTGGTGTTGTTGGTGGCGTCGTTCGTGATTCTTTCTGTCGTGTATGTGGTGAACCGGAACGGCTCGATCCTCGGGCCCGCTCGCCGTTAGATCGACGCTCGGCGAAACACAAGTTCCATCATTCTGCTAATCTGGTTCGCGAGTTTTCACGCACATCTTTGTTCGACATCCTCCATTGGAGAAGACGGATGAAATACCGCACCCTCGGCCGCACTGGTTTCGAAGTCAGTGACATCGCTCACGGATTGTGGGGAATGAGCGGGTGGAGCGAGGCCGACGACCAGCAATCACGCCAGGCCATTCAGCTCGCCATCGATCTGGGGTGCAACTTCTTCGACACGGCGTGGGCCTACGGCAACGGGAAGAGCGACGGGCTCCTGGGCGAGGCGCTCGCCAATAACAAGGGCAAGCGCATCTACGCCGCTTCGAAGATACCTCCGAAGAATCTGAAATGGCCCGCGTCTCCGAAAGACAAGTACCAGGATGTCTTCCCTGCCGATCATGTGTTCAAGTACGCGCAACGCATTCGCGAAAAGCTGGGCGTGGATTCAATCGACTTGCTGCAGTTTCATGTCTGGGATGAGGGCTGGACGGATGATCCGGGGTTCCGCGACACCGTGGAGAAGCTCAAAGGCGCGGGCTGGATTCATTCTTTTGGGCTCAGTCTGAATCGCTGGGAGCCGGAGAACGGCCTGAAGACGCTGCGTACGGGGTTGGTCGACGTGGTGCAGGTGATCTACAACATTTTTGATCAGGCACCCGACGACAAGCTTTTCCCGCTTTGTCGGGAACTGAACATCGGCGTGATCGCGCGCGTTCCGCTCGACGAGGGCAGCCTGGGCGGGAAGATGACGGCACAGACGCAGTTTCCGGAAACGGATTGGCGGGCGAAGTATTTCGGGTCGGAAAACTTGTCCGCAACTCTGCCCCGGGTAGAGACCCTGAAGCAACTGGCGCCCGCGGGGATGGCCCTGCCGGAAATGGCCTTGCGCTTCATCCTCGCAAATCCTGTGGTGAGCACCACGATCATTGGCATGCGAAAGCCCGATCACGTCCGCCAGAACGTCGCGACCAGCGACGCGGGACCGCTTGACCCTTCGCTCCTCGCACAGGTAAAACCTCACCGCTGGGACCGCAAGCCCAAGCGCTGGTCGGATTAGCGTACCCATCACTTCGCGTTCACAAGCTGCATGCAGGCGCGGCAGTCTCTGCTTCTCGACAGCCGGATGCTCGGTTCTTCCCCAACTCGCCTTTCACTTGTGGTTTAATCTCCGTCGCACAATTCCAGAGTCCTCAATTTCATTGGAGGGGATTTCATGCTTAGCGCTCGCTTCGCGAAGAACAGTCTTGCGCTTCTGTTTCTTCTCCCGTGTTTTGTCCTGGCGGCGGCCCAAGGGCCACCGGCTGACCTCGACGCCTGGATCGCCCGTTCGATGAATGAATTTGACGTCCCCGGGATGGCGGTGACGATCGTAAAGGATGGAAGGGTCGTCGTGGCAAAGGGATATGGCGTGCGCAAACTAGGCGCTCCAACGCCTGTCGATGAGCACACGATGTTTGGCATCGGCTCGAACACGAAGGCCTTCACCACCGCAGCCCTGGCCATGCTGGTGGATGAAGGCAAGCTCGCGTGGGACGATCCCGTTTACCAGCGGCTCCCTGGGTTCCAGATGTACGACCCCTACGTTTCGCACGAGATGACGATTCGCGATCTTCTCACCCACCGCAGCGGCATGGGTCTGGGAGAGGGCGATCTGCTGATCTTTCCGCACACCACTTACACGCGCGACGACATCATTCACCGCTTGCGCTACATGAAGCCGGTTTCCAGCTTTCGCAGCCGTTACGCTTACGACAACCTGCTTTACATCACTGCTGGGCAAATTATTCCAGCAGTTACGGGAATCTCGTGGGATGACTTCATCCGACAGCGCATTTTTTTGCCGTTGGGCATGAAGGCTACGAACCTGAGCAATGCAGCCTTCAGGCCTGGCGGGGACTATGCATTCCCCCATTCCCGGGTGGACGGAAAGCTGCAAGTTGTGGAGTTCGGGAACCTGGACAACGCTGCGCCCGCAGGCGCAATCAATTCCAGTACCGCCGACATGGCGCAGTGGGTGATTGTGCAACTTGGCCGCGGCCGGCTTCCCAATAGCGACCGGCGGTTGTTCAGCGAAAAGCAGTCGCGCGAGATGTGGTCCCCGCAGACGGTTCTTCCCACCGGCGATCCCTCTCCTTCGCTGCTGGCGCTAAAGACGAACTTCTCCGCTTACGGGCTGGGTTGGGGTCTGCGTGATTATCACGGGCGCAAGCTGGTTGGGCATACGGGCGGTGTCTCCGGATTCGTTTCTCGCGTGATGCTGGTGCCGGAAGAGAATCTGGGCGTGGTCATACTCACGAATGCCGAGGAGGGGGGCGCCTTCGATTCGATCCTGTACCACATCGTCGACGCTTACTTTGGACTGCCGCCGATCGATTGGATCGCGGCCTTCAAGGTGGCCAAGGAGCACGAGGAACAGGCCGCCGCGGAGGTCGAGAAGAGGCAGACCAATTTTCGCGCGAAGGATTCCAAGCCTTCGCTGTCGCTCGAAAAATATGCCGGCGTCTATGCCGATGCGTGGTACGGAACCGCGACTATCCGTGCAGGCAACGGCAATCTGGTGCTGAGCTTCGAGCACACACCCACGATGGTAGGGGAACTCGAACACTGGCAATACGACACCTTCAAGACTCACTGGCGGGATCGCACCATCGCCGATGCTTTCGTAACTTTCTCACTCCGGCCGGATGGCGCCATCGAGCATTTCAAGATGGCACCGGTTTCGCCACTGGCCGATTTCAGCTTCGACTACCAGGACGTGCTGTTCGAGCCGGTCGGGAAAAAATAGCTTTGCGCAGGATCGCCGCTGGATAACTCAGTAAAGCCAACGGATTCACCGTACAAATGCAAAGGCAGGATCATCAATTTTGATGGTGGATTTCCGGCGAGTGCCCAAGGCAATGTCATAGGCCACCAGCAGGTGATTCTCGACGATCACAATTTCTTTGTCGCTGAGCCACCCAACCAACACGGCGTTCGGCAGGAATGCAGAGCGTTTACCGGGATCGATGGCGCTCACCACCGCAACCGCCGGCAGATCCGTGAGCGCTTTGCGAATGCGCTGCGACTCGGGAGGGCTCGCCTGTCCCTGCTCGGAAAGCTGGATGGGGGCTGTCGATTTCGCACTGGCGTCAATGGTCATCGCGACGGATGCCATTTGCGGCGAGAGCTTGGCATTTTCCGTGAAAAAGCTGACGTCGTAGTCAGGATTCTTGTATTGCGCCCGTTCATCAAACAACACCACGGTTCTGCCATAGTTCAGCAGCAGGGTTTGGTCGTTGCTCTGGTTCTCCCAGCCACAACAGCCCGTATCGAGGATCGCGCTGATGATCACCGACCCGTGCTCGGTCATATCCAGCACACGCTGTGAGGGCTGTTGCAAATCGGTCGCTGACCACAACGAGCGATCCGATTTTTCGTAAAGCGTGCTGCTGAGGTATTTCGTCTCGGTCTGGCCGGGGATCAGGCGCGTAAGTACGAAATAGTCATCAACTCCGCCATCCGGAACCCAAAAGCGAGCCTCCGCGCAGCTCTCGGAACAGGAACCGGTCGGGCATCGGCACTCTGGAATGTCAAAGGATGCGAGGTCTTCTCTCTGCCGCCCGCTCAGGTCAGACCGCCAGGCGTGAAATGTCGTAGAAACCGACAGCTCGACATTGTCGCGCTCGAGCTTGCTGAATGGGGTGGTAAACCAGAACAGATACGAGCCGTCGGCAGACAGGAAGGGCCAAGGCGAGGACTCGATAACCTTCTGATTGGAGCCGGCGTGACTCGTGATTCGCATGATTCCGCGCCCCAACATGGTCGCCGACTGTCCATCCCAGAACCAGAATTTCTCTCCGTTCTTGCCCACGTCGGGTGAAGGATCGTCGGTATTGGGGGCAAACAGCATTTGCCCCTGGTGGTTGATCTGTAAGATTCGCGCAGCCTTCAAAATTTCCTCAGGGATTTTGATGGTGTGCTTCGGCGTGAAAGTTGCCGGATCGTACTCGACGATTGAGTCCGGTTGCTTGAGCACCCAGAGACGCCGGCTCTGGGCCGTCGCTGAAACGGCCAGACAGGCAACGATGACAATGCACCTCAGGGATCTCACCATTCGGTTTTCGAGTGTCCTCGGAACAGTTGCAGCATTGTAAATGGAATGGCCCATCCCGCGGGTGAACTGCCGAGTGCCTGCACGTATCGTCTGGCCCCCCTGTCCCCGTTCCCCACAGGTACAATAGTTCGACCATTGAGGATCGGACATGTCCACGACCAAACCTCTTCCTGCTGAAGCCGCCTCGACCGAGATTCCTGCCGTCCCGTTGACGATTGAAGGCTATAGCGTCCTGCATCAGATGATGCGTTTTCGATGGACGGCGTGGCACGCGCTCGGCGAGGGAGCGCGGCGTGAGATCGTGAGCGAAGCGGTCCCGGCTCTGAGTCGCATGGAACAGAATTCCGCCGGACAATCCGCCCTGTATTCGCTGATCGGTCACAAGGGTGACCTGATGCTGGTGCACTTCCGCGAGTCGTTTGATGAACTGAACCGCGCAGAACTGCAACTGGCACAGCTGCGGTTGAGCGAGTACTGGGAGCCCACCACTTCCTATCTATCAATCATCGAGCTTGGGCTGTACGAATCGACCACCAAGGTTTACAAGACGCTGGTTGAACGGGGCATCGAACCACACTCCGAGGAATGGAAACGCGAGATCCAGCAGACACTGGACCGGCAAAAAGAGGCGATGCGGCCTCGGTTGTTTCCCACCATTCCGCCGAGCCGGTATGCCTGTTTTTATCCGATGGATCGCCGGCGTGGGGAAGACAAGAACTGGTACACGCTGCCGATCGAGGAGCGGGCGCGGCAAATGAACGAGCATGGCCTGGTGGGGCGGCGCTACGCTGGCGAAGTGCGCCAGATCATTACCGGCTCGATCGGCTTCGACGATTGGGAGTGGGGCGTGGATCTGTTTGCCGACGACCCGCTGGTCTTCAAGAAACTGATTTACGAGATGCGCTTCGACCACGTCAGCGCGGTCTACGCGCTTTTCGGACAGTTTTACGTGGGATTACGCTGCCCAGCCGAGCAACTGGGAACGCTGCTTGCGGGAGAATTACCGCCAGCAGGCAAACGAGCATAATCCCGCTTCGGAAACAGTCAACCGACCAGCCGGGCGCGAGAGCCCTACGCCTGCAACCTGCAGATCTCTCCAGGTGGCGGGATCCGCCTCTGGCGGCTATCTTCATCCGCTAGTCTTAATTTCAACTCTCTTCCTGGAGCCTCTCATGTCGACCCTTGGACTCATCGAATATCAAAATGCCAGCCCGGAAGTGAAAGCCGTCTACGACGACATCATGACCACGCGCAAGACGGACTGGATCAACAACTTTTGGAAGGCCATCGCGCACGATCCAGTTACGCTGAAACGCACCTGGGAAGACATCAAGCAAATCATGGCGCCCGGCGCGCTCGATCCTCTCACCAAGGAACTGGTGTACCTCGCTGTCAGTGTTAGCAACCAGTGTGGCTACTGCATTGCTTCGCACACAGCGAGTGCGAGAAACAAGGGCATGACGGATGCCATGTTCAAAGAGTTGATGGCAGTAGTGGGAATGGCGAATGAGACAAACCGACTGGTGGCGGGATATCAGGTGGAGATCGACGACCGCTTCAATACGCCATAAAAGCTTGCGCCATCCCGATCGACTTCTTTAACCCGAGTGGACCGACCATGTCACTTGCGAGTCCGCTGGCCCACTTTCTTCGACGGACTCCTCTTCCCTCTCCTGCTCGGAAAGCGAAATTCGTGTAGCCGCATGTTCACGCGGCGCCCGCGAAAAGTCACGCCTTCGGCTTCGAGTCGGAGCCGCTGTTCAATTGCAGAGTCACCTCGGAGCTTGATTTCCCCGCCTGAGCCGACGATCCGATGCCAGGGCAGGTCGAAGGAAGTCCGAAGTATTCCGACCACTTGCCGGGCGGCGCCGGGATGCCCGGCAGCTTTCGCGATCGCTCCGTAGGACGAAACGTGCCCCCGGGAAACCGCACGAATGGCTTTGACGAAACTGTCTCGCATTGATTCAGCTCTTCGCTCCATCGTATTCGATTCTTCGATCCCGTGCGACCTGACTGCTTGTCATGGTTCGATACGGCGCTCGCAGACGGTCGGGCATCCCGAAGGTTTGTCGCTGCATCCAAAATCGTCCAGGGGGCAGGCGTGCTTTATTCCAATCTCGTTACAGGAGTGAAGCAATGAAAGTGCTGCTGAAAGTTCTTCCGCTCGGCACAGCTTTGATCTGCCTGGGCGCAATTTTTCTTTCCATCGGTTGCGGTTCTAGTAGTGCACGCTTTCGCTACGTACAAGCCTCTCCGGGGGCACCGAGCGCGGTGGACGTGCAAGTCGACGGAAAAAATGTTCTCACGGATATTGGCTACGGGCTGCCCGGAAGCTATCAGAAGGTGACCTCCGGGTCACGATCGATCAGCATATTCCAGACCGGCACGACCACTAATCCATATTTCAGCGGCTCAGTTTCGCTGGGCAGCGGAGACACCACGCTTATCTCCGAGAACGTCTTCAGTTCAATCGCCTTGGCACCCTACACTGACGACAACACCGCACCCGCGTCCGGCAACGTCAAGCTGCGGTTCATAAACTCCGGGCCGTCGGTTGGGTCGGTGGATGTTTACGTCGTCACCAGCGGGACCGGAATCGGCGGGCTCAGTCCACAACTGAGCCTCGCCTTTCCAAACGCCAGCGGATACATTTCCATTGCCGCCGCGAATTATGACATCGTAATGACGCAGGCGGGAACGCAGAATGCGATCTCCGGTCTTAACGTGTCCTATACGTTCGCGGCCGGCCAAATCAGAACAATCGTCATTATCGACAGCCCCCAGGGTGGCGCGCCTTACAACCAGCTGGTTTTGACCGACCTGAACTGATCCGTACCTGAAGTGCGACCTTGCGAGCAACGTTAGCCTCGGCGTCTGAATGATGGTGGTCGAGGCTTTCGTTTACTCGCTCGGAATTCACCTTGCCCGGCGGCGCATCAGGTAGTCCCTACAGTGCGATCCAGCCCAGGTAGATCAGCCACAAGGAAGCGACACATACCATCAACCAGAGCAGCACTCCCTGGAACAGGGGCCGATGGCCCACCTGCTTCAATGTGGCGATGGAGATTCCGCTTCCAATGAGATACAAAGTCACGGTCAGGCCGATCCTTGCCAGCCTGCTCAGGGCAGAATAGAGGGCCGCGCCCGAGGGGAGATAAGTGTTGCACACCGCTGCCAGGCAGAACAGGCCGATAAACCATGGCCATTGAACTTTTGCTTTAGCACCCTTGATTACGGCTGTGCCGAGGGAGAGGGGAACAATCCAGAGCGCGCGGGCAAGTTTAACCGTGGTCCCCACTTGAAGAGCTTCGCTTCCGTACTTTGCAGCCGCTCCAACCACGGAACTCGTGTCATGGATCGCCAGCGCAGCCCAAAGGCCGAATTGGGTCTGGGTGAGTTTCAGCAGCACTCCAATCGCAGGAAAGAACAGCAGCGCAACCGCATTCAACACGAAAACAGTACCGAGAGAAACCGCCATCTGCTCGTCGGTCGCGCCAGTGATCGGGCCAATCGTAGCGATCGCGCTGCCTCCGCAAATGGCCGTTCCGGTTGAAATCAAGTACGCAGAGGTATTCTGCACACCTAGCAGCGCACCCAGAAACATGCCAGCCCCCATGGCGAAGGTGATGCTCAACAAGGTGTAAACAAAGCCTCTGCGTCCGGCGCAAATCACTTCCTGCAGGTTCATGCCGAAGCCCAGGCCGACCACCGAGATCTGCAACAGCCAACGCGATAAACAGGCCGATTGTTTTTCGAAAGGATGTCGAAAGATCAGTCCGAAGGCGAGCCCCATCGCGAGCGCGACAGGCGGAGACGCGAAGCTGCAGGCGGCCGCCAACAGGCCGAGGACAAAAACTATTTTCGAGATCATGCGGGACAAAAGCCGGAGGCAGTGGAGATCCCCCGGCTCGCCGACCGTTTCCTACGCCGCAGCACCCTTTCGGAAGGACTGGATCGCTTCCTCTTCGCTGTCGAACACTTCGAAGATCGTCAGAAGCTTGGTCACCTGCAGGAGATCTCCGACGCGTTGCGTCAGGTTGGACAGCTTAATGGCGCCTCCGACATTGTGAGCCGTCGTATATAGAGCGACCAGCGTGCCGAGCCCGCCCGAATCAATGTAGCTGACCCCACCCAGGTTGAGACCGATCTGGTTGTTTTGCGTAACCAGTTTCTTCACCGTGTCGCGGAGCTCTGCCGATTCCTCTCCAAAAACAATTCGGCCATCGCAATTCACCACCAGTATGCCCTGCACCGTACGAGTCGTGAGTTTCAGTTGCATGGGGAGAACTCTCCTTAACTATGAGAACGTTGTCCGCGGAAAAGCCTACCGCGTGGCGGCCCGTCGCGCAAGGGTTTCGCCTGCAAAAGCCTGCAAAAGGCATCTCCTGCAGGACGAAGGAAGCGTTTCGGGAAAGGCCAGGCAGGGTCGTGGGCGGGTGCACATTCACGTATAATCGGAGTTTCTCTTCTCATGAGCTATCAGGTTCTGGCGCGCAAATACCGTCCGCAGAAGTTCTCCGAAGTCATCGGACAGGAGCACGTTACCCGCACCCTGAAGAACGCCATTGAGCAGGGGCGAACGGCCCATGGGTATATCTTTAGCGGCCACCGCGGGATCGGAAAAACCACCGTGGCGCGCATCCTGGCGATGGCCCTGAATTGCCGCTCCCAGGACCACCCGGTTTCCGAGCCTTGCGGGGTCTGCGAATCGTGCACCGAGATTCGTGCCGGCAATTCCGTCGATGTCATCGAGATCGATGCGGCCACGAACCGTGGTATCGATGAAATTCGTGAACTGCGGGAGGCGGCGCGCTATCGTCCGGCGCGGGACCGATTCAAAATTTACATTCTTGACGAAGCGCACCAGATCACGGATGCGGCGTTCAATGCCCTTCTGAAGACCTTGGAGGAGCCTCCGGGGCACGTGGTCTTCATGCTGGCCACCACCCAGCCGGAGGATATTCCTCAGACCATCCGATCGCGTTGCCAGCACTTCAGCTTCCGGGCGGTGCGATTCGAAGAGATTTTTGGACAACTGCGCAGCCTCGTGGACCAGGAAAAAATTGAGGCAGATGATGATGCCCTAGCCCTGTTGACCGACGCCGGCGACGGCTCGATGCGAGATGCGCTTTCGATTTTGGATCAGGCGATCGCCTCGAGCAGCGGACGTCTTACGTCGGAGGCAGTTCGCCAGTTGGTCGGTGCGGCGCCGTCGGGAGTGCTTGAAGAGATGATGCAGGCGGTGGCGCGGAGCTCGAGCCAGGAGGTTCTGCGTCTTGCCGACCGGTTGATCAGCGAGGGTCAGAATCCGGTGCACTTTGCCCGGCAATTAGTGCGTTTCCTGCGCAACACTGTAGTTGCTAAGGTGGCCGGAAAAGACTCTTCTCTCCTACAGATATCGGGCGATGAAAAGAAACGGGTAGCGCGGATCGCGGAACTGTTCAGCGAGGAAGATTTGGCGCGCCACCTGCAGATCATGCTGCGAACGCACGGAGAGTTGGGCTACAAGCAGGAGCAGCGATTCCACTTGGAACTTGGCCTGTTGAAGATGGCACACGCGCAGCGCTTGTTACCGATCGAACAGTTGCTGAGTGAAGCTGCAACGGTTGGCGGTGGCGCTCGCAGTCCGTCCAAGCCAGCCGTTATCTCGGATACGCGAAGCGCGTCTCCGGCTGCTCCGGCACGGGCAAACTACGTGTCGCCCTTTGCAGCGGATTCTGCCCGCAAGAGCAGCGGCAAGCCGGAACTCTCCACGGAAGCGGCGCCCGCGGGCGGTCCTCGCATCGTGGCCAGCGCGAATTCGTCTGCACCAGTCATTATGGGCAGCGCCGCACCTGAGGCCATGGCAGACCCGGTCTCCGATCGCACGCCCGAGATCCGCCCTGAACCTGTCACCCCTCAGCCGCAAGGCCTCGATGATGTGCGCAACGCCGTTCTCAATGCCTTGGGCGATGCCGGGCATCGCATGCTGGTATCCATGCTTGAAACCGGGGAGTGGGCGGTCGAAGGCATTGAGCTTGTCATCAAAGTCTCATCCTCGGCGACGGTGATCGACATGTCGGTGGGGGCGGACGCAAAGCGGCTGGCCATCGCCGCTGCCAGCGGTGTGCTGGGCAAGGCTATCAAACTGAAAGTGTTGCCGGGTGGAACTGTGCAAGCTGCTCCGGCGCGTCCGCAAGCAGCGTCCAACGCCGGCGGGCGTGCGGGCGCCGAACAAGATCCCATCGTTCGGCGCTTACAGGAGAAGTTCGGCGCTGAAATCCGCACGATTATCGATCAGCGGGAGAGGAAGTAAACGTTTTCAAAGTTTCAGCCGTCAGGTTTCGAGGTGTTCATGGGTGGGTTCAACCTGCAGCAGTTGATGTCCCAGGCGAAGGAGCAGTACGAGACACTGCAGAAGAAGATGCAGGAGACTGTGGTCGAGGCTTCGGCGGGCGGTGGCTCTGTCAACGTCAGGATGGACGGGCGCAAGCAATTGCTCAGCCTGAAGATTGATCCGGAAGTGGTGAAGTCGGGCGACATCGAAATGCTGCAGGATCTGGTCACGGCGGCGGTCAACGAGGCGGCGCGCAAGGTCGACCAGGCCATGCAGTCAACCGTGGGCGGCATGCTGGGCGGATTGGGACTTTGACGAATTGGGTAATTGGGTATTTTGCAATTGGGTGATTTGGTCACCGGTCTTGCCGTTGCTTCCCGCCGCAGTTTTGGGCCAAATTACACAATTACCAAGTCTTTCTATGTCCAAGTTCGCAGAGCCAATGACTCGACTCATCGATGAATTGAAGAAGTTGCCCGGGGTGGGCAGCAAGAGCGCGCAGCGCCTCGCTTTCCATATCTTGCGTTCGAGCGATGGTGATGCCGAGGCGCTGGCTACGGCAGTGCGGGACGTCAAGGCCAATCTTCGGCTCTGTTCCATCTGCAACAACATCACAGACGTCGACCCTTGCGTCTACTGCAGCAGTCCCACGCGGAATCAGAGACTCGTATGCGTCGTGGAGGAGCCGACGAATATTGCTGCCATCGAGAAGACCAAACATTTCAACGGGGCCTACCATGTGCTGCACGGGTCGTTGTCGCCCCTGCACGGCGTTGGGCCGGAGCAACTGCGCATCAGCAACCTCATGCGGCGTGTGGAGTCGGGCGACGTCGATGAAGTGATCATCGCGACCAATCCCACAATCGAAGGCGAGGCGACGGCCACCTACCTATCCCAGCAGCTCAAGAGACAAGGGCTGCGCGTGACGCGGATCGCCATGGGGATTCCCGTAGGCAGCGACATCGAATACACCGACGAAATCACTATGCTGAAGGCGATGGAGGGACGGCGCGAGTTGTAGCCGCTCGTGAGCAGAAGCCATCCGCTAGCACACCCCGCTTCCAAATTGTGCAAGGAATTGATCCGGCACCCTGGTGAGAAGATTCTACCGCCTGCCGTGAGTGCTGGTATTTGTCTTTTAGTTTCAGTAGCTTACTCGATTTTTATGTTCCTTTGGTTAAAGTCGACGGTGGCAGGGCGGTTGCACATGGCACATGCGGTCGTTAACGAGCTTCTTTTTTTCAAATTGGCTGAGGCGAGGCAAGCGCAGTTCGGGTAACCGAAACTGGCCACAACCAGACCAGCCGCTCCTTGCCGCCAGTCGCGCCGAGTTGCCATGTAACCGCATCTCAACTTGACGCACTCGAAACCGGGCTAACCAGCCCGGTTTTCTCTTCTTTCAGGAAGGATGACGGGAACTGACTGGCTGGTGCAGCAGGACGGATTACGTCAGATCGGCCTTCCCGGTATTCTGGAAGTCACGAGACCCGCTTAGATCTGCCAGCTTTGGGTTCGCGGCGGAATCGGAATCTGGCAGCAGATAAAAGTTCGTCTCCTCATCGGGCGGAGTTACCCCCTCCGGGAACTGGCCACGATTGTATTCCGCCATGCGGTTTTTCCACTTCAGAAACTCAGTGATCGTCTGGGGCTCGATCCGGATCTCTACCCGCCGAAGACTCGCCAACAGCAAATTCATCTCACAACGAAAGCCCTCCTCGCTCCGCAGATTTTTCTTGGAGGCGGTGATCATCTGAATCTGTCGATTGTGACATTCCAGCAAGCCCCAGCCGACGGGCAGTTCGTTGGGACCGATCACATCACGCGGTGCAAGATAAAGGCGCTCGCTGCCCACGCCAAGTTCAGGGCGCAGCCGAAATGGCTTGATGCGATCGGCGAGGAAGTCGGCACGCGAGACTTTGCACTCCACCAGAACGGAGTGGCAGGCGCGCTTCCATCCGATGGCGTCCGGCATTTCGCCGCTGCTGCAGGCCTGCTCGGAGAGCACTACCCCACAGCGGTAACTGCGCAACCACTCGACGGCCTTGCGAACCAAGAGAGCATGGGTCATGGCATTCAAACTCAACTCTATCGCTTGTACTGGAAGGTGTGAGAGCGCGGGAGTGACTGAGTAGCTTCTATGGGCGCTGCGAAGCCGCCCAAGTTCGTGGTTGCGCGACACGGGAGGGAGTTGCCTTCAGAGGCCTCACGAGGATTGGCTTCCGCAAGACCAGTTCCAGGAGATGCCTGGCTGCGGAGATGTCCTCGGCCTCTGATGTCCACGGGGAGTAGCCAGCGGCGGAAACCACCAGAGCTCCGTCTTTCTGTCCCACCTGAAGAGTTTGCACCTGCCCGTCGCGCGCACCGTCGAAGGCATTCGCGAAGCGGAGCATGCCCGCCAGCTGTATGGCCAGGCTCTTATCGGCGGGTGCAAGTTCCTGCAGCATCTTCTGACGGGGCTTGGGCAGAGCGCCGCAATGAAAGCGTGCCACTGCGGCCACCAGCTGCAACTCGGGAGGAGTCCATCCCAATGGAGGTGTCATCCCGCGAATCAGGCGATAGGTGGCCTTGTGATGACCTTTTCCACGTTTGGCACGCCCCACGTCATGCATCAGCGCGGCCGCGAAAAGGATAGTGCGACCATTGTAATCGGGGCTCGAAGGGGCTAATCCCAGCCGACTGAGCCCATCGAATACCTGCGTGGCAAGAGAGGCTACGCGCTGGGAGTGCGCAAAATCCGGATCCAGCAACGATGCCCAGAGCTTCAGGCGCGCCATGGCTGCGGACTGAATCTGGTCTCCCTGCGGCAATTCTGCTCGCCAGACGCGCCATAAGGAGTTTGGACCCACGGTTCGCTCGTGATACCGCGTGATCCTCTTCTCGCGGGCTTCGCGAACCATGCCCTGCCAACGGCCGCGTGATTCCTCACTGGCAAAGGCGTTCACCTGCGTTGCAGTGGTCCACAGAACATCGAGGTCATGGACTTCCCCCAGCAAGTCCTGCAGCTCCTTCAAGTCGGCGCCCCAGGCTTCATGGAGTTGGGGCAGGAAGTTTTCCACGATGTAGCGAAAGCGCTTGATCCCAATGCGGAGCTCATGAAGGGCAACCTGCGAGCGATTGCGCAGAGCGCGCCGATGAAGGTCGTAGGCTTCTGTCCACCGTTCGAGCGCAAGATGCTTGAAGACGACGCTTCCTCGTCGCACCCGGGCCGCCCGGCGTGGCAGTTCCCTGCTCCATTTTCGCCACTGGCGTACGTCGAAGCTCTGGATCGCCTGCGCGGCCAGCAATTTCTGCCCGTGTTCGCGTTGAGACAGGAGATCGAGGAGCGCCTTGGTCTCGGGGTCCTCCGACGGTCCCAGCTTCTGCACCCATTCCGTCATCACATGAAGGTCGCGTAATTCGCCCAGGCTGCTAAAAAGGGCTTTGCCGGCCTTTTTCATGTCCTTCCAGGAACGGTCAGGGTCGATCGCCCGGAGTCCATCAGCCATGGAACGGCAGCGACGGAGGGCCACGCGCAAGTCGTGGACTGGGTCCGGAGCAAGGTCCGCGCTGGCTCGCTTGCATTCCTCGAGGACCCGCTTCATCCAGTAAGCGAGACCGAGAGTTGGCTCAGCTCGGTGGGGACTTCCGGTCGAAGTCTGGATGGCCAAATGTTTATCCTGCAATCGTTAACACCTCATTTTCGCATGGCCCGAAGCCCAATTACCTCCGTAACGTGCGGACTCTTACTTTTCCCATTACCCTGAAGTTGAAATCGAGACTTACGGGAGTTGCATATCTCGACCGCCGGCACATCTCAAGCGGGCCGCGGCGCATCGGCCAGCGCCTTCGTCCACAGCCTGAACATTCTCGTCAAGTACGTACGTTTGTACGGATTCGAGCACAAGCGTACGGAGTCTCAGTTCGAGACCGCCTGGAATGAACTCCAGGCCGCCGTCCCCAAAGTTGGGGACCAGGGATTCCTGCTGGGCGTCTCAGGGAACAAGCTTCTGCTCGACGGAATTCCCCTGGAAACCGGACAAGCAGAGCGCAGTTTTGCTCAGCTGTTAACGACCGCTGGCCTGGCCAGCATCAATTTTTCCAATCAGGTTACGATCGAGGATTTTGCCCGGCTGGTGCGAGCCTTCGCCTTGGGCGGCTCGAAGGGACAAGACGTCGCCAGACAGATCAAAGATACCCTCGGGGACGGACGCGGAACCTCCATCAAGATCAATGAGGTCAAGTTTGTCGCTGCGGACCCCGCGACCGGGGATGTTACGATTGCAGCCCAGATCGCAGCCCAGACGCTGGGACCGGAGTTCAAGCAATGGTTGAATGACCCACAGAAGCTCCTGCAATTGATCGCCGCCGCAGAGGGCGCCAAGGGGGGCGGAGGCGAGCCAGGGGGTGCGCCCATCGGCAGCGTCCCTACTGTAAGGGTTACAGGAGGAGGCGGCGGCGGAGGCACCGGGACAGGAACCGGAGGCAGCTGGGACGGCAAGACGGTGCCCCTGCAGGAAGAGGAAGTGGTTCAGGCCATCCGCCTGCTGACCCGTTTCGGGGAAGTCTCCACGAACCCCAGGCTTGCGCCCGAAGACCTTCAGAGGGAACTGGGTGCCGCTGACCCGAACACGCGGGTCAATTTGCAGCAACTGCTCCAAAGCCTGGCCAGCAACGTCCAGACCGACAATGACACGCCGCTCCTGATGAAGGCAGCGGAGCACATGGCCATCCGCTTCGCCCTGGAGCGTTATCAGAAGGGCGAAGTGAAAGTGAATGCCGTGCACCAGATGCTCGAGCACATGAGCCGGCAGATGGATACCTTGCGGCAGATTCTGCGCGTGCAGGAAGAAAAGATGGGCAAGGCCGGAATGCTGGTGGAGTCCCACGCCGACATTCTGGACCGCATGTTCTGGGCGGAAGTTCCCGAGGCTGGCAAGAAAAGCGTTCTAATGTCGAACGAAGCACCGTGTGTCCCGCCGCGTAACATTCGGCAGTTTGTCGAGGTATTGCTGGAACGGGACGATAAGGAATCGGCCGCCGCCATCCTGCGGAATTACTTCAACTGTCTGGATGCGAAAGACCCCGAGCCGCGCCGCAAGCTTGCCACTGGATTGGCCCAATTAGCAGATCTCTACCCGGGGCCGGGCGGCGACTTGATGGCTGCCGTCATCCGCAGGGTAAGCGAACAGATCTGCAAGGAGAATGACTCGGAACTGCAAAGCATGCTGAGTGCGGCGTTTGTCCGCCTTAGCCAGGAGGCCAGTACCCGCAAGAGCTACCGCGCTGTGCGTGAAGTGTGTGTGGCCATGGACGCAATTGCCAAATCACGACCGGTTCTCGGGGGAGACTTGCGGCCTCGCATCGGCGTGGAAAATCGGTTGCCGGAGTTCATCGAAGAGGCTTTGCGGTCCGAGCAGGTACCTCAAGACTTGCTGCAGGTGTTGCGGCAGACCAGCCAGGCGGCCGTGGAACACCTCGCTGATCGTTTCTTCCGTTGCATGCGGCGCGATGAATGCGACCGGATGATCGAACTGGTCCGCGACCTGGATAAGCCGGCACTGGCTCAACTACGCGAGATGCTGCGCACCGGGCAGCCTCGCCAAGCAGCCTCCGTGGTGGGCCTGTTGAGCCGCCTCGATGTGCACACTCTCCTGGAACTGTTGCCGGTGCGACTGCCCGAGTTCAACCGCTTCTATCATGATGTCGTCGTCCGCCAGATTGCATACGGGGCAGCCCACGATCGCGGCCGGACGCTGCTGGAATTGCTGGAAATCCTCGACCCGCTGGTAATCCCGCAGGCGGTGGATGAGATCGGCATGAGCGGAGACCGCACTGCGGTCGCGCCTCTCACCGCAATGGCGCGCGCCGGCGACGCGGAAGGTCGCTCCCCCTTCCTGCAGTTGAAGGCCATCGAGTCGCTGGGACGCTTGCGCGACACCGAGGCCACGAACGTCCTCCGCGAACTTTTGGAAGCCAAGAAGATGTGGAAGTGGTCGCATCACCGGGAGATTCGCATTGCGGCTGCGCAGGCGCTCGCCAAGATCGATCCGCGCTACGGAAGCCAGATTCTATCCGACAGCGGCCTGGAGCCCGGAGAATTGGCCATTGCCGCCCTCGATGCCGCCCCCGCCTGTCCCTGGGTGCGCCAGCGGCGCTACGAACGCATTGTTCTACCTCGGTCCTTTTCCGCCACCATCAGCAGTTCGTGGGGAAAATCGAGCATCTCGATACGGGAGATGAGCCTGGGCGGTGGCATGGGCACAAAGGAAGACAATCTCCGCATCGGCTCGGAAGCGAACCTGGATATTTCACTCGGCGTACGGCACGTGCGCGCGCAAGTGTTGTTGCGCCGCGCCCGGGTGAATGAAGTGGGGTTTGAGATCGTGAACACGGATCTCGAAAGCCGGTTTCGACTTCGCCGTATTCTGGTGGAAGCTGTAGAACGTGCGCCCGAGGGCAAGAACCAAGAGTGGGACGGTGGACGCAAGGGATAGACTTCAAGTATTACTTCAACAATCTGAGAACAACAAAGCCTCTGCTCACAAGCAGAGGCTTTGAGTTCTTGCCGGATCTTGCTCCTACACTACCACCTTCACGAAGATAATCACGAGCGTGAACAACACCAGGGACTCAATGAAAGCCAGTCCAAGAATCAACGCCAGCTGAATGCCGGGACGCGCGGCGGGATTCCGCGCCAGGCCTTCACAGGCCGCGGACGCTACCCGCGATTGTCCGAGAGCAGCAAGTGCGACTGCGAGGGCCATCGCAAATCCCGAGGTGATGGCGACCCAGTTGGTCGCCGCATGGGGCGCTTCAGCCCCTTGAGCAAATGCCGGCATGGCGCACATCGACAACAGCAGCAGGCAGAATGTGAACATCACGTGTTTACGCATACGTTGTCTCCTTATGAATGAGCTGCCAGTGGGTGGTTGACGTCATCTCTTGCAGACGCCCTCACGCTTGCAGCGCTTTGATGCCGGAACCTTCGAAATCTCAGTGATCGTGAGCCGTCGCTTCACCAAGGTATACGCAGGCAAGCAAGACAAAAATATAGGTCTGGATAAAGGCCACACCAATGTGCAATCCCTGAAAAATAATCGGTACGCCCAGGGGAATTAGTGAGAAAAAGACGAGCGTGACCATTTCCCCCGCAAACATGTTTGCAAAGAGACGGATGGTCAGAGACAGGACCCGTGCTAAGTGGCTGAATATCTCGATAGGAAACATCAGCGGTGCCAGCCACCAGACCGGCCCCATGAAGTGCTTGAAATAAGCCACGCCGTTTTCTCGCAACCCTTGCACGTGATAGTAGAACCAGGTCACCAAAGCACAACCCAGGGGAACGACAGGAACGCCCGTAGGAGACGTCTGCCCGGGAATCAATCCCATCAGATTGCAACTCAAAATGAAGAGTCCGAGCGTTACCAGGTATGACACATAACGCTCGTAGTGGTGCCCGATGATCTCCTTGCCGAGTCCTCCCACGAAGCCTTCGATTCCCTCCATCACGTGCTGCAAGGCTCCCGGATTATCGACCGACAGCCGCGAACGCACTGCGATAAAGAAGGCGGTCAGCAGGAGCACGACCAGCACTTCCATCGCAGCCGCGTCAGGGATCGGAGCCGCAGGATGCTTCGGCTGAATGTGCAGCGCATGCAGCAAGCTGAGGACGATACCGCCGAAAACGCGGTTCAAGAACTGGGTGAATGCAAGTTGCTCCATAGAGTTTTTTGGGTGAACTCGACATTTGGGGGACTTCAGTAGCCTCGGCGCAACACCGCATAACCTTCGTATGCAGCTTCCAACAGCATCGCCGCGACCGGCGCGCAGACGCCCGACAAGAATCCTCGGAAGGCCCCCAGCGAACTTTTGAATATAACATAGCCGATCGCCGCAACCAACAGATAACGCAGGAGAAACCGCATAACGACCCCATAGCCTCGCTCCCCGCTATGCTGCTCAACGATGCGATCGCCCAAAGCCTCGACGCCGCGGGCCAGCGCTCGGAAGTTGAACCAGGAAACCAATGTCCCGGCCGCGAACCCGCCAGCTGCTGAAACGCCGAAGAACCATGCGACCGGCAAAAGTGCGAGCGCGGAGATCACGAGCAGGAACTTTGGGATCCTCCGAACGGCGTTTGCGAAGAATTGTTCCACATCGAGCTGCGTCGAGGAACGTTCCGTAGCCGGCTCCGCGCTCAAGACTTGTCCTTAAGTGAGCCGGCTGCCATTCGAATCATCTGGACGAAACCGACGATTGCCCCGAAGATCAGTCCACCCAGATACAGCCAGCGGGTGTGCAGCCAATAGTCGAGCAGTTTGCCCAGGAAGAAACCTAACAACACCGCGGCCGGAATGATGAAACCGATTTCGGAGTAGCGCACTACGGAGGCCCATGGGTTGCCCTTCGAAGGACGATCGTCAGGAGCATTCACGCCAGAAGATTAGCAAACCTCGGGGAGAAAGGGCAGTGCACCCTCTACCGTAGCAGATGCGCCAAGGGAGCTACCTGCGTCAGGCCGAGGACCTCGTCGACCGCCCGGATCATGGAATTGGGAAATACACCGATGACCAGGGTGGCGGCGGCGGTCACAAACAGAGCCAGTCCCAGGGCAGGACTCAGCGGCAGTTTCTCTTTCTCCAAGGGCTGTCGCATGAACATCGCATTGGCGACCCGCAGATAGTAGTAGAGCCCGAACACCGAATACAGCACGCCGAGGGCTGCCAGCGCGTAGTGGCCGCTTTCGACCAGGCTGAGGAAGATGAAGTACTTCCCCCAGAATCCGGCCAAGGGGGGAATCCCCGCCAGGGAAAGAAGGAATATCAGCATGAGAACGGCTTCCACGGGCGCACGAGAATAAAGCCCCGCAATGTCGTCGATCTCGTCACCGATCACTTCCCGGTGCCGCAGCGACGTGATCACCGCGAACGCGCCCAGGTTCATGAAGGTGTAGACCAGCAGATAGACGAGGATGCCCTTGATACCATTCGCGTTCAGACTGGTCGCATCGCCTGCGACGAGTCCAAGCAGCATATATCCCACGTGCGCAATGGACGAGTAAGCGAGCAGGCGCTTCAGGTTGTTCTGCGTAAGCGCTGCGAAGTTCGCAGCGGTCATGGTGGCGATCGAGACAAATATCACCATGGGCACGTACACCATCCGCAGCGGGTGCAGGCCCCCAAGGAAGATTCGCAAAAGCATCGCCCAGCCAGCCGCTTTTACGGAGACCGACATGAAGCCGGTCACGGCCGTGGGCGCACCCTCGTAAGCGTCTGGAGCCCACTGGTGGAAGGGCACTGCGGCAATCTTGAACAATAGTCCGGTGGCGGTGGCCAGTAACGCAACGATCACGATCGGGTCCGCATGCCCGCCGTTCTGCGCGATCCGCTGCGCCAGCTGCCGATGGATGACTTCGAGGTTTGTGCTGCCGGTGATTCCGTAAAAAAGAGAAAGGCCGTAGGCGAAGATTCCAGAGGAAAACGCACCCAGCAGCATGTACTTCAGCGCAGCCTCATTCGAGCGTTTGTCGCGGCGCAGGAATCCGACCAGCACATAGGTGGAAATCGCCATCAACTCGAGGCCGATGAAGATCAGCACAATGTCGTATCCGGCGGCCATGCACATCATACCAACCACCGAGAACAGCAGCAGGGCGTAGTACTCGCCGTGATTCTCGCGCTCGATCTCGAGATAGCGGATCGACATCAGGATCGCGACCGCAGTCCCTGCCAGAAAGAGGTAAAAGAAATAAAGCGAAAAACGATTCACCAACAACGTGCCCATGAAGCCCGTGGGAATCCGATCGATGTGCTGAGTGTGATACCACGTCTGGATCTTCAATGTGCCCGCGGTCGCAAACGCAATTCCAACCAGCGCAGTAATCGCGTTGGCCCATTTCCACTCAGCCGGCAACATCAGATCAATCAGCAGGATGCCGATCGCAAACAGCGTAAGCAGCAGAATGGGCAGAGCCAACAGATAATCCACGCCGGTGAAGTATTGAGCGATGCCGCCGGACACTTAGTTCTTCCCTTTCGTCGGCTCGGCTTCGGACAGGACCGCGGCAGGAGCAGGAACCGCCGGGGGTGTCGCGGCCACCACGTTTCCCGAATGTTCGCGCACATCGCGAGCAATCTGGTTGACGGGCTGTTCCAGTATCTGGAAGAAGGGCTTGGGATAGAGGCCGATCCACAGCGCCATAATGATGAGGGGAACAAAAGTGGCGATCTCGCGTGGCGTCAGGTCATGTAATTTTTCGTTCTTCGGATTCGTGACCGTACCGAAGAACACGCGCTGGTAGAGCCATAGCAGGTACGCCGCGGCCAGGACAACTCCAGGCACCGCCCACGCCGCCCACTTCCAGTTCTCCATGAACGTGCCCCACAGGATCGTCACTTCGCCGACGAAGCCGTTCAGCAACGGCAGTCCCATGGACGACAGGAACATGATCAAAGTGATCGTGGCATACACCGGCATGACGTTCGAGATGCCGCCATATTCCGCGATCTCGCGCGTGTGCCTGCGCTCGTACAGCACGCCGACAATCAAGAAGAGCGCGCCCGTCGAGATGCCGTGGTTGACCTGCTGGAGCACTGAACCGCTCAGTCCCATGGGGGTCAACACGAAGATGCCCAGCGTACAGAAGCCCAGGTGGCTGACCGAGGAGTACGCCACCAGCTTCTTCATGTCCTTCTGCATCAGCGAGACGAGCGCACCGTAAAGGATGCCGACGATCGAGAGGCCGATCATCCACGCGCGCACCTTGTGATCCATTACCACCGACGGGAAAAATGGGAGTGAGAAACGAATGAATCCGTATGTTCCCATCTTCAGCAGGACGCCTGCCAGAATGACCGAGCCCGCTGTGGGCGCCTCCACGTGCGCATCGGGCAGCCAGGTGTGGAACGGGAACATCGGGACCTTAATGGCGAACGCGAAGAAGAAAGACAGGAACAGCAGGGTCGCGTACTTCGCCCCGTAGATCGCGTAGATCTGGGGCGCAGTTTTGTAAAGTTCGGGGATGCTGAAGGTATAGACGCCGGTGAGGTTGTGATGGTTGAAGTACAGGAACAGAATGCCCAGCAGCATCAACACCGAACCAGCCAGCGTGTACAGGAAGAACTTGATCGCAGCATACAGCTTGCGAGGACCGCCCCAGATGCCGATCAGCAGGTACATCGGGACCAGCATCGCTTCCCAGAACACAAAGAAGAGGAAGAAATCGAGCGCCATGAACACGCCCAGCATGCCCGTCTGGAGTATCAGAAACCAGATGTAGTACTCCTTCACCCGGTTTTCTATCGCGGTCCACGAGGAGAGGATTGAGATCCATCCTAGGAGCGTGGTCAGCATGATAAGCAGGAAGGAGATGCCGTCGATGCCCAGGTAGTAGCCGGCGCCGATCGTGGGGATCCACCTGTTGGGTGCGCCTTCGACGAACTTGAAACCGGGCTCGAAACGCTGCGCCCAGAACATCGGCACCAGCGGCAGCGAGATCAGGAAGCCGCCCAGCGCGAAGATGTTGGCGATCCAGCGGACGGCGTCCTTGTTCTCTTTGGGCATGAACAGGAGCACAAGCGCGCCCAGGAGCGGCGTGAACAGGATGATCGAGAGAATGTGATTCTGCATATGAAACAGTTCTCGGTTCTCAGTGGCCAGTTCTCAGTAACTAGCTGAATGCTCGAAGCTCGCTGCTATCTCCACGCATAATAAAAAACAAATCCCAACAAGCCCGCCACCATCACGAGCGCGTACCATTGCACCAGTCCCCACGCGAACAAGCGGAATGGATACGACAAGACGCGCGCCAGAATTGCAGGTCCGTTTACGCCGATGCCGTCGATGATCCAGGTGTCCCACCACTTGGAGATGGTAGCGATGATTCGAGTCGTCCAGCCCGCACCGTTTACTAAGCCGTCCACGACGTGAACATCGAACCATGTGGAAGCATCGCCCAAGCCGAGCACACCGAGCCGGGCTTTGCCCAGTTTGCGGCGACCCGTGAACACGTAGTCGTAGCCTTCGTCGACGTACCACTTGTTGTAAAGCACGGTGTAAAGGGGCTTTGCTTTCGCCTCAAGCGGTTCGGCGTAGCCCTTGTCGGCGTGCCGATAGAAGGTCCACGCCATACCCCAACCGACTAGACCGGCTGCCACGGATAGAAACATCAATGCGTATTCAGTTCCGCTGGTGTGTTCTTCTTCCTTCTTGCCGGCAGCTAGTTGGGCGGCCTTGCCTTCTTCCTGGAGCACAGTCGCTTCCCGGGCAAAAACCGGTTCGAGAAACTTTCCGAAGCGATCATTTCCCCCCAGGCTGTGAGGCCAGCCCAGAACCCCCGCAAAGATTGAGCAGAAGGCCAGAATGACAAGAGGCACGGTCATGGAGTTCGGCGATTCGTGAATGTGATGCTCCACTTCGTGACTCATTCGCGGGCGACCGTGGAACGTCAGATACATGAGCCGAAACATATAAAACGCCGTCATCAAGGCTGTCCCGTAGCCAATCACCCATAGCCAGATGTAGGCGCCATGTTCGGAAGTCCAGGTCTGCCATAGAATCTCGTCTTTAGAGACGAATCCCGCAAAGGGCGGAATGCCGGCGATGGCAAGCGTCGCAATCAACATAGTGCGATGCGTCGTAGTAGTGCGACGCGCCAAGTCGCCCATATTGCGCATATCCTGCTCGCCACTCATGGCGTGAATCACCGACCCTGCACCGAGAAACAGCAGCGCTTTGAAGAATGCATGCGTAAAAACGTGGAACACACCCGCCGCGAACGCACCCACCCCCAGCGCCAGGAACATGTAACCGAGCTGCGAGACCGTCGAGTACGCCAGCACGCGCTTGATGTCGTTTTGAACCAGACCGATTGAGGCCGCGAAAATTGCGGTCAGCGCGCCCACAATAGCCACCGTCTTCATCGCCGTCGGAGCCAGCACAAAGATGGCGTTCGAGCGCGCCACCATGTACACTCCTGCCGTCACCATGGTCGCGGCGTGGATCAGTGCTGACACTGGCGTGGGGCCTTCCATCGCATCCGGCAGCCAGATGTACAACGGGAGCTGCGCTGACTTTCCACAGGCGCCTACAAACAACAGCAACGCCGCTGCTGTCAGAACAGGATCACCGATGCGGAAGTGGCCGCTGTGGACCATTGCGTTCACGTCGGTAAAGCGTAAGGAACCCAGATGCCAGGCGATTGTGAACATCCCCAGAAGGAATCCAGCGTCGCCAATGCGGTTCACGATGAACGCCTTGTTGGCCGCGTCGCTGGCCGATTTCCGGTGGAAGTAAAAGCCGATCAGCAAATACGAGCACAGACCGACGCCCTCCCATCCGACAAACAGCTGGGCGTAGTTGTTCCCCAGAATCAGCGTCAGCATGGAGAACATGAAGAGGTTGAGGTACCCGAAGAATCGGTAATACCCCCCCTCATGCGCCATGTAGCCGACCGAATAAATATGGATCAGCAGGCCGACGCCGGTGACAAACAGCAGCCAGATGCTGGAGAGAGGATCGAGCAGAAATCCGACTTGTGCTTTGAACTCGGCCGGGAAACCATCCTTCGTCGTGTAGGTGAGGTGGCCGGTATCGCTGCCCAGCCAGGTGTACATCACTTTCTCGAACGGCTGGCTGCCGGCGTAGTTGTGGACGTATTGCCAAACCGCCCCGCATGACAGCACGAAGGCAAGGGCAACAGTCCCTACACAGACGGCGCTGACCGTCTGCTTCCGCAGTCTCTTGCCGAAGAAGAACATGAGCGTCGCGCCCAAGGCGGGCAGCAACGGGATCAGCCAGATGTTTTCGAGAAAGAACATGATTTAGCTGTTGGCTCTTAGTCGTTCGCTCTTAGCCCAAAACCCACCCGAACAACGTCACCAGCCAAGGGCTAAGAGCTAAAAGCTAAAAGCTGCTTTTCACCACTTCAACAAATCCACTTCGTCAACGTTGACAGTCTCCTTATTACGAAAGAAGGCGATCAAGATACCCAGGCCCACGGCCGCCTCCGCGGCAGCATCGGTGATCACGAAGATGGCGAAGACCTGCCCGTGAAGTCCCCACACCCGAGAAAACGCAACCAGGTTGAGGTTTACCGCGTTCAGAATCAGTTCTACGGACATCAAAACAATGACCACGTTGCGACGCGTCAGCACACCGACGACACCCAGCACGAAGAGCGCCGCGGCTACGACGAGATAGTGAAGTGTTGTAATAGGGACCATAAAAATCAGTTCTTGGTTCTCGGTTGCCAGTTCTCAGTTTCCATGCCGCGATCCAACCTCCGCATTGCTTCCCATGAAGCGCGACTCGCTCAAGGCTGAATGCTGAGTGCTGACTGCTTCTTTCAAATCCTCTTCTTCGCCATCACCACTGCCCCGATGATCGCCACCAGCAACAGCAGTGATGCGATCTCGAAGGGGAACATGTAATTGCTGTACAGCATCTCCCCGACTTTCTGGGTGTTCTCGACCTCGGGGAATTGTATTTGCGATCGCAGCCGCAGGCCGCTCACCGTGTAGATCGAGACAAAGAGCCCACCCAGGCAAATCGCAGCCAGAAGTCCGGCAATCCATTGCTGGTTGAACTGCTTTTCTTTTTGAGAGCGCTCCAGGTTCACCAGCATGATCACGAACAGAAACAGGACCATGATGCCGCCGACGTACAGAATGATCTGGACGCCCGCGACGAACGGGGCGTAGAGCATCAGGTACAGCCCCGCCAGACACAGTAAAGTCAGGATGAGCGCCAGCGCTGAGTGCACCGGGCTCTTGCGGGTAATGACCAGCACGCCGCTCAGGATCGCCAGTCCCGAGAGCAGGTAGAAAAAAAATGTTGTTGCTACGGGCGGTTCCATGTCAGATATGCACCATCTGCCGTACCAGGCTCCACACCTCACTTGCCGACTTCGACGCGAAGCCCCAAACTTCCGTGCGCAATCCCGCAATGCCGGTCAGCATCAAGACACCGAGGCCCATCGGCAGCAGAATTTTCCATCCTACCTTCATCAATTGATCGAAGCGGTAGCGCGGAAACGTGCCGCGATACCAGATGTACAGGTACATAAAGACTGCGATTTTCAGAATGAACCAGTAGATGTCCTGCACCCTCATGCGCACGGCAGGCACGATCAGAATCAGGCCAATGAGTGCGAAGACCGCACCGAACACTCCCAGGCCAACCGTCTGGATGCGGAAGTACGAATGCTTCGGCATCCGCATGGTGCTGTAGAAGGTCATTGCCGCGAGGCCGAAAAACGTCAATGTCGGGAACAACGAGAACGCGAGGTCCCAGGTGGGACCGCTCAACAGATTTGGGAACGGCCGCATCCAGCCACCTAGCCACAATGTGACCGCGATCGACGAAACCGCGATCATCGCTGCATATTCGCCCAGCATGAACAAAGACCAGCGCAAACCGCTGTATTCCGTGTGAAAACCTGCAGTAAGTTCCGATTCTGCTTCGGGCAGGTCGAACGGCGCGCGATTCGTTTCCGCGACCATTGCTACTGCAAAGATGAAGAATGCAATCAGCCCCAAGGGAAAAAACTTGAAGACGAACCAGGTGTGCTGTGCATACTGCGCTTGCACGATACCGATCATACTCAGAGTTCCAGTTCCTTGATCATTCAGGCTCGTCATCAACACAGCCGAAACCACCGCCAGTCCCATCGCGACTTCGTAGGAAACCATTTGCGCACTCGACCGCAGCGCGCCAATCAGTGGGTAGTGCGAGTTGGACGCCCATCCCGCCATGACGATACCCAGCACACCCAGCGACGAGACGCCCAGCATGAACAGAATCCCGATGTTCATGTCCGTTATCGCGTGTGCCGGTCCGAATGGCACAACCGTATAAACGCTAAACACGGCCAGCAGAATGATCATCGGTGCGAGCCAGAAGACGAACCGGTCTGCGCCTTCCGGAATGATGTCTTCCTTGAGAATCAGCTTGATCGCATCAGCGATGGGCTGCAACAGGCCGTGCGGACCGACGCGCATCGGACCCAGGCGAATCTGCATGTGGGCAAGAATCTTGCGCTCCAGCCAGTTCATGCACACCACCGCGAGTGAGACTCCCGCAAACACGAGCAGGATGTAGACAAGGGCCCAGAATGGGCTGCCGTACTGACCCGGTGTCGTCTGCCCAGCCTTGTACAGGTAGTCCGTGATGAAAGCAGGCATCAGCGATCCACCTCGCCGAGCACGATATCGAGCGTACCAATGACTGCGATCACGTCCGCGATCAGTTGCCCACGGCACATTAGATCAAGCGCCTGCAGATTCACGAAGGAAGGCGGACGGACGCGGACGCGATACGGCTGCGTCGAGCCATCACTCACGATGAAGTACCCCAGCTCGCCTTTGGGAGCCTCGATGGAGTGATAAATCTCGCCGACTGGCGGCTTGATCACCTTGGGCACCTTCGCCATGATCGGCCCCTCCGGAATGCTGTCCACGGCCTGCTGAATGATGCGTAGCGACTGCCGCATTTCGGCCATGCGCACCAGATACCGGTCGTAGGTATCGCCGTTCTGGCCAGTGGGTACCTCGAAATCAAACTTACTGTACGCGGCATAGGGCTGGGCTTTGCGAAGGTCCCACTTGACGCCGCTGGCGCGCAATACCGGGCCGGTAACGCCGTACGCGATGCAATCCTTGGCGGAGATCACACCCACGTTCTTGGTACGCTCCACCCAGATTCGGTTGGTGGTCAGCAGCTCTTCATACTCGTCGATCTTGGGAGCAACGAAGGCGATGAACTTCTTAACGTCTTTTTCAAAGCCCTCGTAAGTTTCGTATTGGCAGCCCCCGATGCGGAAGGCATGCGTGGTCAGGCGCGCGCCGCAATACTTCTCGAAAATCTTGAGGACCTCTTCCCGATCACGAAAGGTGTAGAAAAGCGGAGTCATGGCCCCGATATCGAGAGCGTGCGTGCCCAGCCAAAGCTGGTGGCTGGCCATGCGATTCAGTTCCGTGAGGATCACACGGACGTAGTTCGCGCGCGGCGGGGCTTCGACGTTAAGGAGCATCTCTACGGCCTCACAGTAGCCCAGCCCGTTCGAGACGGCTGCCACGTAGTCCATGCGGTCCACGTAGGGATTGAACATGGTGTACGTGCGATGTTCGGCGATCTTTTCCACGCCCCGATGGAGGTAGCCGATGACGCACTCCAGGCCAAGAACCTTCTCGCCGTCCAGCCGCAAAATGACCCGCAAGACTCCGTGTGTGGCCGGGTGTTGCGGTCCCATATTGAGGATGAGTTCGTTCGTGTCGAGAAAAGTCTTGTTGCTTTCCGCGATGTCCTGGTGCGAGACGGAGCTGGTCGGGTCGGTCATTGTCCGCTTTCGATCCCCAGGTTTATCTGGACCCACTCCTGATCCTGCTGAATGATGCCGTAGTCCTTGCGGAGGGGATGGCCTTTCCAGCCGTCGGGAAGCAGAATCCGCTTCAGATCGGGATGACCGTCGAATTGCAGGCCGAACATATCGTGCGCCTCGCGCTCCAGCCAGTTGG
>Ga0137358_10000104_pt1 | contig 28643 bp, 24 predicted proteins | sample Mad1_20_16metaG_FD_105551 | JGI IMG/M metagenome (GOLD analysis project Ga0137358, IMG submission 105551) | Vadose zone soil microbial communities from Angelo Coast Range Reserve, California, USA - Mad1_20_16 metaG | ecosystem: Environmental > Terrestrial > Soil > Vadose zone | place: USA... | reverse complement strand
CAGTCGCGTGGTTATCTTGCCTGCGTGAGCAGCGCGAAGACAGGGTAAGCACCCGCAGCCGTCGACCTGTGTCAACCGAGGTAGCCCTGCGCTTTCAGCAACTCCGCGTTCAAAAGCGCCGCCCCCGCCGCCCCACGGATAGTGTTGTGCGAAAGCACCGTAAACTTCCAGTCCAGCACCTTGCATGGGCGCAGTCGACCCACGCTGGTGGTCATGCCCGCTCCGCGTTCGGCATCGAAGCGTGGTTGTGGACGGTCGGTCGCCTCCAAGTAGACGACCGGCTGCTCAGGCGCGCTCGGCAGCCTCAGCTTCTGCGGTTCCGCAGTATACGAATTCCACGCCGAGATGATTTCCTCAGGCTTGGCCTTGTTTTTTAGTCTCACCGAAACCGACTCCGTGTGGCCATCTTCCACCGCCACCCGATTACATTGCGCGCTCATGGCAAATGTACCGGGAACAATTTTCGTGCCGTTCAGTTTGCCCAGCAGCTTTTGCGTCTCCTCCTCCATCTTCTCTTCTTCTTTGGCGATGTAGGGGATCACGTTGCCGAGAATGTCGAGTGATGCCACTCCGGGATAACCCGCCCCGCTAACCGCTTGCATCGTGACGGCCATCACCGTTTCCAGTCCAAAACGTTGCTCCAAGGGGGCGAGCGCCAATACCAGGCCGATGGCGGAGCAGTTCGGGTTGGTCACCACAAATCCACCCGATGTGCGCCGCCAGGCTTGGGTTTCGATCAGCTTGACGTGGCCGGCGTTGACCTCCGGGATGACGAGCGGCACGTCGGTCGCCATGCGCAGAGCGCTGGAATTGGAGACCACGGCGCAACCGGCTTCGGCGAAACGAGGCTCGAGCTCGGCGGCGATGCTGGCGTCGAGCGCGGCGAAGATAACTTTGGGAGCACCGTCGGGCCCGGCGGGCGACACTGTCATTTTGGCGACGCGGTCGGGAATGGATGTTTTCAAGCGCCATCGGGCCGCGTCACCGTACGCGCGGCCTTCCGAGCGGTCCGAGGCTGCCAGCCAGGCTACCTCGAACCACGGATGATGCTCGAGCATTTGCACAAAGCGCTGCCCCACGATTCCGGTGGCGCCCAGGATTCCGACAGGGATTTTGGTCTGCATGATGTTGCTTGGAATTTTACAACACCGCTGATCAGGACCCCGCCAGAGCCGGACAGGAGCGGTGGTGCCCTTGGTCACGTTGACATCGATCTGTGTTTCGGAAGTAAGGAGACTCGACCATGCCCGAACTTCGCCAGAACTGTTTCACCAAGGCATGGGTTGTGATCGCCACTGAGCGCGCCAAGCGGCCCGAACAGTTGATCGTGCACCGGGAACCACGGCCGCAGGCTCGTATTCCCCGAACTGTCCATTTTGCCCGGGCAATGAGAACCAAACGCCGCCCGAGGTGTTGCGGTTGCCGACTGGCGCTGGCCCGTGGAAGGTGCGCCTGACCCCTAACACGTTCGGCGCACTCGCACGCGAGGTACCACCAGCGCGTGCCATTCACGGCTTCCGGCGCACGATCCAGGGTTCGGGGTGCATCACGTCATCGTCGAAACGCCCGATCATTCCCAGTCCATGGCATTGCTATCCGATAGCCACGTGGCGGACGTGTTGCTCATCTACAAGACTCGGTACGACGAGCTGACTCTCCATCCTCGGATCGCCCATATCACAATCTTCAAGAATCACGAGATCGATGCGAGGACGAGTCTTGAGCATCCTCATTCTCACCTTTATAGCTGCGCCCATAGTTTCCTACCAGGTGCGCCGGCGCTTCTCAGCGGCGCTTCCTCAACACGACGATTTCGGCATCTGCATGTTCTGCCAGATGATTGAAGAGGAGCTGGAGTTGAACGAGCGCATCGTGCTGGGGACGGAGCACTTTGTCGGAATGCAGCTCTTTGCCTCACCTACGCCATTCTGCACGCATATTTATCCCCGGCGTCACACGGCCAGCTTCGGCGATATTAGCGGCCCTGGAACTCGTCGATCTCGGTTGCGTTCTACGAACAATTCTCGCCAAGCTTTATTACGGACTGGAGGATCCAGACTTCAACCTGACCGTGCGCACTGCGCCCGCGGAATGTGTGGGAGTGAAGTATTTCCACTGCTATGTGAGCGCCATTCCGCGACTGAAGCGCGTTGCCGGTTTCGAACTAGGCGCGGGCATGTCCATCAATAGGGCGCTGCCGGAAGCCGCGGCTCAGTTCCTGTGCAATGTGAAAGTGGATACCGCGGTGGGAGTCGAGCAGGCAGTCAGCGCGGGAGTAGGAGAGTACAGAAGGTTCTCGGCTTTGGGTATTCGGGGGGCATTCGACTCGGACCACAGCCTAGAGCCCAAAGCCCCGACCACCGGGGCCCAGTCCTCACCAAGAACTATCTTTTGGGCTGAATCTCGCTCCCGAATACGTATTCGTTCAGTGGCCCGAAGCGCCGTTTCTCGGCGTAGATTCTTCCGCGGCGCCAGACAATCCGCAAACTCGCCATGACTGGAATCGAGAGGTAGACGCCGAGCACGCCCGCAATCTCTCCACCCGCCATCACGCCAAAAATTGCAGCCAGCGGATGTAACTCCATACTGGAGCCCATCACACGCGGGGAGATTACGTAGTCCTGGATCAATCGCCATGCCGCGAGAAAGATCAACAGGATCAGCCAATGTTGAAAATTCATCAGCACGGCTACGCTCAGTATCAGAAATGCAGCGACCAGCGGCCCGACCACGGGAATGAACTCCATGACGCCACCAGCCGTTCCCAGAGCGAGGGGATACGGAGCACCGATAGCTCCCAGAAACGCAACATAGACCACCAGCGAAAACGCTGCCAACGTCAGCTGTGCCCGAATGAAATGGGCCAGCATCTGGTTCAAGTCGGTCAGCACGGCTTGCAGGAATTCTTTTTGCGGTCGAGATTGCACCAGCGAAAGCGCAACATCGCTGAAGCTCCGGCCATCCTTCAAAAAGAAGATTGCCAGCAACGGCACCAGCAGAACGAGCCAGGCTTCTTTGGCCACGCCGGCGGCCCGCAACCCGAAACGCTCGGCGTACTGGTTGATGTCGTCCTTATGATTGGCGAGAAATTCTCTTAACTTGTCCTGCGTGGCCCGATCCCAGCCGTGCTCTTTGCCGATGTCGTGCGCGATGTCCCCGGAACTCACCTTGCTCAGCAGGTCGGGCAGGGATTGTCCCAACCGCCCCGCATCGCGTCCCACGCGCGGTCCCACAGAAAAAAAGAACAGGGCCAAGCCCGCAATCAGCAGGATGTAGATGACGGCAATGGCACGCCCGCGGCCATGCAGCCATTTTTCCAGGCGCGATACCGCAGGATCCATCAAATAGGCAAAGAAAATTGCGAACAGAAACGAGAACAGCGTGGTCCGCGCGACATAAAGAAACCCGAAGCCCACCGCTAACAGCAGTACCGTAAAGATGACGCGCGATGTGCGTGTGTCGATCAGAGCCATGGGCATGGTAGTAACCGGAGCTGCGGGCCAGGGCGGGGCCCTCTATGACGGTCGGTGCGACTCCCGCCTGCCAGAGCTATCGGCCCTCGGTCACTATTTCTTCAGTCTCTCAGCACTTCCGTATTGTCACTGCCGATCACAATCCGCTGCAGCTTGAACTGGTCATCCAGCCACATCGTCCAGTCTCCACCCTCACTTCGTAGGACAAACTTATTCAGATCATGATCAGTTCCACGGATCGCGACTTTATCACGGCCGCCAAACTCCAGGCTCAAGGGTTGCGAAGAACGCTGGTGCGGATTCATCGTTCCAAACTGGGTTTTCTGACTCGGGCACTGCAGGACGCCTTTGTCCTGTTTGCAGGCCGTGGCCAGGTAGCGCCAGACCAGAACCTCGCGGTGGATAAAAAAATAATCATCAATGATGCTGGTGGAGGCCGGCAACAGAAAGGGCTGTTCCTCCGGTTTTTCATCCGGCCTGCGGGTGCTACGCTCCATGAGAAAGTCGTTGCTGGGCGTGACCGTGGCCTGCGCCCTGCCGGGACTTGTTTCCTTCCACTCATACTTGCGAATTTCGCCGCTCGGGGTGAGCTGTAGTTCGGATGATTGGACGGATTTGTCGGTGCCTTCCTCGGTCTTGAACTGCGAGGTGGCTGTGCTTCCCGTGGCGTTCTGCTGAATCGAGAAAGTTTCGGTAGCGATCCTGTGCCCGTTGAGAAAGATGCCGAACGAGCCTGAATCCACCATCTGAGCCGCGTTGTCCTTGGTCTTTTGCTTGTCGACCGCTGCGCCAAGTGCAGGCAACAGCACAATGCCTGCGATCCCCATCCGAATCGTTACTGCAAACTTCACGTCACATCTCCTTGCCGAGACTTTCCAGTCCCAGGGTGCTGACGATCTCGCTCACAATCCGTTCGATTTCCCGGCCGCCAGTTTCCACCCGCAGTCGGGCCTGCAGATACCTGGGCCGGCGCGTCTCGTACAACTTGCGAAATGCACTTTCGTCGCGGCGCAAGGGCCGCACAACCGAATCTGCTCCGCAGCGGCGCCACAACTCATCTGGAGACGCGTCGAGATACACGGTGGGCGTGGCTGCAGTTTCCAGCAGGGAAGCGTTGTTTGCTTCCACAAACGCTCCGCCGCCCACTGCCAGAACCAGCGGCGGTCCAACTTCTGTTTCGGCTAACAGCTCGCGAAGGGCAGCGTGCTCAGCGCGCCGGAATTCAGTCTCGCCGGATTCCCGGAAAATGTCTGCCACGCTTCGGCCCTCGCGCGCCTGCACCCGCTCGTCGAGATCCTGGAAGCGCCAGCCTAGACGCCCGCCCAAAGCGCGACCCACGCTGGTCTTGCCGGCACCCATGAAGCCCACCAGAATGACAGCGCGCACCCGCGCCTCACACCTGGCCGCGAGCGCCTCAACGTCCCGGCGCGACTCTGGCGTGCCCTTCATGCTGGTTGATTGCGGGCTGCAAAATTGCGCGCTTTGGCCCGGTTTTCTAGCGTTTCTTGAGGTGGATTTTACCACTGAAGGTTCGCAGCCATACCGAGGAAGCAGCCTGGTTGATGGTACCTGCGAAGGAACTCCCCTGTTTCACGAGGAACGAGGTGTGCGACTTGGGTTGCAGGGGGATGTCGTCTTGGACCTGGCCGCGCACGGACTGCGCTTTCACATCGACCGAGGCATCTTGTGGGATGGTCGCCTCGATGTTCCCGGAGTGGCTGTTGAACCGGTATTCACCGGCGTAGCCGAAATCGCCGTCATACAGGATCCTTCCACTGGTCGAACTCACGCGCACCAAGGGGCCAGTGACGGATTTCAATGTCACGTCTCCACTCACCGAGTCGATTTCCACGTGCCCATCGTGAATATCGGTCAACGTGACGGGACCGTTCATGGTCTTCACATGCACGTGGCTGTTGGAGATCTCGCGGACTTCTACCGAAGCGTTGGCGCCTTCCGCTTCCACGTCGCCGTGCAGCCTTTCGGCGTGCAAAGGACCGGTCATCGATTCCAGAGTCACGCTGGCATCGCCCGGGACCGTGACTTCGTAATCCACCCGCGAATTCTCCTCGTTCGCGCCCGGTAGCAGGTGCGATTGGACGTCGACCCGATTGCCGCTTTGGCTCTGATCCACTTCGACTTTGTCGCTGTAGGTGGTCGCGCTAACGACGACGAAATTACCGGTGGAGGGTTTGACCGAGACGCCGCCATACTGGTTGATGATCGAGACCGTCGACTTCACGCCGACATTGAAGCGATATTCCTTCTTGGTCTCGGCCACTGCCCACGTGGTCACGGTGATCACAACCACCACAGCGAGCTGCGCGGCCTGCCGACGACGATCCATAAACCCTTCTCCCCGCCCCTGGGGTGTGCCCGGCGACCCGCGCCGCCGTGTGAATGCCAGACATTATGGCAGAGAACGATCCAAAGCCATCTCGTAAATCATGGATTTTTGTCCGTAGGCGTCCATAAGCGCCTGCCGGGCTTCCTCGTCGTTCGGGTCGGCGTTGACGGAATCCTGCGCGTCCCGGATGTAGGCATTCACATCTTTGAGGTTGCTCTCGTAGGCAGCGCGCATCATGGGAGAGCGCGATGCCACTTCCTGCAGGAGTTGGTCGTCATTCTGGTCGCCCGTGGAGACGAGCACAGGAGTAGGAACAGAGTCTTTCGCTAGTGTCTCGGTCTTCGATGGTGGGTGTAAGAAGAAAGCCACCCCTATCAGTAAAGCCGCCGCCGCCGGGACCAGCCACGCAGCCACACCCCAGCGCCGGGTTAAGGAAGGAAGAAGAAAATGGCGATTGCGGGGCTGGGGCTGACGAATCAGCCCCTCCTTGCGGAGCGCAATCTCGATCGAATTCCACACCCGCGGGCTTGGTTCGTGCGAAGCCTGCAAAATCCGGGCTTCTCCGATGATCGCCTGAAGATTCGTCGCCAATCCCGAGCAAATGGCGCAATCCTTCAGATGAGCTTGTAACTGCGGACTGCCCCCTTCTTCGAGAAGGTCGGGTAGCTGATACTGAAACTCGGCACAGGTCATACAACTCTCCCCCGAAAGACTGCTCCCAGTTCTTTCGTACCGCTTGCGCTCAGGTCCTCACGGCTATCCGGCCTTTTCAGCTCTGCTCGTCTTGAGGAAGTCGCGCAACTTCATCCGCGCCTTGTGCAACTGCGACTTGCTGTTTCCAATCGAACAACCCACCATCGTAGCGATCTCATTGTGCTCGTACCCTTCAACGTCGTGCAGCACAAAGATCGTCCGGTAGCCCGGCGGCAACCGATCTACCGCATTCTGCAACCGCAAACGGTCGACTGACCCGGACAAAACAGGATCGTCGGCCCCAAAATCCTTCTTGGGCGTCTCGTCATCGCCCTCCGTGGTTTCCTCGAGGGAGACCACCGGCAAGCCTTTCTTCCGCAGGTGCATGAGCACTACGTTCACAGCCATGCGGTGCAGCCAGGTTGAGAAAGCGGACTCGCCCCGGAAAGTTCCGATCTTGCGGAACAACTGCAGAAACGCTTCCTGCGTAAGATCTTCGGCCTCCGCCGTATTGGCGGTCATGCGCAGGCAGAGCGAATACACACGCCTCTTGTGCAGGTTATACAGAAACTCAAAAGCTTCCGCATCCCCCTGCTTGGCCTTGTCAATCGCCTGCGCTTCCGAAAGCCGATCGCCCTGTTGCTCTCTTCGGTCGGTCAAGTCGCCTTTTCCGGCCGCATGTTGTCAGATGCGGCTAAATATCTTTACGTTGTATTGCTTGCGGGCCATTTTGGGACACCCACCCGCCCTTCGCTGCATCCAGAATATCAAAACCCGTTGGGCTGGTTTGACTTGGCCTTCAAGCAATCGGAAGTGACCATCGTCACCTTAAACCCGGCTAGCCAGAAAGCAACTCACGGATCCCGTCATATGAGACCTAACACCTGAGCCCCAAGACCTGAAATTAGACCCCAGTTTTCGTGGTAATCGTCTCCAACCCATGCCCGTGCGGTCCCAGTTCCCGTTGCCGCAGTAGGAAGGCAAACATGACTCCGAGAAATCCCAATATCGAGAAAATCCACATGCCCAAGTGATATCCGGCCGGATGCTCGGCGCTGGCATGGCTGTAGTCGTTGGCCCAACCTACCAGGAGGTTCAATCCCGCCAACCCGATGTTCTGAATCATGGTCATCAGCCCGTACGCGGTACCAAGTTTCGACTGATCCACGATGTAGGCGACCGACGGCCACATCACCGCCGGAATCAGTGAGAAGGCTACACCCATCATCGCCATCGGCACATACAGGCTGATGTGGGTGTACCCCATCATCAGATAGACAGGGATCAGCAGCATCGAACCGAACATCATCAGAAGCGCGCGCTTTCCCAGTCGGTCCACGAATAATCCGAAAGCCGGCGTTCCGAACATGGTGAAGGCAGTCAGAATGCTGACCAGGAAACCGCCCAGCTCACGAGTGGTGCCCTTGGCTTCCATGAAAAACTTGATGGCGAAAGTCTCGAAGGGAAAGATCGCTGAATAGAACACGATGCACAAAGCGACGATGTACCAGTAAGACAGCCCGAATTTGTAGATGTCGCTCAGAACCACCTTGTCGGTCGATCCTGCCCGGCCCAGTTCAAACTTCTTCTCCGCGTAGACTTCCATTCCCCAGTAGACAATTGCCCCGGTCACGCAGAACGTCGCGAAGCCAACCGAGATCAGAAGCGGTGATCGCCAGTTGTTGTATGCGGGTTTGGCCCAGGTCGGCGAGTTCTGCGCGAGCCAGGTGCCGAAGCGCGCGATCATCAGGTTGATCCCGAACGCGAAGCTGAGTTCCTTCCCACGAAACCATTTCGCGATCGCCGTTGTCACGGCCACGATAAGTGACTCCGCGCCCATTCCGAATACCAGTCTTCCGGCTGCCATGACCGCCAGTCGACCCGACAACACAGTAAGTATCGCCCCCACTAGGCACAGAGTTCCGAAGATGAAGATGCCTTTGCGGGTACCAATTCGGTCCACGACGTATCCCCCGATGAGCACCATGAACACATTCGGAATACTGTAGATCGCTTGCAGCAATCCGATGTTGGCATCGGAGAACCCTAGCTGCTTCGAGAGGAGATCGGCGATGGGAGAAATGCAGTCGTACACATAGTAGTTTCCGAACATCGCCAAACTCACGAAGACCAAAACGATCCAGCGGTACAGACGGGAAGGCTCCGGACGTAGGGCTTCTGTCATGAAGGTTCCTTCGGACAAAGTCGATTTGGCACTTGAGCTTTCGGAAGCAGAGAAGATAGCAGATTGCAGCCAGGATCGGGACAGAAGAAGCTTGGCGATATCGACCGGATTGTCTCAGGAAGGGAACCGGGATTGGCGATAACACAAAGGCCCGGCATGCAAGCCGGGCCTCGACATTCAGCAGCGGATTCTCCGCTAACTATTTCTTCTTGAACTCCTCGTTCTTCTGAGCGACGCGCTCCACGTCCGCGTTGGTATAGGTCCGTGCAGCTTTCCTCGAGCCCCGTGCCGCCGTGGCTGCCTCCGCTGCGCTGCCGGCCTGTTCGCGCCCGGCATAGTACGTCCAACTCTGATGGGCTTCCTCGCCGTGGTGCTCTATGGGCTCGGGCTCGCCGTGCATGCCCATCATGCGCATCGGTTCCGGACGTGGCAGCCGGACCGCCGGCGACACTAGTGGACTTCCTCCGCCCGAATACCACACCACTTGAGTGTGCACCGCATCAGGGTTGCCGTCGACCACCGACAAGGTCGAGTTGCGTGCTCCAGCGTGAAGGCCGCCGGTCGCGTTGCTGGCCCCCACTGGCGAGGACGAGACCGTTTCGAAACCCACGTTGGGTGTGGAGATCAGCGGAATGTAGGGTCCGCAATTGTTGGAGCAGTAGCCGGGAACGCCTCGAACTCCGGCCTGGCCCAGTGCCAAGGCCGAGAAAAGAAAGACCACGAACCCTACGGTGAATGCGCGCATACCTACCTCCGGGGAGACAATCCCTGCGTTCGGTAGAAGCAGGTGTCGTGCCAGTGCTTGGGAAGTGAAGGAATCAGCCGCGATTTACGATCTTTTCCGGCTTTTGTGGGCGAAGTCCGGCGAAGACACTTCAGGCAATGCGCAAGAAGCTGCGCACAAACTGCAGAAAACTAATGATTTCAGGGGGCGAGATTCTGCTGGTGCGCTGCCAGAAGAAAGGGGCAGGCTATTTAGAGGATGCGCAACCAAAACCAACTTCTGCGACCTCCGCGGTCTTTCTCGGCGAACTCTGCGTTCAGGCTCTTTTGCTCGGGCCTAACTCCCGATGTACCGGGCGTACAAGCTGCGCGCGACCGCAGTGTCGGTTGTCCCTTTGATGATAGCGCGGCCGTCGGGGAACAAGGTCATCTCGTATGGTTCGTGCCAGAACTTCAACACGAAGTCGTTGTGCCGCACGGTCCCATGCGGTTTCAGCCGGTCATTCATCTCCGCGAAATCCACCGGCCGGTGCCGCTCATGAATCTGCACGGAATTGCGCCCGCACAATGTGATGTGCGGGCGGCCGCTTCCCGCCAAGTGGATGAAATCCCGCTCTCCGCAGGCGCGGCATCCGGCGCGCGGCCTCGCCGTAGCCACTTCGGCGCGCTCGTTCGACCAGACGTCGAACGAAAGGAGTGTGCGCCGCAGTTTGTCCACGGCTCCCACAAGAAATTTCAGCGCCTCGCTCGCGCTGATCGATGCGACCAGGTTGACCGCCGAATTTAAAATGCCCGCCGTCTCACAAGTTTCAAACGTCCCCTGCGGCGAGTCGGGAAACACGCACGCCAGGCACGCGGTCGCTCCAGGTAAGATGTTCAGGGTGACGCCGTAGCTGCCGACAGCGGCTGCGTAGATCCACGGGATCGTCTTGCTCACCGCATAGTCGTTCACCAGATATCGGGTTTCAAAGTTATCTGTCCCGTCGAGAACCAAACTCACACCTTCAAGTAACACTTCAATATTGTCTGGAGTCAGGTCCGCCACTCGGGGCTCGACCACGATCTCCGAGTTGAAGGCCGCGATCCGTCGAGCTGCTGCGATGGCCTTCGGCAAGGACTCCTTCGCATCCGTTTCATCGAACAGAGTCTGTCGCTGCAGATTGCTGGGCTCGACATAGTCGCGGTCGATGATGCGAATGGTTCCTACCCCGGATCGCGCTAGCAACGAAGCCGTCGCTGATCCGGTGGCCCCACAGCCGACAATCGCCACCCGAGCCGCCGTCAGGCGGCTCTGGCCTTCCGCACCTACGCCGCGAAAGAGAATTTGACGGGAATAGCGTTCGGAGAGTTCCAAAGACGTTATCAATCCTCAGCCGTGAAACCATTATTATAAGGCGCGGTGGAGTTCAGGAGCGGGCCCAGAGGCGGCGCGGCGCGTTCCAAGCAACACAGCTTTTCGCCCGTTCATCGAATCAGTAAGCCATCCCAGAACCGGGTCGAGGACTATTTTTGCGAGCACGGGCATCGTGGTGCACAATCCCGGTCGTCTGGCTTCTGCCCTGGCTGGCCTCGGCTCAGCAAACGCCCGCCCCGCCTCCATCTCCCTCGGTCTCCCTTCCGGCACCTCAGCAGACCGCACCGCCCACAGCCTCGCCCCTTGGTCCTGCCTCGATCTATCTGGGCCACACAGTACGTGAAATCCGCTTCACCGGGATCGCCGAACGCGAGAAGGAACATCTGCGACAGCTGCTGCTCCAGAAAGTTGGGGAAGCTCTCGACCGCGACCGCGTCCGCGATAGTGTGAACGTATTGTTCAACACGGGCCTTTTCGCGGATATCAAGGTTGAAGCGGAAAAAGCCGACGACGGACAGGTGATTCTGACGTTCTCGATGGTGAGCAACTATTTCATCGGATCCGTTTCTGTGGAAGGGGAACCGGGCCGTCCGAGTGCCAACCAGATCATCAGCGCCACCAAGTTTCAGCTAGGCGAGGTGTACAGTCCAGAAAAGCTCGAACGTGCCCGCAAGAACATTCTCCAACTCCTGTCCGACAACGGCTTCTATCGCGCCTCGCTTACCTTTGAGGAGCATCCTCATCCCGAAACCAACCAAATGGACATGATTTTCCGCGTCACGCCCGGCCCTCCCGCGCAGGTCGGCAACGTCAATGTGATGGGAGATTCCGGATATTCGAAGGGGCAGATCCAGGATATCGCCAAGATGCATGTCGGTGATCGTGTCACCGCCGACCGTGTGACCAACGCCTTGCAGAGAATCCGTAAGAAATACCTGAAACAAAAACGCCTGCTCGCCCAAGTCTCGGTTGCTTCAAGAATCTACATTGCCGAAAGCAACAAGGTGGACTACACCTTCCTGATTGATCCGGGTCCGACGGTGAACATCGCCGTCGAAGGCTTCAAGATCCGCCAATCTGTTCTGCGAAAGAAAGTGCCTGTGTACGAGGAAAATGCGCTCGACGATGACTTGCTTAACGAAGGAAGGCGCAACCTGCTCGACTACCTGCAGACCCGGGGTTATTTCGACGCGACCGTGGGCGTGAAAAAGCAATCCGACACCGCAAAAAATGAGTTGCGCGCCGTCTACATCATCGACGCAGGCCTGCGCCATAAACTGGTCAAGGTCACCATCACCGGCAATAAGTACTTCGATCAGGAAGCCCTGCGCTCCCGCATGCAGGTGCAGCCCGTGGCCCGATTTCTTACTCACGGCCGGTTCAGCAATTCCTTGCTTGCGAGCGACATCAATGGCCTGGAGGAACTCTACCGCGCCAATGGATTCCGCCGGGTCCAGATCAAGAGTACGGTCCTGGACAACTACGGCGGCAAGGAAAAGCAACTCGCGATCGACTTAGAGGTCGTGGAGGGACGGCAGACTCTGGTGGGAACTTTCAGTATTCGCGGGAACAACAAAGTCTCAACCGACGAACTGCAATCCCTCACCGAGGTCGGCTCCGGCCAGCCGTATTCCGACTACAACCTGGTCGATGCGCGCGACAAAATCCTCAACCATTACTTTAACAATGGATTCCCCAACGCGAGTCTCGAAGTGTCAACCCAGCCGGTGGCCGGCGCTGCCGACCGCATCGATGTAACCTTCACCATCCAGGAAGGCGAGCAGTTTTTTGTCGATCAGGTATTTGTCTCGGGCCTGATGCATACCCGACCGTCGGTCGTGCAGCGGAAGTTGAAAGTCAGCCCGGGCTCGCCCATGAGCCAGGAGAACATGCTGGGAACGCAAGCGTCACTGTACGACCTCGGCATCTTCAACCAGGTCGATACTGCGGTTCAAAATCCCACCGGTCAGGATCCGTCGAAGAACGTCCTGGTGGATGTCCATGAAGCCAAGCGTTACACCTTCAACTACGGTCTTGGGCTCGAAGTGCAGACCGGTCAGCCGAGCACAAGCGCCAACGTTCCCCAGGGTAAGACCGGAATCAGCCCACGCGTTTCGTTCGAAGTGACCCGCTTGAACTTTCGCGGCTTGAATCACACCATCACCTTCAAAGGCCACCTGGGCCGTTTGCAGCAACGTGCCCTGATCAGCTACAACGCTCCGGGCTGGCTGGATAACGACAAGCTGACTTTGTCCTTCACCGGTTTCTACGACAACACCCTCGATATAACCACCTTTACTTCGAAACGTCTGGAAGGGTCCGCGCAAGTGCACCAATGCGTCGGTTCCCTGGAGCAGTGCTCCGGTTCCAGCCGGCCGCCGAGTGAAATGGTGTACAGCTTCACCTACCGCCGTGTGCAAGCCAGCAACCTGGTGATCAGTACGAACCTGATTCCGGTTCTCTCGCAACCCACCCGCGTGGGCATGCCTGGCTTCACCTACATTCGGGATCGCCGCGACAGTCCCCTCGAGTCCACCAAGGGGACCTACACAACCGTCGACGCCGGCGTAGCCGCGAGCTACTTCGGTTCCGAGGCCGACTTCAGCCGTATCCTGGTGCAAAACTCGACCTACTACTTGTTCGGAAAACATCGTCCCCCATCCAAGCGGTTCGTTTTGGCCCGCTCAACGCGGCTTGGGCTGCAGAGCCCTTTCGGACAGACCGAAATCCTGGAGCCGGCGGAACTGCTGACTGCACCCGCTACCATCAACCTGATTCCGCTGCCCGAGCGTTTTCTGTCTGGCGGAGGCAACTCTCACCGTGGGTTCGGGTTGAATCAGGCGGGGCCACGCGATCTGAGAACCGGGTTCCCGGTGGGAGGGAGCGCCTTGTTTCTGAACCAGCTTGAGCTGCGGCTCCCGCCGGCCGACCTTCCCTTCGTGGGAAGCAATGTCAGCTTCGCCTTCTTCCATGACATGGGCAACGTATTTGCCAAGGCATCGGACATGGCCGACAACCTGCTCCGGTGGCGTCAGAAGAATTCCGACCTGTGCCTACACGAAAGCACCTACACGCAATGTGACTTCAACTACATCTCGCATGCGGTGGGCGTGGGGGTGCATTACAAGACTCCCATCGGTCCGATCCGGCTTGATTTCGGGTACAATTTGAACCCGCCGGCATTTCCCAGTTTCCAGACCGTCACCAACAGCGTAAACGATCAGTCGACCTCGACTCAGTTCGTTCCGCAGCGGGCTAGTCATTTCAATTTCTTCTTCAGTATTGGGCAGGCATTTTGATGCGAAAGTTCCCCCATTTCGTATTGTTGTTTCTTCTGGCGGGAACCGTCCCTCGCATGTTCGCTGCTGACGTAATCGACCGCATTGTCGCCACCGTGAATGGTCACGTCATCCTGCAGAGCGACTGGGACGATGCCGTTCGCTTCGAGGCTCTGGCAGACGGCCGTGCGCTCGCTCAAATCACCGACCAGGATCGCAGCCGTGCCCTCGACCGTCTCATCGATCAGGAATTACTGCGCGAGCAAGCCCAGGGCGTCGAGTCGCCGCAGCCACTCCCGGAGGAAGTGCAACAACGCGTCCGGGAGATCCAAAGCCAGTTTGGCGCGACTTCGGCGGACGCGTGGCATGCTGCGCTCGCCCGGTATGGCTTCGACGAGAAGCAACTGGAAACGCGCCTTTCGCATGACATGTCAGTCCTTCGTCAGGTCGAGGCCCGCCTCCGTCCTACAGTCCAGATCGACCCCACCAGCATCGAGTCCTATTATCGCGACACACTCCTGCCCCAGTTGCATCGTGCCGGCGGCCAGGATGTGCCCTTGGCGCAAGTCGCGGGAAAAATCCGCGAGATTCTGACCCAAGAAAAAGTGAGTCAGCTGTTCTCCTCCTGGCTGCAAAATCTGCGCGCGGGCAGCAAGATCCATACCGCCACTGCCTCCAGTCCTCCCACGGCACCCGGAGGCCAGGGGCAGTGACGGAGTCCGCTCCCAGGCCCGCACGCCGCAAGTGGTGGAAATATTTCCTGCTTCTCTTTCTTCTGTCCGTTCTCTTCCTGGGCGGCGCGGCCTGGTACATGACTACGGACTCCTTCCAAGGCTATGTGCGAAGCCGTGTGGAGAGCGCGATCGAGAACGCTACCGGTGGCCGCGTCGAAATGGGTACGTACCACACCATTCCATTTCGTCTGCAGGCTGAGATTCGGGATCTCACTGTCCATGGCCTGGAGGCCCCGGGAGAAGTGCCCTTGGCGCACGTGGATCGGGTTGTAGCCCGTATCAAAGTCATTTCGCTGCTCGAGACCAGCTTCGGTTTCAAGTTCATTACACTCGACCATCCGATGGTGCACCTCATCGTGTATCCCGACGGCAGCACCAATCAGCCCGCGCCTAAGGTCCGGCGGACATCCAGCCAGAGTCCCGTCGAGCAACTCTTCTCGCTTTCCATCAACCGTCTGATGGTGCGCCGTGGCGAGTTGCTGTGGAACGATCAACGCATTCCCTTCGACATCAACGTCTCGGATCTCTCTGCCCAGCTGGTCTATTCCTTCCTGCGCGGCCGCTATGAGAGCAATCTGCTGCTCGGCAAGGTGGACACGAAATTTCAGAATTTCCGCCCCTTCTCCTGGACCGCGGCGGTCCACTTCAGTCTCGGTAAGAACGACGTGGAGGTGACGTCGTTGCTGTGGAATTCCGGCCACTCTCACGTGGAGGCGAACGGCCGGCTTGCTGATTTCCGTCAGCCAAGAATCGATGCGAACTACACGGGAAGCTTCGATCTTGCGGAAGCCGCTGCCATCGCGCGGCAACCGCAAGTGAAAGCGGGGACGTTCGATCTCAGCGGCAAAGGAACCTGGTCTGCGGAAAACTTCTCTTCTGACGGAAAAACAAACCTGAAGGGTCTCGACTGGCACGACGATCAGCTGACGTTGCACGATACCAATCTTTCCTCCGACTTCTTTTTGAACGAACGGCAGATCAAATTGACGAAGACGCAGGGCCGCCTGTTGGGAGGTTCCTTCACGGGCGATGCCGAGATTCTCAACTGGCTCGCTCCGCCTCCGACTCCACGCAATGCGAAAGATAAGCAGAAGAAGCCCGATGAGCAGAAGGGCCTCTTGCGGGTGCGCCTGCAAGACATTTCGGCGGGCGCCGTTGCCGCAGCCATCAGCACTCGACAGTATCCGCTCGATCGCCTGAACCTTGCGGGCATAACCGACGGAACGATCGAGACTCGCTGGACCGGCTCGGCGTGGCGCGCGGAGACAGACTTCGCGCTCAAGCTTGTTCCGCCCGCAAATCCGCAGGCGCGTCAACTTCCACTCAATGCAACCGCACGTGGCACCTATCGTGCATCCTCCGACGAACTGGAACTCACCCAGTTCGATGCCGGCACGCGTTCCAGTCAGATCCACGCCAGCGGCAAACTCGCCAACTCTTCCTCGCTGCAGCTTTCTGCGGGAACGACCGATTTGGCCGAACTGCAGCCGCTCATCGTCACTCTACACGGACCCAATCGTCTGCCGATTGTTATTCATGGAAGCGCCCGCTTCACGGGAACGGCGAGCGGCAAGTTTTCCGCGGCTAGCCTCGCGGGCCATCTTCAGATTCAAGATTTCGAATCGCTGATCCGGGCCACGGATCGCTCCCCCGAGCAGGGAATTCACTGGGACTCACTCGCGGCCGACGTGCAAATCTCGTCCCGCAACGCCGCCATCCGGCACGCCACCGGGCTTCATGGCAGTACCACAGCGCATTTCGACCTGAGCGCTAGCCTTTCGAAGGGACAGTTCAATCCCACCGACACATTCACCGCCAATCTCAACCTGCAGAACGCTGACATTGCGGAGTTGCAGGCTTTCGCCGGATACGACTATCCCGTCACCGGTCGCATGAACCTGACCATGCAAGCGGGCGGCACGCGTGAAAATCCCCACGCCGAAGGCCACCTGCAATTCATCAACGCGATCGTCTACGGCGAGCCTCTCCAGCAGTTTGATTCCGATCTACGTTGGTTCAACCGGGAAGCGTCCCTCAACAACATTCATCTTAGCTATCGCGACGCAAAGGCCACCGGCGGAGCCGCCTACAATCCCAGCACTCGCACCTATCACTTCAACCTGACTGGCACGAACTTTGACTTGAGCCGTGTCGCCAAACTGCAAAGCACCCGCGTGTCCGTCGAAGGCCATGCTGATTTCAGCGCGCAGGGTTCCGGCACTCCGGAGACGCCGGCCATCAATGCGAAGATTCTGGTGCGCGACTTGACCGTCGACCACGAACGCACCGGGAATTTGTCGGTCGACGCCGTCACTGAAGGCGACGCCATCCGTCTCAGCGCCCGTTCCGAGTTTGAGCATGCGAAGTTCGATCTGGAGGGCAGCGTTCGTCCGCGGGATGACTATTCCGCCGACCTGGCCTTGCGCTTTGACCACCTTGACGTGGATTCTCTCATTCGCAAGTACCTGAATGGTCGCGTCATCGGCCACTCCGGCATCAGTGGGCAACTCCAGCTGCGGGGTTCACTCCACAAGCCACGCGAGATGACGGTGGTTGCCAACCTCGACGATGTCGATGTCAATATCGATGATTTGAAGCTGAAAAACCAGGGTCCCGTGCGGTTCACGATGGCTCAGCAGGTGGTTCGTCTCGAGCAACTTCACATTCTTGGTGAGAACACCGATTTCTCCGCGCACGGCACTGCGTCTCTCCTGGGTAACCGCGATCTTGATCTGGCTGCTGAAGGCCATCTGAACCTGCAACTCATTCAGACCCTGAACTCCGACTTCACGTCCTCCGGCATGGTTGACGTTGCCATGACCGTGACAGGTCCGGTGGGTGATCCGCTGCTCCAAGGGCGGGTGAATGTCAGCCACGGATCGATTGCATATCTGGATCTTCCCAGCGGCTTGAGCGATATGAACGGTTCCCTCGCGTTCAACAAGAACCGTCTGCAGATCGAAAACCTCGTGGCGCACAGCGGCGGCGGCACTCTCACTCTCACCGGTGAAGCCACGACGTATGCCGGCCAGATCAATTTCGATTTCCGCGCGCAGGCTCAGGATGTCCGCCTGCGGTACCCGGCCGGAGTCAGTTCTACCGCCAACGCCGATCTCCGCTTCTCTGGCACACGCGAAAACTCGACTCTCAGCGGCGATGTCATGATCACCAAGCTGGCCATCACTCCCGGCTTCGACTTTGCGGCTTATGCCTCCAGCGGACGCCAGTCGGTAGTCGTGCCTCCTGCGACCTCTCCCCTATACCGCATCAAGCTGGACGTTCACGTGGTCACCGCTCCGGACCTGCAGATGCAGACTGCCATCGCCCGCCTTTCCGGTGACGCGGATCTCCGCCTGCGCGGCAGCGCAGCCAAACCCGCGGTCCTGGGACGTGTCGAGATCCTCGAAGGTGAGATCAATTTCAACGGCGCTAAGTATCGCCTGGAACGTGGCGAAGTCATGTTCCAGAGTCCGGTGAGTATCCAGCCCGCGCTGGATCTGCAGGCGACTACCCGAGTTCGTGACTATGACATCACGGTGAGCGTTAACGGACAGACGGATAAGCCGCTGAGCGTGAAGTACCGTTCTGATCCACCTTTGCCCGAAGCCGACATTGTCGCGCTGCTAGCTGTAGGCCAAACCCGCGAGCAGTCTGCTCAACTCGCGCAGTCGGGAAACTCGGCGTTCAGCGAGACCGCGTCGAACCTCATCTTGAGCGAAGCCCTCAACGCCACCGTGAGCAACCGGGTACAGAGGCTTTTCGGCGTAAGCAAAATCAAGATCGACCCCCAGGGACTGAGTACCGAGACCAATCCGACCCGTGGTCCTCAGGTGACGATCGAGCAGCAGATCTCGAACAACTTCACCCTGACCTACAGCCAGAACGTCTCGCAAGCCTCGCAGCAGATCATTCAAGGCGAGTACTACGTTCGCCGCAATGTTTCCGTTGTCGGCACCCGAGACCAGAACGGTGTAGTGAGCTTCGACGTAAAAATTCGTCAGCGCAAAAAGTAACGCCGGCCTCCCGCCGGCTAGCGCGTTGCGAGTGGCTTCGATCCCTAGCACTCCTGTCATCCTGAGCGAAGGCGGAGCGCAGCGACGCCGCAGTCGAAGGACCCCGTGCCAAGCTGTGGAATCGGAGACCCCGCAGACTTTTCCTCAACAGCTCGACCGCTCGCCTACATGTCCGGGAATATTTGCATGATGGTGAAAGGCGAGTTTTTAGAATGGTTCCCACCTAAAACTCCGCCATCCCGCTTCCCCGTCCGTGCATCTAACGCATGAACACCAGCACAAGGAGGAAGCAGTTGTGCGCACCAAATCCCTATTTGTAGCCCTGGTTCTTTCCGCTTGCACTTCTCTCGCGTCCGCGCAGGTTCCCAAAGGCAACGTGTTTTTCGGATACTCGTACGCCAGCGCCGATCTCAACAGCAACGATCGCAGCAACCTGAACGGGTGGGAGGCGTCTCTGGAGGGTAAGTTCCTACCCTTTATCGGGATCGTTGCCGATTTCAGCGGTCATTACGGAACCAACAATTTCCCCAGCAGCAGCACCGTCTTCAACGTCGATGGTCGTGAATACAACTTCCTGTTTGGCCCGCGCGTGTCCGCCTCGGTCGGCAAGATCCGCCCCTTTGCCCACGCTCTGTTTGGTGCCGGCCACGTGAGCGCGAACGGCCAAGGCTATTCGGCCTCCGACACCGCCTTCAGCAGCGCCCTAGGTGGAGGATTGGATTACCACCTTTTCCCGGCTCTGGCGTGGCGCTTCCAAGGTGACTACCTGCAGACGCGTTTCTTTGGCAACACACAAAACAACGGCCGCTTCTCGACTGGCATCGTGCTGAACTTCTAGTTGTCGGCGAAGGAAGGAACTTAAACATTCGCACCCGCAAGAGAGGCAGCCGGTCCCCCGAGGATCGGCTGCTTCCGTCGTCGGCTCACAATACTTTTTCTCGCAACAGTTAATTTCATTCTAGCGAGAGCATCCCGAAACGGATTTTCTTTGCGCCCTTCGCGCCACCTTGGCGATCTTCGCGTTTAAAAGCTCTCGTTTTCCGCGCGAGACGAGCAATCCCGTGATTTCAGCCCCGTGCTAAATGTAAGATGACGGCCAGAAAGCTCGAACCTTGAAACCTTGAAACCTTGAAACCTTGAAACCTTGAAACCTTCCCCCACCCCCGCCGACGCAATCCGCCGCGAGCAGATGGTTCAATCCCAACTCCGCGAGCGCGGAATTCGGGACGAGCATGTCCTGGCCGCGATGGCCCGTGTCCCGCGTCACGAATTTGTAGCCGAGGCTTATCGCCAGCAAGCCTACGACGACAATCCACTTCCCATAGGCCAATCCCAGACCATCTCGCAACCCTACATCGTTGCGCTCATGCTGGAACTTCTTGCTCCGACTAAGGAAAAAGTAATTCTCGAAATCGGCACCGGCTCCGGATACCAGACGGCACTGCTCGCGGAGTTGAGCCAACATATCTATTCCATCGAACGTCATGCCGGACTCGCAGTCCGAGCGGGAGACATTCTGCGCGGCCTGGGATACACCAACTTCACCATCGAGGTCGGCGACGGAAGCGGAGGTTTGCCCGACCGAGCACCCTTCGACGGCATGATCGTATCCGCAGCCGCGCCCCAATTCCCGCAGGCTCTTTTCGACCAGTTGCGCGAAAGCGGACGCCTCGTTGTCCCCGTCGGTCCCGCTGAAGCACAACTCCTCCAACTCATCACCAAAGAACAGGGAAGGCCGGTAATCGCTCATCAGGTCGCATGCCGCTTCGTCCCGCTGATCGGTAAGCAAGGTTATCCACCGGCATGAGTTGACAAGGGGTTCGAGCGAGTCCGCTATTCACCGGCAGTCAAGTTCTGCCGCGGAACTGAATGATTCTTCGGCGATCGCGTTTGGATGGTCGGCCAGCGGGTAACTGTTCGAACTGGTGAAGCGCTTTGCGCTCCGCAGCCACTTTGGCGCGTAGTTCCCGGCTTGTCTCCGTTTCACGGTAGAGCGTTTGTGCGACCGCGGCCGGGCTGCGCACTTCGCTGAGAAGCAGGACTTCCACCTGGAAGTCGCCTCCATCGTTGGTGATTCGCAACATGTCTCCGATCCGCACTTCGCGCGCCGCTTTCGCCGGCTGCCCATTCGATTGAATCCGGCCCAGTCCACAGGCGCGTGCGGCCAACGCGCGCGACTTGAAAAATCTGGCGGCCCAAAGCCATTTGTCCATTCGTACGGACGTCATAACCCATTTTCCTACATAGACGGAGTGGTTGCGGCACAATGGAGTACCGAGCGAACGTCGGACGCTCACCATCCGCTAGAATAACTACGTGCCCCTTCTCCAAAACCTGCACGCCACCCTTGCGATGATCAAGTGGGAGCACTCCATCTTTGCGCTGCCCTTCGCTCTGTGCGGCGCGATGCTTGCAGCCGGCGGCCGACCGACCGCTCACCAACTTGTCTGGATCGTAGTCGCCATGGTTTCAGCGCGTTCCGCCGCCATGGCCTTCAACCGCGTCGCCGACGCCACCATCGACGCGGCCAATCCGCGTACCCGTACCCGCGCGCTGCCCGTCGGTGCGCTTACGCCAGCATTCGTCACGACATTCGTGGTAATCGCCTGTGCGGTCTTCATCCTGGCCTCGGCACAACTGAATCACTTGACCCTGATTCTTTCGCCGGTCGCGCTAGCGGTAATCCTGCTCTACTCCTACACCAAGCGCTTCACGCGTTGGTCACATCTCGTGCTGGGATTTGCGCTGGGAATCGCTCCTGCCGCAGCCTGGATTGCGGTTCGCGGCTCCCTCGATCCGCGCATTCTACTGTTAACCGGTGCGGTGACCTTCTGGGTCGGGGGCTTTGACGTCCTCTACGCCTGCCAGGACTATGACTTCGATCGCGAAGCGAACCTGCATTCCGTCCCACGCTTTGTTGGAATCCGTGGCGCCCTAGCGATTGCGCGCATGTTTCACATCATCATGCTGGCCCTGCTGATCGCACTGGTAGTCACCTTTGGTCTGGGAAAGTTGGCGGCCACCGGCGTGGTCGCCGTGGCGCTTCTCCTGGCCTATGAACACTCGCTGATCTCACCGAACGACTTGTCCAAACTCGACGCAGCCTTCTTCACGATGAACGGGGTGATTTCGGTCGTTTTCTGTGTATTCGTCGCAGCGGACTTGTTAGTGCAGAGCCGTTGAGCGATGCGGTTTTGCTCCCGCGACACTGAGCGAATCCCTGCCAAATGTCATCCTGAGCGCACCTAGTCGATGAGCGGAGCGAATCGATTTGCGTAGTCGAAGGACCCCGTACCCGTCAACCGCTAAAGACAATCCCATACAACTCCTCCACCATGAGTGCTGTGGCCGGATGCCGATCGTCGACACGTGTGATGAATCCGAGAGCGAAGAACCCAAATCGAGAAGACCCAAGACCTGCCACCTGACACCTGCCTCCCCCCTGCGCTATCATCAAGATGCATGTCCATGGAGCGTCCACTTCAGATTCACGCTTTTCGGACCGACGACGCGCGCCTGCTTCCCGTCCGAGAAAAGGTGCTCGCCAACGAGCGCCTCAACGACGAAGACGCGCTCACGCTCTATCGCACGGGCGACATCCTGGCCGTCGGCTGGCTCGCCAATCGTGTGCGTGAGCGTCTGCACGGAGACCGCGCGTATTTCAATGTCAACCGCCACATCAATCCGACGAACGTGTGTGTTGCCGCCTGCCGTCTGTGTGCCTTCGGCCGCAAGAAAGACGCGCCCGGCGCCTACACCATGGCGCTCGAAGAAGCATTCGAAACCGCAGCCTCCGGGTATAGCGAAGCCGTGACCGAATTTCACATCGTCGGCGGCCTGCATCCCGACTTGCCGTTTCAATACTTTCTGGATCTCTGCGCGGGTCTCAAACAGCGCTTTCCGCAAGTTCATCTCAAAGCCTTCACGATGGTCGAAGTTGCGTACCTGGCGAAACGCGCCAAGCTCTCCATTCGCGAGACCTTGGAGCAGCTAAAAGGCTCCGGCGTCGATTCACTTCCCGGAGGCGGCGCGGAAATTTTCGCCGACCGCGTGCGGCATATCATCTGCGATCACAAAATCGACGGCGACCAGTGGCTCGAAACCGCGAAGCAAGCCCATCAAATCGGCCTCAAGTCCAACGCCACCATGCTCTATGGCCACGTCGAAAACGACGAAGATCGTGTGGATCACCTGATGAGGCTACGCGCCCTGCAGGACGAAACCCATGGTTTTCTTGCCTTCATTCCATTAGCTTTCCATCCGGACAACACACCCCTGCAGCATTTGCCGAAGACCACCGGAATGCTCGACATCAAGCAGATTGCTGTCAGCCGCCTGGTGCTCGACAACTTCCCGCACATCAAGGCCTACTGGCAGATGATGACCGCGAAAATCGCCCAGATCGCGTTGCGCTTCGGCGCCGATGACATCGACGGCACGGTAATCGAAGAAAAGATCTATCACGACGCAGGAGCCACCACCCCGCAAGGCATGCGGCGCCAGGAACTCATCCGCCTCATTACCGAAGCGGGAAGGGAACCAATCGAACGCGACACCCTCTATCGTAGCGTTACGCGCACCGAGACATCTGTCACGGTCGCTGTCTAAAGTCAGGAGGCCCCCATGGACACTCTCGCGATAATGGCGTTGGTCGCGCTGGTCGTTTCTGGAGTGATGGTTCTGCGGTTGAAAAGCGATCCGATGGAGAACGAGACGATCCGGAAGTTCCTGATTGACTCCAAACGCACAACGAGTGCGGACCCCATCGACGCCGCGCAAGACGACAAGTCCAGGTCTCTTCATTCGATGGACTAGAGGTTTGGGTACTGAGACTTGCGACCGTGGTCGGGGATTGGACGTTACGATGTTGGACAACCTCCCTGAGCACCTGGGGCGACCGCACTCTTCGACTTTGAGGGCACACCTCTGCGCTCGAATTGCTGCCTCAAATTAGTGAAAGCAGCGAACTTTCTTCAGTTGTGGATTCGTTGGACCTCGTTGCGATGGAGATGGAAATCGAGGAATTGGGGATGGAACCATCCGTGCATGTCAGGACAATCGGAGATTTGCTTGGCTACTCAAAGCAATAGAGTTTCAGCGCTCTCGAAAAAGAAGGCTTTCTCCTGAGACGTGCGACCTAAGACCTAACACCTAAGGCCCAAGACCTGCATTTCAAGTACATCCGTCGCACGGCTTTTGCCCATCGTAACGTAAATTTTCGCAAAACTCGTATTGCACCAAACCCGGTGGGTGTAGAATCCGACTTGTAAGGGTACTGATAGCTTCACCGGATCTGCTCCCGGTCTCCGAGGCTCTCATGAACGTTCATATCGGATACAAAGTCCGCAAAACTCCTGACATCGAAAAAGAAGTGCACCAGCAGGTGGAAAAGCTGCGCAAACGTTTGCAGGCCTTTCGGCCCGAACTGGTTCATCTCAAGGGACTCATCGAGGAGAATTCGCCCCGCGAGGGTGTCATCGTTTCACTCAACCTCCGTTTGCCTTCCGGGCAGATGGCTGCCCAGAAAAAAGCGTCCGCGCCCTCTGCGGCCGTAAAAGCCGCTTTCGACGACCTGCTCCAGCAGATCATCCGGCACAAGGATCTTTTGCGCTCCTCTCACAAATGGCCGCGTTGGCGGCGGGGAACGGAAACGCGCCCCAAGCGGCAAGTGCCGTTCGAACAGACTCTTGCGTCTGTGCAGGCTCCGGTGGTTTCTTCTGACGATATTCGCACCTACGTCAATGTGAACCTGGCGCGCCTGGAGCGTTTTGTCGAGCGAGAACTTTATTTCCGTGAGACCTCCGAGCAAATTGAAGGCGACTCGATCTCCAAAGAAGAAGTGATTGACGAAGCCATCGCCCGCGCCTTGGGCGACGGTGGTGACAAACCCGAGCGTCTCGCTCTCGAACCCTGGTTGTATCGCTTGGCCATGCGCGCTATGGACGAAATGGGCTTGCCCGATCACGAAGGCAACGGGAACGTACACCTCGAAGACTCTGCCCGCAAACGTAACGTGAAGGCCAGCGACGAAGCCGAGCTCCAGTTCCACCAGCCGGACGAGGTCATTGTCGGCGAAACGGTGATCGCCGACCGCCGTGTGTCGACCCCAGAGCAGATCGCCTCTTCCGACGAAATGCTGCGGCTGGTCGAAGCCGCTCTGCGCGGCACCGACCGCTCCGCCCGCGAAGCATTCATTCTGTATGCCGTGGAAGGCTTCACGCACGACGAAATCGCCGCCATCACCGATCGCAAGCTCGACGAGGTGCGTGCATCCGTGTCGCTGGCCAGCGAGCACCTTCGCAAATCCCCCCTGTTCGCCGCTCCGTCCAAGCAACCCCTGGTGGCGCGGTCGAGTACCGCGTAATTCACTTCTCAAGTACGCAGGAGAAATCGTGATGATTACCCGCGAGGACATCCGAGAGCTAGCCGCATTCCAATCCAGCGGAGACGGTTGTGCCCTGAGTTTCTACTTCCAGCCCCATACCCCGCAGAACCGGTCGCACAAGGAAGACACCATTCTCGCCAAGGATCTGGTCCGTCAGGCGCTACGGGAGGCCGAGAAACATGGCAAGAACGGATGTGCTCGCGAAGATCTTGACCGCATTCTCGAAATTGCCGGCAACCTGCGGGGCAATCAGGCCCGTGCCAAGGCGGTGTTTGCCTCGAGCACAAAGAAAATCTGGCGCGAGTTCGATCTTCCTCCGCAACTGCCCGGCACGCAGTTATTTGTAAACCGGCGCTTCCATCTGAAGCCGCTTGCGGCATTGCTGGGCGCGTTGCCCAAGTTGTGCGTAGCCCTGGTCGACCGACAACGCGGACGATTCTTTGATTTGCGGCTCGACGAACTGAAAGAGCGCGGCGCCCTGTTCCACAACCTGCCTCGCGGACGCAGCGAAGGTTATGCTGGATACGACGCCGGACACGCGCAGCGGCGCGTCGCCAACGAAGCCAAGTTGCACTTCAAACAGGTCTCGGATCGGTTGAAGGACGAGGTCGAACGCGGCCTCTGGGAGAAGCTTGTGATCGGTTGTCAGGACACGAACTGGTCGGAGTTCGAGTCGCACCTGCATCCCTATGTCAAACAACGACTGATCGGCCATTTTCCCGCTGACATCGCCTCTCTGACGATGGAGCAAATTCGTGAACAGGCCGCCCATGCCCTGCGCCACGCACAGGAGCAACGCCGCGACACTCTGGTGCGGGAAACGCTCAGCATGGCGAAGGGAAACAGCCGCGGTGTCACCGGCTTGCGCCGGGTTCTGCGTTCCATGGAACTGGGAGAAGTGCAGGCGCTCTTGCTGGCCGAGAACTACACAGCCCATGCAGTCGAGTGCAACAGCTGTGGCCACATCGATTCGCACATGGTCCCGTATTGTGCGACCTGCGGAAAAGCCACCCGCGAACTGGAAGACGTGTGCGATGCCATGATTCCGATGGCGATTCGGCGTGATATCGAATTGTTCTACGTGAAGAACGAGCCTGAGTTCGACAAGGTTGGTAACATCGCGGCGCTGTTGCGCTTCCGTGCGGACAAAAGCGGCCAGCACGTGGCCGTGGCATCTTAACCCTCCAGCAGGGGTGGGCAGAGACGGATCCTTCACCGTCTGTGCCTTTCTCGCACCGCGCGACGGTGCAATTACACGCCGTGTAACTGGCTATTTGCGGATCAGTCCCCGAACCGCGTCGTGGTATTGCCGTCCGGTCCCCAATCGCGTTCCGTTGTGTAGTTCCAGCTGATAAGTTCCACTCAGAAAAGGACGAGCACCGACAATGCGGGAGATGTTCACAATCCTACAGCGATGGATTCGCAGGAATTTGTCGGGATTGAGCCTCTTGTCGAGGTTGGTAAGAGTCTCCGTCAGAACATGTTGTTTTGGACCACAGTGGAGTACGACGTGGTTGTTGGCCGACTCAATCCAGTCGAGTGAGGCGGCGGCAAATCGAGTCGCCGAACAGCTGCAGAATGCCAAGAATCCGGAATGTGGCGGAAATGGAAGATCCCTGACCCGGATGCAAGAACTGTTGTATGAGCAATCACGGGCTCTCTGGAGGGCTCCCCCGCGCTGATCGGCGTGCGATGGGTAGGCCGTGACTGGTTGCTCAGAGATCTCTTGTTAATCGGCTCAGTCGTCCTTGTCGCGTGCTGCTGTCCCCACTCCCGGCTATTCCCAATGCCTCCCAAGCTGGTATGCTGGCCAGCGCTTTTTTCAAATTGTTCCCGCAATCCTCCGGGAGGACGACATGAGTTTTTCGCGTCGAGATTTCCTGACGACTACCGCACTCGGTTCGCTCGCGCTAGGCCTCGAGGCCCACGGCCGCGACGTGCGAAAGAGCCCCGGCGAGTCCGCGGAGGCTTTTCTGCAAGCCGGACCCGGGTCGTCGAAGCGTCCCATCATCGTGTGCGCGAATAACGGCTTCGCCTATCTTGATCGTGCCTACGAGCACCTAACCAAAGGAGGTGACACGCTGGACTCCGCCATTATGGTCGTCACCGGCCCCGAAGACGATCCCAACGACGACAGCGTTGGACTGGGCGGGCTGCCGAACGAAGAAGGCGTGGTTGAACTCGATGCCTGCTGCATGCACGGTCCAACGCGCCGCGCAGGGTCGGTGGGCGGTGTGCGCAATATCAAGAATGTCTCCAAGGTAGCCCAAGCCGTGATGCAGCACACCGGACATGTCATGCTGGTCGGGGAAGGAGCGGAGCGGTTCGCGGTGGCGATGGGATACCCGCGCGAGAATTTGTTAACGGAGCGTTCCCGCAAAGTCTGGATGCTGTGGAAGGAGTATCACTCGGGTAGCGACTGGTGGGGACCAGGTCTCGCCGACCCGAAGTGGCAGGCACCCGACGCGAAGCCCGACAAACCGCAGGCTATACTGTGGCAGCGGCGTGTGCTGCAGCTTGCCGATCGCGCCGCTGACTTGGGGATGGAAGCAGAGTTCCGCCTTGCCGCCGCACATCGCGTACTGAGTCCGCCCACGGGCACGATTCACTGCTCAGCGCTCAATGAGAGGGGTGAGATTTCTGGAATCACCACCACGAGCGGACTGGCATTCAAGCTTCCCGGGCGTTGCGGGGACTCTCCCATCATCGGTGCAGGCTGCTATACCGATCAGGATGTGGGCTCGGCAGGGGCAACGGGCAGCGGGGAAGAGAACATCAAGGTCGCGGGCGCGCACACCATCGTCGAGAACATGCGCCACGGCATGTCTCCGCAGGAAGCCGGCATGGACGCGCTCAAGCGCATCGTGCGCAACTACAACAATGACATGAACAAGTTGCGCTTCGTGGACATGACCTACTACATCCTGCGGAAGGATGGGGCGTATGCCGGCGTGTCGCTATGGGAGGGGTACTCGAAAGGTAATCCGCACAAGATCGCGGTGCATGACGGTACCAAGCGCGCGGAAGAAACGGCGTATTTGTTGAAGGGATTCTCCGAGTCGTTCCCGCCCTTCCCGAAAATTCCGGCGGAGCTGAAAAAAGATTCGGAGTACTTGAAATAGCAAGGCCCCCGCGGGCGAACGGGAAAGGGCGCTGGACAAGCCGGGGCGGCGGAGCTACTCCAGGGTGCGCTGACGACGGATGACTGACGACCGCCGAGTGCCCTACGCGAAGCGCACCTTCACGTCCGCGCCCTTCTCCAGATGAATGCTCTCGATGAAACGCACTCGTCCGGTTTTCAGGGTCATGATCACGGATGAGGTCCGGGTGCCTTCCCCGAAGAAACGCACCCCCTTCATGAGCGCGCCATCGGTCACTCCGGTGGCGGCGAAGATCATCTGGTTGCCGGGAGCGAGGTCCTGGGCTTCGTAGATCTTGTTCTTGTCTTTGATGCCCAT
>Ga0137358_10000103_pt1 | contig 28708 bp, 30 predicted proteins | sample Mad1_20_16metaG_FD_105551 | JGI IMG/M metagenome (GOLD analysis project Ga0137358, IMG submission 105551) | Vadose zone soil microbial communities from Angelo Coast Range Reserve, California, USA - Mad1_20_16 metaG | ecosystem: Environmental > Terrestrial > Soil > Vadose zone | place: USA... | reverse complement strand
TCCCACCACACGCAGACGACTCGAAAAAGATACGCACCTCAGCTACGATAAGGTACTCCGAGAACTTGGCAAATCCGACGACATCGTCGAACATTTTTTTTTGTTTTTTGTAAAAGTCACGCCCGCTCACAAGCTGCATCGGATTGGTCCCCATTTGGAAAAAGCGCTGAGAGCCCGTCTTGTCGCGGTATGACTCACACAGGATCTGCGACGGGTCGACAAGCAGACCTTTGTCACGCGCCCACGCACAGTTGCGCACGTATTTCTCTACGAAGGACCACTTCCGGCCGTTATCACGCGAGAAGTGTGCTTCAGCATGGCACTGGGCGCCCGCGTCACTCGAGCAAGCCTCGTCACCCGTCCAGATGATCCAATCCGAGTTGTCTGGGTGGAATTGTAACACCTGCGCACCAAACGTGTTCGGCGGCTTCGGCGCAGTGAGATAATACCACGTGCGGCCTGTGTCTGTGGTGTAGAAGAACTTGCCCGAAGGGGTGATAAGGTAAGCGCGGTCAGGTGTGAAAATATGATGGTAGAAGACGAGAAACGTCTCCTCTGGGAAAAGGCGATCCCACGTGTATCCTTCGTTGCTGGACTGCCAGATAGACGAGTCTAGGAGCCTAACAAGGATAGTCGTTGACTCTTTGAAGTACGATTGTTGCACGATTGGCGCTGGGAATTCGAACTACCATTTGAGCCTCATCAGTACCCGGCGTGTGCGCGATGATGGTAGCAAACACTTACAATCTGATGAATAACGTTTCCTTCCTCTGGTTGAGCTAGAAGTAATCGCGCCTGAGTATCACCCGGAGGATGGCAGAGTAAGCCACCGCCTACCTTGAGAACACTTCTTTTGAACAAGCTCATCTTTCTTGACCCCTTTGTTTTGGTCACACGTATTTCCCGGAATGATGCGGTAACCAGACGAGCCCATATATGTCTGGTCGGGGTCCTTACATACACCCGCAGGGATCGGCTCTGGGCCAACTGGTACGCATTGATCGTTGTGGCGGATGTAATTGTAGCCACTATCAGCGATGACATGATCAAATAATCAGTATCGGTTGTAAAGGATGAGGTGTAATCTCAAAGCAACGTACCATTCATAATCCTCATCCTGGCATGGACAACTCTCTTCGTGCTCGACGGGGTCAGAGAACTTGTCGCCAACGTAGCAGTCGGCGCCAGCCTTGCGGCGCCTGTACCATTGCTATCCCATGCTTATCAGTGCGCATTTTTGCATCGTTAATGGGACATGCGGTTACCCTATGCCCCATCAGACACTCTTTATTCTTTATCGTGCGCGCGTACCACTTTTCGAAATCGTTCTCTTCGCATTTACGTCTGTCCATGGGCGCAAAATCGAGGAAGAGGGATACGTAACGTCCTTCGGAGGTTGAGTCCTGCCGCGAGACCTGGCCTAGCAGAAGGAACTTCTGGGAAGTCGAATCCTGGACCGTCGAAAGCCCGCGTGCACGGATGTTCATCCCGAGGCTCAATCGTTTCCTGCACGTTGAAATTCAGATGAATCAGCCAGTCGCATGGACGATCGAAAGCGGATAAAGGGATTGGAATATACGCGTACCATGTCTCGCCGAGATCGGTCGAGTAACTAACGAAGTCGACAGTTTCCTCGTCATTGATGGCGACGATTATGCCGCCTTTGTCGCCAAACTCATATTTATGCGCCTCAGGGAGGACCATTGTCCATGACACGCCTGCGTCGGTGCTAAAGAACGTGTTGGACTCCTCATACCCGCGGAGCACGGGGCCTATCGAACCGACGCCCATCACGAACCCGGGAGCAGGAGAGGAGAATATGCGACCAAAGTTGTGTGGAATCGTCACGGAATGCAGGTGAAGGGAACAGTTTTCGGAGTCGGAGGGGTCGCAACCGATGGAATTACCTTCGCTGTCCTGTGCGGGCGCGCGAAGCGGGGACCAGGAACTTCCTGTGTATTAGACATCAGCAAAAGTGCTCAATACATAAAAAAACAAGTCGGCGGACCATCATCGAATGTAATTAAAGTCTTGAGTTGCTTGTCTATACGACGTCCTTCCATCTCCTGCGCATTGGCGACGATATTCGCCAGCCCGACACCCTCGATGCCATACAACGTCTCAAAGTCGATAAAGCCGTCCGCGTTCCGGTTCGTATCTTTCAAACTCTCCACGAAGAATGTACCATTCGAGTTGCTCACAAACAGCGTACCCATTGCACCCGAATCATTCAATACAACATCAACCGCGAGAGAGTGAGTCGTACTCTCGACGATGGTGTACGCATTCTCGCGGAGGCGCGCGCTCGAGGTATGTGGGAACTGTGCCTTTGCCCAGGTGCGTGTATCGACGGTGACGTAGAGCAGCATCTCGCTACCTGCACCCGGACTGAGGTCTTTTAGTGCAACGACACCAAATTTTGACACGACCGCAAAACCAATGACGCCGCGGGCGCCGCGGGGAATGCCCAGGTCCTGTATGCGGTGATCATTCACGAAGAAGTCTGTGGAAGCGTAAAGGCGAGACGCGGAGATGGAGTGGTAGCCGGTAGAGGTTGTGGTATCGAAAGCAACGCAGTAGATCAAATCAGAGTGTGCATCATGTTTGAACTCTTTCGAACTATGGGCAAAGGTGCACTGCGAGGTCTCGGACATGAGTGGTTGTGGTTGATCTGAAAATGCCTCCTTGGTATAGAACGTCTGTTCAACGGTAAGGAATGCCCGACTATTAAAGGAGGGGGCAGGACAAACCTCGTCATGACATATTGAGGCCCAACCACCCTCACGCTCACATTTAGTGCCCTGATAAATGATATAGCCGTATTTCGATGGATCAGAATGGAAGGACAAAGGACGTGCGATACTAGAGGGCGACAGGGGCATTTCGAATGAGCGCCACGTTTGCCCGCGGTCCTCCGTCCGATAGTGTGTCTTTTCACGGGTGAGTACAAAAGCCTGGGCCAGAAGAAGTGTCAGCGCCGCGCTCAGACGCATACATCGATGAATTGAAGCGAGAGGAAGCTCCTGCCGGCCGGAGAAACTCGCAGAGGTCCAGTATGGACTAGATAGATCGACGAATATGTGGTGGTATTCTTAGATCGTAAACGTAGTGTGGGCGTCATAATGGGGCGACCAGCACGCTTATGCTCGAGAGGGCCGTGGCATGGGCTCCAATGTAGATACTACGGATTGCGATGTGACGAACATAGCAGGATTAATAGTGCTCACCATGCGATTGTCAAATGGATGCTCTACGAACATAACAGCTTCTCCTTGGGGTATGTCCTCTGATCTGTGCCAACTTTTGCCCTCATCGTTGGACATAAAGAGGTCGCCGCGAACAATATCATGGTACGCAACATTCTAGAGACAATAGGACTCGGGGTATCTCATGGAAAGAGCATATTGCGACGTACGGTAGCATCATCGAAGAAGAATAGCCTCGCGGGAAGATTTTCAAAGCGGTTGACCGTGACTTGAGGCTCATTTTGTGCTTGGACGAAGAGTGGGGGTAGAAGGAGGGCGGCGAGGAAGCTTGCCCTCATAGTTGATTAGAGCGCCGCGGTGGGCAAGGGCAAAGTAAAAGTAAACGGATACGAGGAACACTGCGAAACAGGTCACGTGTTATTAGCCGCGTCATCTGAGTACGTGGCATTCAACGCACAACGGTATCACTCGAGGAGCAGAGCATCGTACATGCATAATCAATCACACTGCCATGTTGCCATATAGCGACCTTATTTATGCCTGGAACAACGGTCCCAGCAGCGAGGACAGAACTCAAAACGACTTTTGACAGAGGCCAGACGGTTTCGAGGCATACCATTTGACACCACGGGGAACAACGCCCGCAAACGCTTCGAAACCTGTCTTTGAATGTCCTTGTACACTACAAGAAACCTTACAATGTCCGGTCGGAGCGGTGATGGCTCGCATAGGCAAATATAGGGTGCTACTAGCACATGGCTGGATGAGAGCAATGTGATGTCATCACGGAGCAGTACACAAGATACGAAGATATCCAATACGTGGTCTAGAAATTGCGAGGGTATCGCTCAGGGGACTGGATCAGTACTGGATCCTTGGAGGAGTCTAGGACCCTAGGATCTTCCGCCATAAAAGTACACGAGCCGCCAGCTGACTCTTGTACGTGTTGGTCGGGATTGAGCAGCAAGGAGTCCAACACTGGGGTGATCCGTTGTATGACAGCTCGTCGTGCATGTGGGAGGCGCGCGCAGGTGGTGCGTTAAAATGGTGCGATGATGCGAGACGGGCAATAAAATAAAAGTGGTACGACCAGAGCCGCCGTCGATTTATAGACCCTCTAATATAGCTTTTATCACTCTGATACCCTCTTCGTTCCTTCCATCACCACAACAGCCATGGGTGCGATCGAAATACTCTCCCTCGCCCTCACTCACCCAAACGAGTTTCGTATCCTTTTGCAATTCTGGAATTTCTACCTGCCAAAGCGCGACATCACCAAAGTGGAGGAGCACCCCACCTCAGGCTGGGACAGGCCAACAATGCGCAGGTGTTGGGAGCTACTAGACCATAGCAGCCGGAGCTTTTCAGCAGTCATAAAGGAGCTCGATGGTGACCTCGCTCGCGTGGTGAGTCTTCCTCTCTAGCCTCGGCGTCCCGCACATCTCCGTTACCGTTGGGCGGCAAATTTTTTGCAAAGCGGGTTGCCTTTATCTACGTTGCGACCTATCTTTGTTCATTTCGCTTGCCTTGCTCGTATTGAATGATAGGCGGCTAATTCCGACTTAGATTTGCCTCTTCTATGTGGTCCTTCGTGGACTCGATACTATCGAGGATGACATGACCATCCCTGACGACGTCAAACAACCGATCCTCCGATCCTTCCATGAGAAGACAGTGACTCCTGGGTGGAATTTCAATGGCAATGGACCTGAGGAGAAGGACCGCATCGTGCTCGTCGACTATCATGTTGTCGTCGACGAGCTCCTCCGACTCGAGCCCGCGTACGCTCACATTCCTCTCTCGGCGAGACCCAAAGACTGATGTGCTTGCAGATGTCGCGATACCATTGTAGACATCTGCAGAAAAATGGAGACGGGAATGGCCGACTTTGCCCATCGCGCGGCAATCTCCTCTGAAACCCTTACCCTAGATACCATTAAAGAATATGACCTCTACTGCCACTACGTAGCCGGCCTTGTTGGCGAGGGGCTCTCTCGACTCTTTTCCGTAACAGGCAAAGAATCTCCATCGATTGCCCAACAACTCGTGTTGTCCAACTCCCTTGGTACCTTCCTCCAAAAGACAAACATCATCCGCGATTTTCAGGAAGACGCACAGGAGCGACGCTTTTTCTGGCCCCGTGAGATATGGAGCCTCGCGGAATATAGCACCGATGGCCAAACGCCTGCGACTGATGTCCTACAGCTACTCCGGGAGCCGCAGCGGGCAAAATGGGTGCAGAGCGCAATGATCCTCGATGCTCTGCGTCACGCATGCGACGCCCTCGATTATCTCCGCTTGCTAAAGAACCAATCGGTGTTTAATTTTGCGGCGATTCCTGCTTCGATGGCGATTGCTACTCTCGAGTTATGCTTTATGAACTCAGAGATGTTTAAGCGCAACATCAAAATCCGAAAAGCCAGGGCGGCAGAGGTCTGACCTCTCTTTTGGTGCTACTAGCCCATTTTGACTCATGAGTTTTTTTTAGCTTATCATGCGCTCGACAAACCCACTCGAGGTAGCGCTCATATTCAAAGAGTTCGCACGCTCAATCCACGCCAAGGCCTCTCCTTCAGACCCCAGCTTCCTCCGCATCTCTGTCGCGTGCGCAAAAATAGAGCAATGGTCCGAGCGCAACTACCCTTCCTTCGTTCGCATCCCCAACACCGACACTACTGGCCGTTCCCTATCAAAACTGTCCTTTGATTCCTCTGACGCGCGCTCGCGCGTTGCAATAGCAGACGCCGAGAAGGACGAGCGCACTGCTGAGGAGAGACGGCATCTGGAGTTACGTGAACGATTCGGCAACAACGGTGGCAACAATGGCGCTGTCTTACCCTCAAATATCCAGAGCCAGGGCCCACCATGGGAAGTGTTGATGTTTGTCGGAGGGGCGGTAGTCCTTATCGTCTCCCTCTCCATTGGCATCGTCCTCGCTGTCCTGCACTTCACTACATGAGGCGAGCTTGTCACAATGACTGGGGAGTACGAAGGAAGGGGGGAGGCGTAGTTCGGCGTCCATTTGTCACTTGCTCAGGAGCGGGCTTTCTCCTTTCATTTCATCCATACTATTAACACCTAATTTTTGTTCTTCTGTTTTTTTTTTTGGCATGGCACGGACCAGCATTTGCGCGTCATCTCCAAGCTTTCAGAGAGGGAGGTTGGAAGGGCGATGAAAAAATATAATTATGTTGTATATTGTTGGCGTCTTGTTCTTTGGCTATTACACACTGTGGCATCGGTGCTTCGAGTGGAGTACAGTACTATAGCGTAGCACAGGACTTCCAGCTAGCTTCTAGGCTTCACTAGTAGTGTCATAGAGGGAAACTGAAACATAGATAGAAATACCCGATCACAATTATGGGTGTGCGCATATCACAGTTCGGCCTTTTTTCGCCCATACTTGTTATATTATATTGGATACTGTACACTTAGGCACTGTAGGTACGGTAATCACGGGGAACAGAAACAACAATCCGAGGGAGAAATATTATTTAACATTTGTGTTGTGTTTTGTCGCCTGAGAGGACAGCGAGGCTGGCCATGGGGAAGAGTTAATCAAAAAGAGATTGAGATAACGAGGGGGAACCAAAAGCGTGTCGTCTGTCCCAAATAAACAGAAACAGACCACCTAGTATATACGGCATATAAAAATGAACGCGGGCGCCAGTTCGGTGTATTGTATGGATCGTGCGCGCCAAGTGATAGCACGATTGAGCGCTGCTTATTTTTGCGTTTGCTACTACTTTTTCCGCTTTGAAACTGTCCGGATCCCCCCCCAAAAAAAAAATTCAGAGCGTCTGTCAACGACCACAAAAGGAGAAAACATGAGGGCGAACGAACCTGTTGCGCGCTTCGCCGGCGCCTTACGTTTCCGCCCGGTATCGTCGTCGTCATCATCGAAGTCATCATCATCGAAATCATCTCCCATTCCATCATCCTCCCCCATTGGCTCGGAATCGTCATATTCGGGCGGCTCACGACGAGCAGCCTTCTTGCCTCGTGTTGCCCCAAGAGGCACCGCGGTCATTGTCGTTGCATCGTTGCCGATTGGCGCACCTGGATGACGCACGCATTCCGGGCAGAACCATTCACCGTCTGGGATGCCGGGTAGAGGTGGCGTGAGGCACTTGTAGTGAAAAGGCTTATCACACTGCATCCGGGGGCGACGGGCGTGTGAGTAACCAAACGCATAAATGACGACAAGGGAGAGCGTGTCGAAATAAACGAACGTGTGCGTACCTTGTCGCACGCAAGTGGGTCGCCATCATCTTTGTGACATATCATGCACTCGTCCGGCGTGTCCAGTTCGACGGGATGTCGTGGTAATTCGGAGTACTTCTCGTTTGGAGTGACGAGGAAGAAAGTCGTGTTCTGGCCACCGATGACACTGTTCAAAGTTGCACGCATCAGCGAGGATTTTTCAACCACTCGAATAGAGAAAATGAGACTAACTCAAAAACGTTGATCCCGATCAGTGGCTGGTTACGTGTGGGCTTTGTAGCGCTCTTAGGCTCTTCTGGACCGAGGCCGAGCTCGCCATTGGCGGCGTTTTGACCCCATGCGATGGTCATGACTCCCCCATCTTTGTCATCATCCGGCGCCAGCGCAGAATGCGTGACTCCGCCGCTGCATGCATGTTTTATCTTACAACCCATGATATCTTGCATAAGTCGGAAAGTCGAATACGGCTGACCAGCCGATCCTTTGTGGGTCGTGACGTTAGAAGAGGGGAATGTGGGAGGGGAGCGTAGCCACCACAGGGTTAAATTGTACCTACCATCGCCCGTATTCTTCCACTAAAAATAGAAAAGAAAGCATAGTCGGTGGCATATCAAACATAAAACGAGATTCCGAAAACTGACCTTCCCAGCCACATAGTACATACCCTGCCGGTCGATTACCACAGAGTTTGAAGGACCTGCTGCCACCTTCGCACCAAGATACTGCTTGTGCGGCCCTGCAAACTGTCAAGTATTTTATAAGTGTTTATCCTCGCGGTGACTTGACCAACACACGACCTGCCTGAGGAACTATTTGAGGAGTTAAAACGTCCTTCTGATTCCCGAGGCCCAGGCGGCAATAGCCATTGTAGCCCCAGACGTATACAATGCTGCGTTTGGGGAAATTATGAGTCGGCGCTTCTCGAGATGATCCCGTGCGCATACCCTTCCTCATCGAGCGCGATGCTGTGTTGTTGCCCGCACGCGATATGTACAATTTTTTTATCTTCCAAACTCTTGACAGGAACTGTAACCACCGTGAGAATCCGAATCTGCGACAACAAGATTCGAGGGAAAATTCTCACTGGGTTCGCTTTCGATGTCAAATCCAGTCCTGTTCCCCGTCGCGATGTGCTCTCCCGTACGCCCATTTCCGAGCTGTCCCTTCTCTCCACTTCCGCAGGCATATACTATGAACCGTCGTCAGCCACGGATCCAGGCATTGCATAAAAAATCTCATCACGTGCTCTTTCCGTGCACAGTGCGGAACAACGTGAATGTAATGCCAGCCGCCGCTGCAACGACGTGCTCTGGTTCGCCAGTCTGTGGGTCAAGAGGTCCGTTCACGAGCTTGAATGTGTTAACTTCTGGGCAGGGCGTGTGTCCGCACTTTTGCATTTACGTTCCGTTAATGGGCTTTGAACGACAGTCAAGATGACCGCACCTGTCCAAGTGAATTCAACCCCGCGGTCCACACGCGTCCATTACTGCCGACGAGAACAGAATGACTTCGTCCACAGGCAGCGCTCACGAACACAGTACCCGGGGGTGCGCCAAGGTCTCTCGCACGCAGCGAACGGGGCGCATTCTCCGAGATCGCATCGACGCCGGGCACACCAAGCGCCGCAGGTTGATTGCGACCGAAGAGCCATGCCGTACCCTCGATGTCGAGGACAATCGTATGACAGCCTGCGCATGAGGCGTGAACGCTGACGGCCTTTACATTGCTTAGCGACCGGAGAATGTGTGGTTCGAGCAGGTCAGGATGGCTGGAAATGGGGATGGGTGACGGGGAAGTGTCCTAAAAGAGAACGACACGCACTCGGAATCTTCAGTCCTCCCGCCACGCTCTTTGCGACCCAACTTTGGCCTGGAATCAAAACACATGAAATTTGGACAGCCTCGTGACGACGCCGCATGGACACGCACCAGTCCGTACCCCCCGCGATCAGAACTGGGGTAAGAGAGCCTGAGTGTCGGTTCCAGTATGCAATACAGGGGAATCTACGTACCCCTCCCCCATTTTTGTGTGCCTGGGTTACCGCCCAGCGTTTGTGCGGACGACATGGTTTGGAACAAGAAGAAACGAGCAAAGGCGCTTATTATTGGCGCCCTGAAGGTCCGGCCCCTCGGCGACAGACTCAGACTCCGAATGGGCAGGACTCTCGACGCAAAAGCCCCTGACAGGGAGAGAGAGAGAGCAGTGACGAGTGTGGCTGGCAACCGCAGCACTGAGTAGCCTAGCTGCTTTTCCAGAATGGGAACTGGCTCATTTCACTGCGCAGCTGCCTCACCTCGTATGCAAACGATGGTCCCATGGTGGACGTGACAAAACGAGTTTTAATATAAAAATGTCTGGGCGGCTCGTCGATTCGTCGAATCCCGAATCTTACGATGATCTGGATAGTCAATCTCTTCCGAGTCTTACTTTGTCTAGAATGAACTGTAGATCCAATACGTGTGCTGTACCTGGAAATTCTCTTTCCAGCCCCTCGGGCTCCACCCTCGCGTGCTTGTGTCTGGCGCCTCGCCCCCTCCCAGCGCCAAGCTCACTAGCAAAACAAAATACACCCCACATTATGCCGCGCCCTGACCGGGGTCCTACGATCCGAGTAGACATCCATCAGGTTCGAAAGAATCGTTCGGATTTGCCCGCTCCACTGGTACCGATATGATATTCTGAAAATGCGAGGTAACTTCCCGGCCTCTGGCCCGCGTGGGACCGTATGATATTCGTGCGCACGGAAATACCCTGCATTTTTCAGCTTGGGCCCGAAGCAGTAATCATTTGGGCGCAAAGTTCTGCGGAATTCGCCTGGGAAACCACGTCAAAAAATCTTTGAGCTTCCCGGTCGCCATCGGCAATGACGTCCGGCCACGGCACCGTAAATTGAAGGAGGGAAATAGCACATCAGCCGGGCTTCGTATCAGCTGCAGTAACCGCAGCTCGTTCTGAATAGACATTTTGGACGGATAGGCGAAATGAGATTGATTCCCAATAGTTGCATTGATGCGTGATTTTGGAAGTTGGCACGAAATCAAGCGAGGAAACAAATCCCCCATGAAATTCGTCGTCTTGGATACAATTGGTTCGTATATATTTTAATCAGAAGATGCGGATGGTATGATTCTATAAATTGGAATCGGGAGAGAGCGTGATTGGGTACTTCCATACTGTACCATTTGCAAGGTGCCATTATGGAGCGTGTGAGCTCTCGAAGCGATTTGGTAGGTTCGTAAGATAATGGAGTGGGAGCCATTGTGGTGGCTCCCACTCTTGGCCCGTGATCTCGGACGCAATCATGCGAGCCACGATGTCCGCGCTGTGATGCCTGGTCATCCGGGTATAAGAATAGGAAGGAGTACACGGACCACCCAAAGGCACGTGGCATGCCATGACCTGAGAACCCAGCGCTGATGTATTGACTCTCATATGGTACACCCCCAAGCTCGAATTTGTCCAGTACTGGTCCAACCTGTGCCAATGGACGCTTAACTTTTATAGCGGGCGGCTCAAGAACATCAAACAGGGACGCACAAACGGATCCCCGAGTTCGGTAAAGCCCATGATTCCCGTCTGTTATGGCAGGCGGTGAGTATACAGCAAGGAACAATCAACACACACTTGGCAGGTGGTGTGATATACCCTATCAGAAGGACGTACCCACTCCATCTCTGGCTCAGTGCCGTTCTCGAATTTCCCAGGGAACACCCTCGGAAGAAACTCCCTGAGCCGTCTTCCGACAGCAGCGTCTATGACAGAGTCGTCCGTCGTTGCACCCCTCGACCCGCCTTCGGCGTTGCGCGCACCGCCGAGGATGACATGCGGGCGCTCGTCCGGCGCCGAGCCGGGACGCACGAACCAGTACTCCATCCCATAGTTGGCCGTGAAGCCGGACAGGGTGAGCTCGCGTGCGGGCACAGCCGCGCGAATCGATATGACTTGCCCGCGCGTCGGCACAATGGTTCCGGTGAGCTGCCCAGCGTAAAGCTGCGGGAGCAGAGAGGACGCGTATCCGTTTGTAGCATGTACGACGTGCGTACATGCTACAGAGCCACGAGGCGTTTCTAGTTGCCACCGGCGCGCATTGCTATCGGCGCGGAGTGGCCTGGGTCTGATTGCCGTCACAGGCGTGTGCGTGTGCAATTTCAAGGTAATCGCCGGCGACGCATTCTGCGCGAGTTTAAACAGGTGAGTGACGAGCTTGAGAGGCCATATCGTGTTCCCTGGGATGCGCACTGCCGGATATCGCGCGCCGTATCTCTACAACACAATTATTATTGGGGACTAGAGATGAGTCTGAGGTACTGTACCTTCTCGACTTCACCCTCGGAGAGCCATTCCACAACAGAGACGTTAATACCCACTGCCTTTGCAGCCTCGTACTCTCGCCAGGCTTCCGCTTCCTCCTCTTTTGTAAAGAATAGAATTGTGCGCGATCCCTCGACTAGGTCTACTTCATCCTTCACCCGCGCATCCTTCACTAGAGAGGTGATCGCATCGACAACATGATCTTCGATATTGACGGCTCTAATTGCATCAAAAATGCCCCACGTCGCAGTGTCTCTCCCAAAACCCATGAAGTTGTGCGCCGTAAGGTGTCCACCATTGCGACCTAGATATCATATAAGAGCCTATCATGGTTAGCGGTCTCAGCGGAGAAAAGACACCTGTTGCCCCAGAACCTGCACAAGAAATCAACGTTCAGGGGGGAAAGGGTAGCAAAGAAAGCTAACAGAAGTCCCGAGCCTCGAAAATAACGACGCTCAGCGCCTCCTGAGACGTCGCATTATTTCCAAACAACTTGGAAAGATGATACGCGACAGAGACACCCGTGATGCCCGAGCCGATGACGCATATATCCGCCTCGGCGGTGAGGGATCCAGTGCTACCTGCTCGGGCAAGAGGATTTACATCAGGCGCGCTATCCATCCAGAAAGAGCGCGTCGCATTGGAGACGGGAAACGATTCGGACGCTGGTTGCGGAGGAGGCGAAAAGATGGCCTGGAACGGATCATGTAAAGTCACTTGTGAAAATGCTGCCAAGCTCTGCAGGCCGACAAGACAGATGGCCAGCAACTGGTGGTGGAACAGTGTCATGATGGTTATTGAAGCTACTCGTGGTCACTGCAACAAATACATGAGGCCGAATGCAAATGACAGCGCTGGCAAGGTGTACCCGTGGCCGAAGAAATTTAATGTCAAGACAAAACAAAATGCTGGCCGACTAGCTCAGTTGGTTAGAGCGTCGTGCTAATAACGCGAAGGTCTTGGGTTCGATCCCCACGTTGGCCATCTTTCTAACTTTTTTTTTTTCCAACTTCAATAACAGATGGGTAAAAAGCTGCGTCAGGCGAACGTATCTGGTCTCTCCCGTTTCCTTCAAACATTCGATGAGCCCAGTTCGTCGCAGACGGCCAATGACACCTCCAATACAGAACCGTTGAAGCGCGAATTTGACTCAGAAACTCGGCCAGCAGCCGGGAAGCGCAAGACGGGTCTCTTGGGACTCGGAAACGAAGCCTACGATGCGACAGGCCTTGTCCCTTTCTACACAGATGTCTCCCAGGTTCCTGCCCACCTCCAAAAATGTGTGTACAACAAACAGAGTATGAAAACGCAGAACTAACGTGCAAACTGTGCGGGGACAATGCAGATTTCGCCCAGCGGACACGATACTTTTCGAGGTACGATGAGGGCTGCTTACTAGACGAGGAAGGGTGGTACAGCGTGACGCCCGAGGCGATCGCTACGCAGATAGCAGAGCGGTGTCGCTGCGATGTCGTCCTCGACGCGTTCTGCGGCGTTGGGGGCAATGCCATCGCCTTTGCCCAGACGTGTCAACACGGTACGAGTCCCCTTTCGCCGTACATTGTCAGTTTCCCCATCCTAAATTGTCCCGCTTCGCTCTTCACCTGCCTGCCCGAACAGTCATCGCGCTCGATACATCCCCTATGCGTCTCGCCCTCGCGCGCCACAATGCCGCGCTGCACGGTCTCGCAGGACGAATCGAGTTTGTGCTCGCGGACTTTCGCACGTTTGCCGCTTCCCGGATGGTATCGCACGCGACGTCCGAGTCCGGGTCCGGGTCCAAGTCTGCGGATGCGAGTGCCGGTGGACGCAAGATCGACGTCGTCTTTCTCAGTCCGCCCTGGGGAGGCCCAGAGTGCCTTACTGAGCCCACGTACTCGCTCGCCCGGACTCAGCCTGAACCGGCTGCGGAACTGTTCCGCCTGGCACGGTTGATGACGCCTAACGTTGCGTTTTATGTGCCACGGAATACGGTGTTGGAAGATATTGCAGGGCTTTTGCCACCACCCACGCCCCCCGATGACGTTGGAAATGACGGTGGAACTGTTGGGGACCTGGAACGGGTCGAAGTAGAAGAGGAGTGGATGGGCACAAAACTCAAAGTGCTGACATGCTACTTTGGTGGGCTCGCTCAGGGACAGGAGCATATGTTCTAATTCTCTCGTCGATCGACAACAAGAAATTACAGTAATATATTGTGTTTATCTGTCCTCTACGTGCTTGCTACGACGAAGGTTCTTCACGCCCTTTATTCCACTCGGACTTGGCGACGCGCGCGCGAATTGCAGCTCTCCGCTCGCTTCCAAACGTCCGCGCTTCTGCTCGTGCTTGTGCAAGGTTGGCAGAGGCAGCACGATGCCGTGCATCGGGAATCGTATGCAACGACAGTAACGCGGGGGCAAAGGCCACCACAATCGACTAAATGGACGAGAGTTCAGATATGACGATGTGAAGACGGTATGGGGCGCACTGCAAGTCCGACAACTATGATAACCTGGTCCTTCTACGCGTCGTCTGCGCCGCTCATGCCCCCGGCCTCGGCGGTTTCTGAAGTAGCGTGTTGGTGATATGCCTGACGACGAGCATGCTGTCGTCGTCGGCGGGCAAGCTCAATGCTGTATGCATCGTCCGCAAAGCTGCCTAGATGTGCATTGGATCTCCCACGGAGAATGTCGTAAGCCTTAGCGATCGCATGGAAGCGGGTGTGGCGAACGCTCGAAGGGAGGGTCTGTGAAGCTGGCGAGTCTGGATGGTGGACCCGGACGAGCTCATAATCTGTGTGATACCCGATTTTAATAGCTGCATGATGGGCCATTCAAGGTGAGACGGGCAGACGTACATCGTGCTTTTATCTCGGCTTGGGATGCATTCGAGGGTAGATGGAAGATCTGGTGTGGAGCTGGGTTGCGGTGAGCTGGAAAGGGGAATGGTGTTGATGTTGATGTTGGGGAGGGAAAGGTGGATGCAAAACGAGTATAACCTGTAAGATGATAGTATAGTTGAGGGTAGGCGCAAGGAAGTGCAGCTTTTAAGTGCATCACATTCGCTAATGATCGATGGCGAGACGACATCTGAATCCACCACCTTATCTTATCTTCCTCACTTCCTCCACACGGTGGTACCACCACTGCATCTGCCTTCGTCACTTCGCGTCTGATCAGCCCATTGTATAAATTGATCTTTGTCGGTGAAAGTTACACGCTGTGCAGCTTTTGATCGTGCCGTCACACCTTTCAAATCAATACACTTGTTTCAGAAACATGATATTCCCCGTCAACAGTGATTTTTTGCTCAAATCAAGGTTCCCCATACGATATCTAGGTTGTGACAGGACATTCAGCGTTCTAACCAGGTTAATGAAGTGATCGGAGTATGGTCGGCTCGGAATTAAAGACAAATACTAATGGTGGTGGTCTATTCCAGAAAATCTGTGGGTTGTCTGAGCGATCAAGATCGATCAAGCCTTCATATTTTCGCTTCCACGGAACGTATTGCATACCTCTGGAAACGGCGATACGGGGGTTATATACATTGAAACTTGATGGATGGATCATTCCCCATGCGGCTCTTCCTCCCTAAAGTGGCCCAGTAAAGAAATGCTTGTTTGTGGTGTCTCATTTGCAGTGATTCTTTCTATATCCCTTTTCTTGACTACATCAAATTGCCATAATGTATTTGATGCAATTCCGGAGGATTCGACCCGAGTCCTTAAAGTGATGTTAATTATAGGTGAACGCAATTATCCTCACTTACGGAAGTAGGTATTCTTCCCGACTGCCCTAAAATATTTCCGCCCTGCCCTTTAAAGTTTTACCCATTCCACTCGCCGTTACGGTGGTAGGCTTTCCAGCACCTGTTCCTCCCTGCTGAGGGGACATGGAAGCCAACAGAGCATGGCAACGCATATATGTCTGGTTCAAGTTCCCAGTGTCCTGGCTCGGGTGATTCTTTGTGTCCCGACGATGCTGGTTGTCATCCTCTGGAGTGCGCACTTTTCTCCCCTTCTCGCGACGAAATGCACGTGTTCAAATCTCTCCCCTGCCGTCTGCGAAACCGATAGAGACGAAGGACTGACTGATTTTGGCCCCTGGTTACCTGTGCGGGAGAGCGCCTTCGCCTTTATTCGGTTGTCTGAGCGGGCATGAAATCGTGATCTCGATCCATCCGTAGACTTTATTATTTGTAATTCAACGCGCGCGTTCTTTTCTTGGCCTCCTCGGCCACACCGTGTGGCCCGTGTCCGTTCGTTCCGAGTCTGTGCCGTCTCTCCACGAGTCTTGGATGTTGTCCTCCTTCTGTAGATAGAGGACTCTTGAAGTTTTTATAGGCATAAGGCCTTATTTAGGGTACTTTACGCCCTTCAGTCTTTGTGGCCACATCGTGGGGTGCTGGGCCTGAGGTGCCCACAATTGGAAGAATCATTCCGACAGACGACGAATCAGATTAATCAGAGTCCGACTGTCACGTTGAAACGGTGCCGAAGATGATTATTGTTGTATTTATTATGGCCGTCCGCTCCCAGGCTGGATCAATCAATCGTACTCAACGACAGCGATGTCAACCGAGGCCGAAAAGATATCCAGTCCAGACCGTGAACGACTGATCCGAGCCGCAATACAAGGCATCTAATCCCACCCTTTCTCACCTTGATCTCTGACCTCCCCGCACAGCCAAGGACGGGTCATATTGCCCTTATTCTAAATTCCGCGTCGGAGCGGCCCTCCTCACCCAAGATGGTAGGATAATCAAGGGATCAAATGTAGAGAATGCATCTTATGGTATGTCTTCCTTGGACAACCGGACCTGTTTGGAGTGATAAGCGTTGTAACAGGGGGCGCTATCTGCGCGGAACGCACTGCTATAGTAAAGGCTGTAGTATGTTTCTTTAGTTTAATATCACCAATCCCATGTTGACCTCAACCGTCGTGCAGAGCGAAGGCACCCGTTCTTTCGTTGCTCTCGCGGTGAACACGTGCGTCATCCGCGGCTCTGGTCATCCTTAAGGCAGCCATTTTGAGTTTGAACTGACACTGGTAATTCGACGTTTGTATAGGGACGTAGCGCAGCCGATCTCTCCTTGCGGCATTTGTCGTCAGGTCATTCGCGAGTTTTGCCCACTCAAAATGCTTATTCTGCTGGTGCCTGCTGGATACGAAAGCGCTGATGGCAATAATGTGGCGGGTCTTCTTGAGACGTCGCTTGAAGAACTTCTCCCTCACAGTTTCGGTCCGGATGCCTTAGAGCTTCCAAGGACTGGCTGATTAGTATTTTAGCCGTACGTCTTGTGCCGCGTCCCACGTGTGGGAGGTTTTTTTTAAACTTCTTTCAGATCTGTTTGACGAGGTCGCGCCAATTGGGTCGCACCGCTTGCCTTGGTACGGAGGAAGAACAAATCGATGTAGTATCATTTCTGCCTGATGTTGTGGCTGAATCGAGAACATTATGTGATTTGGAACGAGCTGCGCCAATTTTTGGTTGAGCGTTGACAGCAAAGACCTGGGTATTGGGCCATCGCTGCCAGTGGCGCTCACGGAAAAAGCGCGAATGATATTAATTGGCCGTGTGGTGAGTGCCCCTCATTCAAGGGGCTGCCGTATTTCAATGCACGGAATGTGGGTCACACCCATACTTCACCGCCATCTTGAGCGTCAACCTATGCCCAAACAGTGGGCACTAGAGAGGGGGGCCCACATAACTTCTGGGGGATTAAAAGACGCTCTCTTCCCACATTTCCGTAACGAAACTGATCGACTTCGACTTCACCCCTCACATCTACAGCTCGTCTCATTTCGCAACCATCGGATCCCCCGTGCTCCCACCGTTGATGGACGAAATGGACGAACTGTACACCCATCTCACACCGTGCACGTCAATTTCCCGCCGGCCCCCGTCAGACATTTTTATTGACGGGTCGATCTCCTACATGTTCGGACCGAAAGACGCCGAAGTTTACTTTGGTTACTTGCTCAAAGGGAGCATCCGAACGTCTGAACTATGCTGGGATGTCCCCGATCGGCCAGGAGCATGTTTCACCAGCCAGGGTGTTGTCCTCGACGCCATTGCGGAAAGATCTAGTGGTACCTGTCACAAGCGGGTGGGGCCAAAGGCGCGTCTGCTGGACTACGACGTTCGTAACCTGGAAGGGACGGTTGTGCCACAAGTATTATGGAGCCCGCAGAGCGAGGGCGCGATGAACAAATACGTGCTGGACGCGACCTTGCAGTTCCCCATATTTTTTGTGCGTCAAGAAGACCGTGCTGTCGGCCTCACCCTCCACGAGGCCGTACAGGGGCCACACGAGGTACTCGGGGCACAGACGTGCGCACCGCTCGGAGGACAAACAACACTCCACGTCCGTATCCAGGTAAGGGGTCTGCTGTATTATGATAGTTGTCCTTTGTTCTTCTTCAGTCAACGTGGCACTGTCGCCTCATTGAATGGCGCGCTAATTTGCTGATGACATCTGTGTACCATCATAGTGGCCTGGATATGGGATATGGAAGCGTCAAGTGCAGGCACGCGATGATTCGCGCTGGAGAAACCCTATTACCACCGCAAAGTTCGCACAACATATCGGCCGCGCTGTCAGTAAATTTCTAGAGGCATGTATAGAGCCCCCCTCCTCACTGTAGCCAGTATCTTATGATTTCTTAGGGTAACTCGGGGCCACCGAATAATGGTCATCTCAGGTGGAGGATTGGTGGAAAAGACGGGATACTTCCGGACGAGATCGTTGTTTTGGGGGCAGTACACGTTTCGAGTGGGACATGGCAACCAATATTGGCACTTACCCGAGTGGTATTATAGGACGCTATATGCCCGTCTCTCTTCCTTGCACCGAGGTCGGACGACAAATTGTGGGGGTTCACTGGGGAAAGGCCTCCAAATGGCCAAGGGATGTATGGTGATAATGGATGAGGTCTGGGCTACTCACACAGGTTCTGGGTACGTCTAAAATGTAGACAAATACGAATGAGATAATACACCTATATCAGTAGTCAGATTTTCGAGCGGCTCAACCTCTCCAATATCGGGTTGGGATGAACGGCATAGGCGTGATGAGAGCCGGACGGGCCTTCTTACGCACTTCCACCGTGACCGCGGTCCCCTTTTTGTGGAAACCGGACTTGATATAACCCATTGCGATGTTTTTGCCCACTGTCGGAGCAAGCGGAATACCTGACGTGACGACACCTACGTACACCTAGTGTTCATCACCGCGAATGGCCGCTCGAAGGACAAAACATACCTATTTCGTCTGACGTTTCAGGTGCGAAAATCTTCGCGCCTTCTAAACAAGGATTAGTTAATTAGATATTGGTAACACTAGGAAGGACGGCCAGGGGTCACGCACGACGAGCAGGGGCCTCTTCGACGATTATTCCCACGCGCCGCCTTGACGGCCCATTTTTCAGCTGCTGCAGAATCTCCTCCGAGCCTATGAATCCTCCCGAAGCACGGCGATCCTTTCCGATGACCCAGGAAAGACCGGCCTCAACGGGCGTGATGCTCTCGTCCAGGTCGTTGCCATACAGACACATTCCTGCCTCCAGTCGCAGGGAATCGCGTGCGCCAAGACCGGCGAGTTGGACGGGCGAACGGAGGAGCGCTGACGCGAGGAAAGCCGTTTGCGCAGGGGGAACGGAGATCTAGTTGAGCGTCAGGAGGGGAATTGAAAAGGACCAGGCCCAGAAGCCATTGAATTGGGCAACAGACCTCGAAGCCATCCTCGCCGGTATACCCACCACGTGCGACGTGCACGTTAATACCTTCGAGGGGAACGAACGCGCTTCTCCCAAAGGTCAAAGCGCGTAAATCGTACGACGTCAAGGCTTGCAGGAGGTCAGCCGAAGCCGGTCCTATGGTTTGTTTATTTTTCAAAGTCGTCAAAGCTGACCTTCGAACGGGCGCATATACGATATGACGTACCCTGGAGTGCGAGTAGTCCCCATTCATCCAATACTTCGTGCTCGACCGGACCATCTTTCGCGCGCTCGCTGACATTCCACTCGGTCAGTCGTGCCGCGAACCAAGCCAAATCCTCCGCGCGCCGACCGGCGTTCGTGACTACGTAAAACGCGTCTGACGCGTGCTTTGTGATCACGGTGTCGTCAATGATCCCACCGCGTTCGTTGAGGAGCACAGATAAGGTGGATGTATACGGTGCCAGAGTCGAAAGCGACGATGGAGTCAACCATTCCAGGAATTGCGTCGCTGTGGCGCCGCGGAAGCTATAGGTGTGTTGTTACGTTATTTTCTTCAACGGGGGAACAAGGACAACTGTCAATGCCTACTTGGACTGCACCATATGTCCCACGTCAAAGAGTCCCGCGCTCTGTCGTACATGCTGATGGCTGGCAACTGTAGACAATATCAGAGAATTTAATTTGGAAAGCTGAAAGGGACGCAACCCTGGCCGACGTCGCCATAAACCAGGGGCATATGATAGCCCGCAAAAGGAACCATCTTTGCACCATGTTTAATGTGGAAGTCATAAAGCTGTGTTCGTCTCAGAGGCTGCTTCAGCAAGCATATGACAAGTCAGAATGTAAGGGTGAGGCCGTTGGGGCAGCAAATAGACTCACGGTGTTTGGATCCGGCTTCGTTGCCACTCCGCGAAAACTCGGAAATACACATGATAGAGACGAAGAATAACGAAGACGTGCACTAGTTTTGAGGGCGAGGGTGCAGCGCTGCAGAGTCATTTGGTCTGTGGAAAGACCGCGTGACTTTCCAAGCTGACGTAGCAGGCGAAGATATATGAGAAGATAAGATAAGATCCATCTTCCAAGACAGTCACGCTCAAGAACTCACATTGAATCATCGCCGGCGTCGTCAGCCTTTAACAACAGAGACAATAGAGTCGTCTTTTCGACGGTATCACGATCATCCCCTCTCGTACCAACAGTTAGTAAAAGAGAATTGAATTACGAGGTCTAACAAACAGGACTTGTCGATGCCTGACAACAGCAAACTGGTCGACCGAGTGGTACAGAGTCCTACTACAACTGCGATAGGCACCGTATTAACATGGCAATGAATCTCAAAGGTGATTGGATGTGTGCGCAGAGGCAATGTGATATCGGAACAGTCCGTGACAGCAAAAGAAAGGAGAGAAAAATAACGAAAGGATGCACCTAATACTCTCCCTCTTCTTCCACATCCGCCGAGTCAACCCCCACTTCTTCGTAATCCTTCTCAAGAGCGGCGAGATCCTCCCGCGCCTCCGAGAACTCGCCCTCTTCCATCCCCTCACCAACGTACCAGTGCACAAAAGCCCGCTTTGAGTAGAGCAGGTCAAATTTACGATCCAGCCGGGTCCAAGCATCAGATATGGCAGTCGTATTGGACAGCACGCAAACGCTCCTAACCACTCGGGCGAGATCACCGTCGGGGATGTGAGCCGGTGGCTCGTTTGAGATGCCAATCTTGAAACCTGTCGGACACCAGTCAACGAATCGGATTGTGCGGCGAGTCTTCAGCTGGGCAACCGCAACGTTGACGTCCTTGGAGACGACGTCACCCCGGTAGAGCAATGCACAGGCCACTGTTACCAACTATTAAAGCTGCCGTAGATGGAGAAGAGATGACGCACTGTATTTTCCCTCCATTGGGTCGCAATTGATCATCTGGCTGCCCCGCTGGAAACAGGCGGCAGTGATATTGGCAACATCATTCATCTCGTGTTGTACTCTGTCCACAGGTACGATGGGCGAAAGCGTGGCAAGAGGGAAATGGATACGCGGAAAACTGGGGATAACAGCCTGGCTAAGAGACGGTCATCAAGACAAGACCAAAAGAAAGACAAACGGAACAAGATTCGTCTGGAATTCATTCAGATCGACATTGAGGGAACCAGTAAAGCGAAGAGAAACGGTGATCGAAGAGACGACCTGAGCGATCAGTCGATTCAAATTGGTGAAAGTCGGCAGGGAAATCCCGAGGTGCTTTTTGCAGATCCCGAAGATCGCTTCGTTGTCAACCTGAAACAATGGCTCATTACAGGGGCTCACATAACGACAATCGCCTCACCATGAAGGAGCAGTCGGCATGCTCCAAGGTCGTGTGGGTCGTCAGAACAGAGTTATACGGCTCGACGACAGAGTTGGCAAGTTGAGGTGCCGGATACACGCAGAACTCCAGCTTCGACTTCTTCCCGTAGTCAGTCGAGAGATGTTCCAGTAAGAGGGCTCCGAGTCCGGACCCAGTGCCGCCACCAAAGGAATGGAAAACAAAGAATCCCTGGAGGCCACTGCAGTTATCCGCAAGACGCCGAACCTTATCGAGGATGATGTCGATCTTCTCCTTGCCGACAGTGTAATGACCCCGTGCATCTATCAACCCGTTCAAAAACACACTATTACACTGAAAATAGTGTCTGTACTCACAGTTGCTCGCAGCGTCCTCTTTCCCAGTGATCATCGTCTCTGGGTGGAAGAGTTCGCGGTACTTGCCCGTTCGGACTTCGTCTATGACATTGGGTTCGAGGTCAATGTAAAGAGAACGCGGAACGTATTTCCCCGACGACGTTTCAGAAAAAAAGGTGCTAAAGCCATCGGCACCATTTCCTCGCACATTGTCTCCGCCCTGAAGACGGCCATCTGGCTAGGAACAGCGAGGGGCACGTTAAACTCGTGTGCGAAGTAACTTTAGGCAATTGTACTCACGCCTAGGCCGTGCTCGGCTGTGTATAGCTCCCCTGCGGCATATATCAACTAATTAAATCGATATGAAGCATCAACGGGTTGGCTTACAGCAGGCGTTGCCGATTTGCACCCCGGCCTGACCGACATGTACAGAAATGACTTCACGCATCGACCTTTATGTAGGTTTCAGGAGAAATGAAGTCAATCAGCGGACCCTGCAACAGTACATATTCGTTCAGACGGTGGGCACTCACGATGGAAAAGAGAGTAGATGGTAGTGGTGAAGAAAGGGACTCTCAAGTCGTGACAGTACAGGGGTTGTCTCTTTTCACGCGACACGCTTCTCAATCCCACGATGACAGCATGAATGGATGTGTGCTATCCAAGGTAGCACACAAGCCAAATAGAGAAAGACGTCTGTGATAGAACCCGAGGACTCGGGCCGGTTTTACATCGAACGATTTCCAGTGTCAACCAAGTCCATTCGGACGACAGAGTGAAAGTACTGGTCTCGTTTGTCCGTCCCTTTACGATAACCACGCTGTCCGTGAGTGCTAGTGAGCTATGATGGCCATCCAAGAGCCTGGAACTCGGGGAAGGTGTTCACGCAACAAACTCCTCGCAATACGACGCCGACAAGTGAACAAGTGCCACCTGTCACGACGACCCTAACGCTCAGCGCAAGCATGTCGTGATTGGTATAAGTAAAATACCTATGAAAAGACGCACCTTCACTTCACATCCTTGCTCTCTGGACACATAGATCCGTTTTCCTGTCATTGCAAAAGAAGCACACTCGTCTCGGCATAGGATACGTGAACTGGGTAACGCGGCGATGATGCGGTAACGGCCTGAATTATGGTGCCTCAGTGAGTTTAGGCCATGCCTATAACCGGCCAAGCAAAATAACTTGAGGCCTTGAGGGTAGTAGCTCTTTCATTTCTCACACAGCAACCAAACGCCCGGAGGTGCATGTGTGAAGGGCATGGAGGGTTTAGTAAAGAGATTGGACGACTCCCTTGAGCAAGTGAACTTTGCGCGGGGAAGAAGTTGGGTTGTCTAATGTGGATACCAATCATGAGGTGTTGCTAATTCAAGGAGACACCACTTAAGACGTTTTCATGTGTTGGAAAAATGGGAGCAACAGGGAGACATCGTGTAGGTGAGAATAGATTGCGGGCGGGAAGGCTCGGAAGAAGAGAGACCACTAGTTGTTGTCCCTGCTTTGCATGAGTATGTCAATTGGAGTTGGAGTCACTAAGTCCCTGTCGATTAGTGGTTAAATCATCACGTTGTGGCTTATGTACCCCAAATCCGTGAAGCCAGCGGCTCGAATCCGCTCAGGGACATATTTTTTCCCCCTACAGCGATATATGCGCAATGCGAACTCAAACCACGTCGCTTCGCACATGAAGAACAGACACACCGCATGGTAAATATCTCATGCTAAAGGCAGGGCACAACGTATTGACGTGATCACTATGATTATCCAGTGGAGTAATTAAAGCAGTTCCAAGACTTGCGCAGAACATAATTTATCGTACTCGATGATGAAGATATTATTATAAATAGATTGCACTCAGTCAATGAGGATCATTAAAGGGGGAAAAAAATTGAACCGTCCAGGTGAACACAGCAACTGGTTAGTAAGGCAAGTAGGTATTAGCGGAAATATAAAAGTAATCTGAGTAGGTGAAATAGAAGAACACCGAGTAAAGATAGAGCGGCTGTGCATCCAGAAAACATGTTATGAACGTAGGAACCTTTCTTCAGGCGCCTTGAAGACGACCTGCCTAGAAGCAAATTGTTAGTTTTCGTTCATCCGCGGACCAGCGCCCCAAAAGGTAGACAACTCTGCCAGCGGACTAGACGTCGGGGGGCTGTTGCCCTTGGCAGCCATGGCCCTCAAGTTGTTCGGGAAATTGAGAGCAGGCGCGAGAAATGCGGATGAATTCGGATCCAAGCTTAGAGTGGTGACATTGAGGGGGGTAAAGTTTTCTGAGGTATGCGCGCGATACACGAGCGGACGGCGCTGTGCAACCTCTGTCATGGCCACCGTGGAAGGGAGCGGTGGCAGCGGTACGTTTGGTGGAGGAACGGGAGGTGGCTTGCGTGGCGTACGACGCGGTCTACAAAGACCGCAGTCAGAGGAAGGAAGTCGAAAACAAGGGCACTTTATTGCTCACCGCATCGCGCCACCCGTACTTCCACTTCGAGAACGTCCACCACCTACTCTGCTCAGAACCAGTCCGCGTCTTTCACCGTCAACACGCGGCAGGTCAACCGAACCCATATCTGTACTGCCGCTGCGCGCACGGCCGCCGGGACTCATGAGCGCAGTGCGTTGCAGAGCCATGCCTGCGCTTCGCTGCGGACTCTTGACGGCACACAGCCCGTTATTTGCAAGGCTCAAGCTACTCCGTCGCCGTCGTAAATGGGAAGCACCAACACCACCGGGCGCAGAAGACGTCCCGCTTGCATTGCTCGACGCACGACTGCGCGGCATGAAGTAGTTCATCACGTCTTCAGTAGAGGGGTTCGGAACGGCATTCAATTTCGTGGGAGTCGTGTCGGAATCGCTGTCCATATTTACGGAACAGTCAGGGGTGGTATAATCCGCACGGTTGGCATGGTCTTGCGGTCTTGGAGTAGCAAGAAGACCTGCAGAGAATATGGAGGAATAACCAGACATGCAATCGTAACAAGAGAGGAAGGGACGTGGGTCGGTGGAAAGGGGGGGGAGAAAGGGGTGAAGAATGAAGGTTGGATAAACCTCTGGTGAGTTCACCGCTTCTCATTTATCGGGTCTCCCCTGGCCAGTGCGCGCTTTCCGCAGACGCAGACGAACTTGATTATGTAATGAACAGACCACATCGCATTGTTACTGTCGGCTTGACGACCCACACTGGGCACGGCCTTTCCCCTGGTTCACTCATCTTCTTAATGAGTTTCACGACGTGACCGCAGATCGTATTCTCTTCACATCTCCGGGGCATTTTGCGCAATGCTGACCTCGGTATATCGGTATTAAGTTACGCTCAATGTAAGAGCTTGGCATGCAGGGACTTGCCGGGCGCCAACGTCGATCATCGTGAAAATGAATCATCCGAGTGACTCTATAGCACTGGTCCTAGTTGATAACAACATCCACCATCATACGTTTTTCCACTGAAATTACTCTTCTACGTCTTGTCTTCACGTGGATCACTCTGCATCAAACTCTGCCGTAATAGAGGTGGTATACTGTACCAGGTTGGTGGCTGACGGGCTCAAACCCAAATTAACAAGGGACGTCCGAGTGCGTTTAAACACGGCATTCGGGCATTATACAATGTAATCAATTAACACTTGACCGACCAATCAGATTGTAGCAAGTAGCCGACTGAATTGGATTACATGTTTGCACAGGACAAGTGACACTCATCTCTGATATCCTCAACTGTGTCTCTTCAATTTGGTTTTCGATCATTTGATGTGCTACAAGAGATTTGATCAATGACCTTACCAGCAACGGGAAGTCCTGCACCTCGGAAAATTTGCCGAAAAATAACAAGAGTACTGCAATAATGTGCCGACAGTACTGTAGTCTGACAATGTCTGCATTGGTCAAAATGAATACGAATCAAATGACTGTAACAGACAACCGTTCAATTATGTAGACAGATCCTCACGTGTTCCTGTGATCTGAATCAAAGCTGAAGAGAATGTTCATCCACACTATGGTGGTAGCCATCCAAAGACTGTACTCGTATTAGTCCGAACGCTTTACGTTGCTCTGGCCTTCTTGTTGTTACACATAACTTACTTCCGTGGACGACTAGATCAGCCGGTTTGACGGGAAGGTCCTGAATCCGATTAGTCCGATCCCTATGTTGGCCCTGAGTTTTGTTCATCAATGATGGTGGGAAACAAAATTCAAATGATGTAAATCCTGATACGATACAATTACTGTACACACCCACTAACTTGATTCAAACCGATTCACGCACTGCATCTGCTCAGCTCGTCTTACCTCCCTGCGATGCGTAAGCGCTCGCTGCTCTCCTCTCGGGGTCTAAAGCTCCAGATCTCTACCGTCGTCTTTCCTGCTCGGCGACACATTATCGCGCACACCTCGCGTCTAAATACGACCTTCCACACGGTTTCGCTCGGTGCGGTGATATCGCGGACGTACGCGCCGGAGCCGACATCAAATAGACGCACCCGACCGTCGTTCCCGCCCGTAACGAGGAACTGTTCGTCAAACTGCAGCGATGTAACTGACGAATCGTGTGCTGCGATCCGTGTGTGTACGCGCAAGTCTGGCAGCGCGAACGATAGTACCCGCCCGTCTGCGCCGCCCGTCACGAGTGTGTGTGGCGTCAATTGAAGGGAGCACACCAGTGCAGTATGTCCCTGCAGCATTGCAATGCAGTGTCTGGGAATGCAAGCCTCGGGTCAAGGGCCAAAGTCAAGGGAACGGCTTTCTGTTGGCATACCCGGTAAGTGCGTCCCACACACGCACAGTGGTGTCCAAACCACCGGAAGCGACGATCTTGCCGTCGAATGCAACTGCATATATCTGGTTGAAGTGTCCACGGAAGACCTGCAGACATTCGCCTGTGTCAATGTCCCAGAGCTGTCCACTTATCAGCGCCAATAGAGGTATACCCGGTAAAATATGGGAAGGCATACCCGGCAAGTGCCATCATAGCTTCCGCTGACGACTTGATTTCCACAAACGTCCAGCGAACGCACGCTGCCCGCATGCCCAGAAAGGATGCGTAACATCCGTCCACGCTGCACATCCCACACGCGCAGCGTACTATCCCGCGAACCGCTTATCGCAATGGGCCGGTTGTGTATCACCTTGAGGCAGCGCACTGTCGAGGTGTGTCCACGAAGGACGTACAGTGTGAGACTATCCACCCATACCCATTCGTGGATTAGAATCATTGTAACGAGAATAGATAAGGGAAAAGAAAGACGTACCCAGTCCGCACGTCCCACACGCGCACATCTTTGTCGCAACCACCGCTAACCACCAGCGCCCCGGGCTGGCCCCAACCTCGTGTCGCACCAGCGACGTCACTGCATGTGCTTTCTGACCGACCGGGGTCGTCCTTCTGTTCATAGGTATTCACCGTTGGGGGATACTGTGCGTCAAGCGCCAATGCGGCGCGCATGGACGGCGGTAAGAGATGGTCAAGCCCTTGTGGGTCGAGGAGTTGTGCGCCAGCTGGCGCTCGGTTGTGTAAAAGTAGGGCGGGACCATCTATGACCTCGGGGATACCGCCCCCACTCGCTGCCAAACTACTCGGGTTGTGTGGGGGAGGTTGGGGATGAGAAGGATCGAGTGCGCCGCCGCGCGAGACGAGGTCGACGGCCCACACACCAAGCTCGTGCCCGACGAGAGTGCGTACGAGCGAGCCCGTGTGAGTCGAAAACACGTGGATTCGGTGATTCGCGAGCCCCGCGACGAGCCAGTCTGCATCGAGTGCGACAGAGGTGACCACCCCGCTGTCAGGATCGAGCACAGGGATGCGGTGTGCACGTAGGCAACGGCCACCGCGCTTCCAGTTGACCACTGTCGGATGGGGTGGCATCAGAATACGCAGGGGAAAGAGCCAGGAAAAAACGGGGAACATACAGGTTGACCACGCGTATTTGAAGAGAGCTTGCGAACTCTGCGCCTGTTGGAGGGCGCGCGGAGGACGAGGGAGACGAGGGAGCGTCAGCACATTGGGGAGGTGCGAATGCGTAACACCTATTGTATCACTCTCATCCGTATCCGGTTCGCATGGGCCATGCAAGGTAGGGTCAAAATGATACGCGCTCGCCAGTCCGCGCCAAGCCTGCTCATCTTGTACGAGAGCGTGCCATTTGCGCGAGACGCACGAGATGCGCGCAAGGGTGCGTGGGTGATCGACAAAGCTGAGAATGTGGAGAGAAAGCTCTATGGGTAGGTCTGCGAGAAAGTCGCGCTTAAGGAGAGGTGCGATACGAGAAGAGATAAAAAAAAGCTCGCGAGAAGAACAATGCGAGAGAAGTGCGACCAGATATTCCTGTCGGGAGATGGATCCTAAAGACTGAAATTCATCAATGAGGGCTTGAAAAGGTGGCAGTTCAACCTGCGGAGTAAGTGAGGAGGCGAGTGATATGACGCTTTGTGCTGGAGAGTTGGGACGTGGCGATGGAGCTGGGGTAGGCGGACGCATTACAGGCATAAAAACGGTTGGAGATTCAGTCTGGGAAGGGTAGTCGGGTGATGTATCTGATTTGTACTGGGGGAGATCCCCGAGACCCATGAGATCAAATGAGGACGACGACATCGTGGGCGTA
>Ga0137358_10000102_pt1 | contig 28765 bp, 37 predicted proteins | sample Mad1_20_16metaG_FD_105551 | JGI IMG/M metagenome (GOLD analysis project Ga0137358, IMG submission 105551) | Vadose zone soil microbial communities from Angelo Coast Range Reserve, California, USA - Mad1_20_16 metaG | ecosystem: Environmental > Terrestrial > Soil > Vadose zone | place: USA... | reverse complement strand
TTTTGCGGGCTTAAGTGTATGGGAACACAAGAGATACTGGAATTGTGGCATACGAAATACCGGGGGCGGGATAACACACGCTGCACAAAAGTGATATCACTTTGCACCGACTAGCTACGTGAATGTGAGGTTTGTTTAGAAATATAAAATAAATACAGTGTTATCATAGACTTATAAGACTTTTGTTGATTCTAAAGGACTTATACGTTTTTAGCATCGTGTACAAAAGTGATATCACTTTGCATGCGTGTCTGTCTGTCCGCCCCCACTTTCTGTATGACACAATTCGTGTAAGACCTGTGTTCCCATAGAGTTAAGTGGCAAAAATAGTGTCATACGACTCCAAAGACACAATGACAGCATGCTCGGATGACCGCGAGTGACACGCGTGACCAGAGCGCGACTGATGCGCGAGGCTAGCGCGTTGAGGATTTATCTCAGCACAACTCATAGAAAACAAATGAAATAGGTCTCGCGCGTGGAATCATGACCCCAACCACGCATCCTTTGCCTAGTCTCAGGTGACCTTTCCCGGTGACGATTCGTTTAGAATCAACCCAATTACAACACCGCGAAACACCAACAACTCGCATGATATCAACGGCTTACAAGATAGTGACAACTCAACGCGTATGTCGCGTGATTACCAGAAAATTCCTAAAGCTAACTTTTCATCGCGCAAGTCCTTTGTTTTCAACGGTTTTCAAGTTTGGCAACGAACTTGCTCCCCCAGCAAGCGCAATGCCAAACCCGAAGTTGAGTGTTATCAGTAACTTAGCGCGCTTTCGACCGTCTGTCAATTAATAGCGCATTAATTGCCAACCTCTCGGGCAACGATTCGCAACGCGCAATGAACTGGATGACTTGGCCGACAGCGAACTCGCAGCGAAACGCTAAGTGTAATGTAATCAATGACATAGAGTTTGGAAGAGAACTTGCTCCCCCAGCAATCCGGTTGCCAAAGTTAACCCCCCGGGGGTCTGGCATGCCGTAGTCGCCCCAAGGGGGTCTCGACCTGCCGAATTCGTTTACGTGGCAACGTGTCCTAGCATACCCGGCTGTCACTGTGACTAGGGTCCCCCGGCAATCACCCGGGCCGCACCCGCCAGCCCGTCCGTTCCACCCGGGCGGCTCGAACGAGCTAGACCGCCGCGCACCGCGCGCAGGAGTTAGAAGTGAACGACTTTAACGGTAACACGATGGCATCGAGCCAGAATCAGTAAACGATTTTCAGCAACACAATCCCCCAACTTAGTTGGGGACCAAGGAAGCGCCCAATGGAAGTACAGACAGTCGAGCAATTCCTCGTTGAGCAGTTGAACAAACTTGTTCCGGGGAAGTACACCCTTGCGAGCGTGCTTCAATTATTCAAGAGCAAGTTACGCTACCCCTGCAACCATCTTAAAGGTGGTGGGCGGTCGCGCGGACTTACTGCCGCCTCGAAAGATTACAATCTCAGCATCTTCACATTCCCTGATGGCGTTACAGAAATCAAATGCCTCTACAATTGTGGTTTGAAGATTCGCAGCGACCAGAAGGAATTGATATCCGCATACAATGAACTGTACGACCTTCCCAGCACTAATACCAAGGCTTCCTCAGAATGGTTCAGCAAGAGAGGCGACCCAGGACCCGTGCCGACTTATTCGGACGAATACCGCCGTCGTGTTAGAGAATCGACCGACGTATTTCTAAATGTACTAAATTTTGGACTAGAAAGTGGGCGCATTAAATCGGGCGACCCGATTCTCGGTGGCGTATTTCCGCATCCAGACCCGAAAGAAGCTCCAGAGTCAGAAGTGGAGCGCGACATCCACGCAGCATACGCTCGCATCAAGAAGCGAAAAGCAACCGCAACGGTGGTGCCTTCAAATAGCACCCCGGTACAACTAAAGAAGATTCGAAAGAGAAAGACCCAATCCCGCAAACGCGGAAAGTAAAGGAAGTACCCAATGTCAAATACGAAGTCCCAGATTCTGAGCAAGGTCGCAACTTTGCTCGACAAGTTCTCTGACCGCTTGGTGAATGTTGCGCGTCAGACGCGTCAGAACACCGATGCTGTCGCCGCACTCCGCGACGAGGTTCGTCTCAAAGCTGAGAGAGCAGTAGGCATCGCAGTCGAGGCTAAAGAGAAAGCAGAACGTGCGCACCTAGCATTGATTTATCAAGGCGAAAGCATCGATAAGTTGAAGAAAGAGGCAGAGGACCGCGAAGGCCGTCAAACGCTTCGCGACCAGAATAACGTTCAATCGTTGACGAATCTCCGTGATTCGACCCAGAAAGGATTCGACCAAGTTCGCCAAGACGTGGAAAGTCTGTTGAAGACCATCCAGCGCCTTAACGAACGCGTAGGTCAAGTCGAGAGTCAAGTTGCTCTTGCAAAGGTCGGACCAAGCGCCATTGACCAACAAACCGTGAACTCGAAGTTAGCGGGTGTCTACGACGTAACCGCAGACCTCGACCGTCGCGTACAAGAATTAGAAAAAGCGAATGCCCGCGCAGAACTGAAAAAGGCTTATCCTCTCGTTTTGGAATTGATGAATAACCCGTCATTCACAAAGTACGTAGTCAAGGCGGGTCATGCATTCAATCCAGCAGCTATTCTAAAAGCGATTACCGAGACATGATGAATCGCCGCAAGTTTTTCAAATGGCTAGGGGTGGGGATAGCCGGGGCCGCAGTCGCCCCAAGCCTATCGACCGTGATGGGACCCGAGTGCGTGGCAAAAGAAATAGCGCCATATACTCCATTCATGCCTCACTTAGTGGAGCAGTACGCAGATTATTCAAGTTTCAGTGACTTCGCTTTAATAGCGGCGATGGATTCAATTGTGGCACAAGCTGCTGATGAGTTGGGTGCAGCCGCAGGCCGTAGTATTGCAGACCTTCACGCGAGAGCATTCGCATGAGCGGCACCGCTAAGAACTTTTTGAAGGTGTTGTACGAAGCCATCGTGCCGCGCCGCCCACAAGAGGCAGCACCACGACCTCTAGCACAACCAACAGAGAATCGACAAGCACTCAGCAGACTTCACGTATCCGCCGATGCTGGCAAGTACATGACGCGCCAGTTCAACACTTATTGTTCGGAAGCAGGAGTGCAGTGTACGGTCCAGATGGACCCGAGCGATTATAGACAGATTTTCATTTTCCAAAATCTCGGTGACCACCTTGTTAAGATTGAATGGGGCACAGAGGTTCGCTTCATCGAGCCGCATGAGCACACCGTTGTCAAGGTGAATGCCAGCGATATGCTCGACCGAAATTGGAACAACATCCCGCGAGTGACCGCATTGAATAACGGTCTGAATGGAGATTAAGATGAGCGCAGTAGACGAAGCACTCAAGGTACTCGAAACGCCAGAAGCTGAGGGCGGACTATCGGACTACGAAAAGATTTTGGCAGCACGAATCATTCTTCGCGCCGCACCACTTGATGTAGCCGCTGCCGTATCCGTGGCCGCACCAGCCGTGGCTGAATCCGCTGTTGTAGAAGCGGTAGCGCCAGCAGTTGGCCTAGCGCCAGCCCAGTAATGGAACCGAGCGCGAGTCGCGTTGCCGAAGTTCTTCTTCGACAACAAGACCCGATGAATTGGTCTGATGAGATGTGGGAAGCTGATTCTTCGATTGACTTCCTTCCGATGCCGCCGCTTCCCGTTGAGGTGTTTGAATTTATCAATCGGGCACAGCGAGCGGCTGAAAAGGTTTCCAGTGAATAACGTATTCGCATACACTGCTCCGAGTAGCAGCTATCCGGAGTATTTGTCTCTCAACGTCGATGAGCATCAGAATCTCGTAATCACCGTTCGCGGTGAAGCGAAGAACGATGGCTCTTGTGGAGAGACCGTCAACATAACATTGACTCCATCGCAGGTTCAGAGTTTAGCTAGAACGCTATTCTCCTACGCTTGCACGAGCAAGGCATGAGCAAGAAAAACATTCTGTCGAAAGAGAAAATCGACAACAACACCGTCCGCATCAAATTTGAAAACCCGGACGGCCACAGAGTTTACGAATACAAGGGAGCTTCCATGCGCGCCATCATGCGCGGGAAGGACCCGGCATCTCTCACGGGCGGAAGGCTCGTGGAGCACATTCCGCAAAAGTAACATCCGCTTAGTCTCCGATGAAAGATTCGGTGTAAGCAGGAAGTAGAGGATGAAATGGTAATCACACCGGACTCATGGAAGTCTGAGCACGACCAGAAGCCGACTCGCGTAGGCGTGCCAGCAGTTGACACGCACGTACAGCCAGAGGCACCATGTGAGAAGGGCGCGGCTGTCCGTTGCGCCAAGCAGCAAACAGGTTTGAATCGTTACCCAATCAATTCCCACGAGGCTGACCACAAGACTCACGGGCCGAATAACTAAGGAACCCAATGTTCACATTGCTCGCAGTTGCCGTATTTTTCGCTCTAGGCTTCGGCGCAGGGCGAGTAAAGCATCCGGCCAACTTGACGGTAGCCAATGTCAAGGCTGAGATTGCTAAGATTGAAGCGGAAGTGTATTCTTCGAAAGCGAACGTTGTTGCCCGCTTGAAGGCACTTCTGTAAAATTTTACTTGACATCGTCAGGCTTCTGTGGTAGAGTCTAAATACTCTCTATGGTGTCGATGGTGTAATGGTAGCACGGGGGACTGTGAATCCCTCGGCGCAGGGTTCGATTCCCGCTCTTCACCCCAAAATTTAGAGACGTACAGAGGTAATTCAGATGTCAGAAAACACCACAGCAGCATCGCAGGCTCATGCACCGGAAAAAGCGCAGAGTGGCGACCAGCCGCATGCACACAAGTATCCGGGTCGCGCAGTACCGAAGGCCGAGAAGGTTTCGGATGCTTCGCACGACCACGCCTCATTGAAGGCCGGACGTTCGAACTCGTTGGGCGTAAGCGCCAACGGCTCGCACAAGGGTCTTCCGTCGAGCAAGGAAGAGGTTGGTAAGCACGGTGACCAGCCAGCGACTCCGAAGTTCGCGCATCACTATCCGGGCGTCTAAAGATTTCGCTTGACAAAATTCGGGAACTGTGGTAGCATGGTCCTCGAATCGCAGTAGCTTACGCAGCACCTCCTACAGGGGCAGCTAGCACGAGCCAAAACTGCCCCGAAAATTTTCAAAGAAAGTGCTTGACAAAGTTTGCAAGATGTGCTAGGATGGTTTCACGATGAAGGACACAGAGAGTTTGGGTCGAGCAACAACGATTTCACCCGGCATCTACACTGTGAACTTCGGCGGCAGCATCGGATTCGATGGCTGGGAATGTCGTGGCATCACCGAAGGCGGGTTCGACGGAGTCATCGTCACTCGCGACACGTTCGAAGGATAAAGGTTTCACGATGAAAGAACACGACAGCGGTTTCACAATCGCGGATGGGCATGAAGGTTTCATCGAGATTTCGGATTAACGATAACGCGCCTGTCATGGCATTGGGGTCGCCCCAGAATAGTGACCGCCAAGCCTATCCAGCGCCCGCGAGGGATAGGGGCACAAATTTATGATTGACCCAGAGCCAATCGACGACGAAGTTATCGAAGTACCGGATTGTCTGGTGTAAGAGTTTTTCGAGGAATGGGGAAGTTTGGCCGTTCCCGCGTGCTTTGGAAGCATGAGACCCCAGGTTCGAATCCTGGTTCCTCGACCAAGTTTCAAACCGAGCCACCCTGTCCGGTGGGAAGGACACTCGGGGCAGAGCATCCACGGGCTTATTCGCCGCAAGGTGGGTAACGGTTGCTCTTCGAAAAGCCCAAATTTTCCGCGCGATTGTGGTCTAGCGGCCCACGACACTCCCCTGTCACGGGAGAAATCACGGGTTCGAATCCCGTCAGTCGCGCCAATTTTACCGGAGTAACGCCCGGGTAGTAAAAGTTCTCGGACTCAAACCGAGTGGCTGTCAGTCTTACCATTAGACCACCAAAAGGTGAGTCTGATGAATAATAAAGTGATAGAATGGCGTCGTAGAACGAAGCGGCGCGCCGTCGAATATCTCGGCGGGAAATGTGGGCGATGCGGATACGCAAAGTGCTTTCGAGCACTTACGTTTCATCATCGAGACCCGAAAACAAAATTATTCGGTCTATCTATTTCTTCAACTAGAAGTTGGGAAAAGATTAGAGCCGAACTCGACAAGTGTGATTTGCTTTGTGCGAATTGTCACGCGGAAGTCGAGGATGAAATCTACTGGGGTGTGGCTCAATTGGTACAGCAGGTGGCTGTTACCCACCCAGCGCGTAAGCGCATTGCAGGTTCGAGTCCTGCTGCCCCAGCCAATTTTACTGTCGGGAAGTAGGGAAGTCTGGAGTTCCCGCTTCTTTCGGAAAGAAGAGACCGCAGGTTCAAATCCTGCTTTCCCGACCAAGTTTTGACTGACCTACTGTCAGCGTAGGCCAAAGCGAAGGACAGCGGAAGGAACAATGCTGAAAGTTCCGCCGTATGCCACCGCCCTGTCAGTCAAAAAGATGTTGCAACAGTGCCGCAATGCTTCGGGTCGCCCCCGACAGCAGACTCGCTAGCTGGTAAAGGGTCAGAAGGCACACGGTGAGGTGATACTCACCCAAGGCGCGTCCGGGAACCGCGCGTTGATAAATAGTTCCTCGGATTTAAGTCCATTACAGAGAATTTATTGTGATGGCAAAGCGATGGTCCCGCGACGACATCAAGTCGAGCAGCGCGGTGACCGCTACCTGAAAGCCGCTCGACGGGAACCACCAGTGTCAGCCCAAGGTGATTAAGTCCTGCATGAATAACTGGCAGGCGGAAGAGCCGGAAGGTTCGGGTTCGAATCCCGACTCCACGCAACTTCGCGAGTGAGCCGTGTATGCGGCGCGAGGAAGTGGATGTAGCTCCACGGTAGAGCGTCCGGCAAGTTCTAAGAATAACGAGCAAGAGTATCTTGTGGGTTGGCGGATGGATTCCACATTTAACTTCTACTCGTTTATTAACATCCGCAAAGTTTTCTGTGCCGTGCTGGTGGAATGGCAGACGCGCTAGTTTTAGAAACTAGTTCCTTCGGGAGTGGGGGTTCGAGTCCCTCGCGCGGCACCAATTTTATGAAAGTCTGTCCTAATTGCAATGGTTCGAAGTTGGGTCCGTGTGACCCGTGGGGGCGACAACGCTCGTGCACGAACTGCAAGGGGACGGGAAAAGTTTAAGGTCCTGTCGTTCAACGGATAGGACGCTGCACTTCTAAGGCAGCTATCTCGGTTCGAATCCGAGTGGGACCTCCAATTTTACAGTGGCCTGTTCGTTCAATGGATAGGATGCTCGGCTACGAACCGAGCGATGAAGGTTCGAGTCCTTCATGGGCTACCAATCGCCTGCTGGCGGAACTGGCAGACGCAGCGGATTCAAAACCCGCCGCCCGAGAGGGCGTACAGGTTCAACTCCTGTGTGGGCGACCAAATTTACGCGCGTGGCGGAAAGGCATACGCAGGGCACTTAAAACGCCCCGACGAAAGTCATGAGGGTCCGATTCCCTCGGCGCGTACCAATTGACAAAGGCGCGGGAAACCGCGTCGGAGATTCGCACTGTTAGGCAAGTGGTAAGCTACCTGTCTGCAAAACAGTCATCGTTGGTTCGATTCCAACACAGTGCTCCAAGTTCGAAACCCCAGCGGGGGTATCCAGCCCCATAAGCGCATGATAGTGCCGCCACGTAAGGTTTCGAAAAGTTTCTCGGCCCCAGCATAGTCTGGCAAGCCGGGTCGTTTCTTTCAGAGGCTTACTAACGAAAAGTTAAGCCCCACATTTTGGTAGCGTAGACGAACGCTGTACCGTTATAGCGGCAGATTACATCGTAATCAACCGCTATATGGGTATGGAGGAAGTTCCGGTCACATCTCAACACTGTGCCGTGGAAGTTGCGGGGCGAGTAATCGCACGGGTAAGGCTTCGTATTCCGGAAGTTCCGGATTCTTCCGGGTAATTTCCGGATTCATTCGAGCGAAGGCACTCCACACAGGTGCAACTTCAAATAGGGCTTGAGCGTTTGTTGAGCGCGATGAGAGCCGGGTAGAAGGCTTAGAGGAATGTTCGTCCTCGACAGAAACCGGGCTACAGCGCGACCAGAAAAAGTTTCAGTGGACCGCAGGTGTTAGCGGCAACATACTTCCCTCTTAAGGAACGTGTTCCGGGTTCAAGTCCCGGGCAGTCCACCAATTTTCAGTCGGTTGCAAGTGTTAAGGTTGCATACTCGCCTTTTAAGCGATGGGGTCAGAGTTCGAATCTCTGGCGACCGACCAATTTTTACCACGGCGAGTAAACGAGCAGATATCCGTGGCAAGACCTTCTCGGTCTGTTGAACTTACTAGGGAAGGCACAATTTTCTGTACCCGATTAGCAAACTGGTCGTATGCATCTCGCTTACACCGAGACCGGGAGTGTTCGATTCACTCATTGGGTACCAATTTCTGTGGGGACGCAGTTCGCGGTAGAGTGAACGCTTACGATATCCGGTACCGGACTCGTAGGATGGCGGGGGTGAATGACCCCTGGGTTCCCAGATTTTTGTCGGTTCCGAACGGTTCGGAGCAGGCTCTTATAAAGCCTTCGCGCTAGATTAGCGTTGCTGTTCGGTTCGAATCCGAAGCCGACAACCAATTTTTCAGTGCCCATATCGTTTAGCGGCAGGACGCTTCCCTCTCACGGAAGTAACGGCGGTTCGAATCCGCCTACGGGTACCAAGTTTCAGTGGAGTTATCATCTAGTGGCCTAGGATGGCACCCTTTCAAGGTGCTCACATCGGTTCGAATCCGATTAGCTCTGCCAAGTTTCGAGTCAGCCTAAAGAGGTTGATTTTGTGAAAGTCAGCCGAAAAAGGTTGACACAAGTTTTGGGCCGTTAGGTAAACGGGATACTACCTCGCTTGCACCGAGGTGTTGAGGGTTCGATTCCCTCATGGTCCACCAATTTCAAGGAGATAACATGACATGTATTAGGTAAACCTACGGAGGTTAACACCATGTCAAAGAGTTATCGCAAGCCGTATTCGTCTGTTACTGGGAACCGCAGCGCCCACAATGACAAGATGGATGCAGCCAGAAGTCTTCGTCGCACGCAGAATCACGCGCTTCGAAACGCTCTGGCAAACAACGTAGACTGGGATGATTTTCTGATGCCCGACATCTACGAATGCGCCAACAATGAAGTATACGGTTGGAGCAGAGACGGCAATCAAAGTTTGTGGGAGCGCGGTCGCGAGTACAACAATCCGTTCGCATACGTGTGCAGTCCGACATGGATGACAATGGAACAAATCATGGAACGCTGGGAAGAAAGTAAACAGCGTGACGATGATTGGATGAAGTACTTGACGCGCAAATAGTTTTGTAGCCGATTGGTATAACGGCAAGACGCCTGCCTGATTAGCGGGAAATGAAGGTTCGAGTCCTTCATTGGCTACCAATTTTTGGGTGACACATGACTGTAGCAGACGCAGCTTCAGTTGCAGCACTGGCAGTTGATTTGGTCGCCCTGTACTTCCTAGTTGGGATTTGGAGAGACGACCGGGCGATGAGAATCGCAGCGGAAGAATCTTTGAAGGCACAACTAGAATACCTAGGGTTGCGACGTAAGTGGTACGAAGGTCGCACAAAGAAGAAAGATGACAAAGCCGTCGCTCAGTCTAGACCAGAAGATGGCAGTGGTGCGAACAGTTTGTAACGTCTTGGGCGTAATCATCTCCATCGTTTATATCGCATGGATGATGCACAAATAAGTTTCAATTGCAGCGGAGAATGGGTATTCAAGTCTGTCTCATAAGCAGACCTCCGTGGGTTCGTCTCCCACCCCTGCAACCAATTTTGCAAACGCGCCCATTCGTAGAGTGGGCTAGCCCGGTCACTACCGGGCGCACCGACGAGTGCGTGAGGCGGTCAATACGCCATCGCAAATTTTCTGAGCGGGTGTGGTGTAATGGCAGCACCTCATCCTTCCAAGTTGAGTGTATCGGTTCGAGTCCGATTACCCGCTCCAATTTTATGAGAGAACGAATCGTCGTACGAACATTTTCCGGGTACCGTGTGAATTTGCCGAAAGGTCTTAAGTTGACCGCTCGCGATTGTCGCACCGGAGAAGTTTGGGACTTAACCACCGACCTCACGTATTGGGCGATGAAATCAGCAGCGACGATATTCGAGTCTTGCAAATAAGTTTCCGGGCTTTGTTAGTTCAACGGCAGAACGCCGCATTGGTAATGCGGAAGTAAAGGTTCAATTCCTTTACGAAGCTCCAAGTTTTCAAAGCAGGATTGGCTCAGTGGCGACAGCAGCGGTTTTGTAAACCGCCGAGAAATCCTCAGAGGTTCGAGTCCTCTATCCTGCTCCAAGTTTGTAGCTACAATTTGTTGGGGAGGCCCGAACCTCCCCGACTATCACTCTTTCGGGAGGGTGACATGAGAAAAATAGATACGCCAGAAGTTCGCAAGGAAAAGAAGCGGAATAAAGCAAGTAGGATTGCTCGGTTACCTCACGGCAGACATACGCATCTTAAGAAGAAACTGAGAGTCGAGGAAACTCCGTCAACGGACCCTTTGTGGAGTCTGAATTTTTATGTGGCACTTATTCAAGATAATAAATGTCACTACTGTCTCGGGATTTTAAGCCCAACAGGACACGGATTAGATAGAAAGAACAGTGCGAAAGGACACGAGGCAAATAACGTTGTACCGTGTTGCTGGAAATGCAATCGTATCAAAGGTGAATTTTGGGAGTATGAGCACATGATGTTGCTTGCTCCTAAGCTAAGACAATTTTCTGAGCGGTAGTGGTATAGTGGTAGAACAGGACCTTGCCAAGGTCCGGGCGCGGGTTCGATTCCCGCCTTCCGCTCCAATTTCTACGGGGAAAATACAGCGCAATGCGTTGGTGGGACCCGCCAAGTTTTGAGCACTGCTAGTCCAGTGGCAGGACGCGCCCCTCGTAAGGCCGAGGCATTGGTTCGATTCCAGTGCGGTGCTCCAAGTTTTGCGAGGACGCATGGCAAAGAATTTCATAGAATGGTTTGAGGGATTGCACCCAGAAAAATTTAGCGGCGCAAATTCGCAAGCACCATCGGCTCTTTCAAGTCCCAGTATTTTTGGTGCCCCGCAGCAACATGAGTTTTCTGGCGCATCATACAGTGGCGCGCGAGCAGCGCGAGGCGGAATAACATCCGGCATCGAGAGACCGGAAAGACCAGCAGGTTTTAGAGCATAACAGTTTTCGTGGATGGTTCAGATAGCGGCAATTCTAGCTGGCTGTAAACCAGTCGGGCCTTTGGTCCTACGTAGGTTCGAGTCCTACACTATCCACCAATCATTACTTGGTCTACGCGAGTCCAAAGGGCTGTGACACGGCCAGCCACGCGCCCGAGGAAGTCCGACGCTCACAGTTCGAAACTGTGCTGGGCCTCAAAAACTTTGTGCGTATATTGGCTAGTACGGTCGGCAATTTTCTACAGGTTGCAAGTGTTACGGTAGCACATCCGGCTCCAACCCGGCGAGAGTGGGTTCAATTCCTACGCGGCCTGCCAATTTGTTTTTCGATGAGTAGTTTGCTTTCAAGGCAAACTTCGACGTACGAAATATGATTTTCGACGGAACGGTGCCGAAATGGTAGCCGGACTGGTTTGCTAAACCAGCGACCGAAAGGTCGTAGAGGTTCGAGTCCTCTTCGTTCCGCCAATTTTACGGAGAACAGCGCCTAATGGTGGGCATCGGTCTTGAAAACCGTGACACCCTGAAAGGGGTGACGCCGTTCGATTCGACGGTTCTCCGCCATTTGTAAATACATCAAAGACCCCAAGGGAGTCATCGATGAATAAAACAGATAATAGAAGTGCGCGTATCGCGCAATTACTCGGGATGCCTCATGGCACCGCAACTAACCGATTGAGAAAGAATCTGCTTTTCAATTTGTTAGTTAGATTGAAAGAGAACTTATGTTCTGTGTGCAGAGAAGAAATTGTTTCTGCCGACCAAATGAGTATCGAGCACAAGCAGCCGTGGGAAGGGCGCTCCGCAGATTTGTTCTGGGATTTGAGCAATATAGCATTTTCTCATTCCGCCTGTAACAAGCAGCATGTTTATAAAGGTGGACACCGAAGAATCGCGCCAGAAGGAACGGCATGGTGTGGTGGACATAAGCAGTTTCTGCCAATAAAGAATTTTACAGTCCGCCAGAATCGCTGGAATGGCTTGGCGTATATCTGTCGAGATTGTGCAAACGGAAAGTAGCACTGAATGGTCGGTAGCTGTCTCGAAAACAGCGACTCGTCGTAAGGCGGGATACGGTTCGATTCCGTAACTTTCCTCCATCTTAAAGGACCATTATGAGACTTGCAATTCTTTTGGCCGCGTGCTTGTTTCTTTCTGGCTGTCCGAAAAGAGTTCAACCAAGATTCCCGGTCATCGAGACTCGACCGCCTCAGTACATTTGGGTTTGTAACACTCACGCGGATGGCACAATCGTTTGTGATGCAGTAGCCTCGGAGAAAGATATTCCTCCCGGTTATCAATGCGTCCAGCAAGATAACGGTGTTGAAGTTTGTTGGCAGGAAATGACTCTGCCACGAGAACAAAAATAATTTCTTTCCCCTGTTGGTGTAAGGGTTGCACCCCTGTTTGAAACACAGGTAGACACCGCTCGACTCGGTGACTTGGGACCAATTTTCTACGCGCGGGTAGCTCAGAGTGAGCACTTGATTCTAATCAAGAGGACGCGGGAGTAACGGCCCGCATCGCGCTTCCAGTTTCTGTTGCGATGTCGTTCAACGGTAGGACGCGGGACTTTGAATCCCGCTATCTAGGTTCGAATCCTAGCGCCGCAACCAATCTCGGGTCGTCGGTCTGGTACTTTGAGGAAGCAGCGCGATGTGACCTCGAAGGAAAAGGACCCCATCGCCTTAGTAGGGACGACTTTTATTTCTGTTGGAAGCTAGTGTAATCGGTAGCACGGCACTCTCTGAAAGTGTCGGTGAAGGTTCGAGTCCTTCGCCTCCAACCAATCTTCTCCGGGAATGAGCAGCACCGGACGCAGTACCCCAATCAAGCCTCAGAACATTGTCCGAATAGTAAGCGAGTCGGGTGTGTCTAGTCTGAGCAAAATTCAAAAAGCATCTCTAAGGATTCCATGTTAAGTTCTCAAGCAGCAAGACTCGGTTCGTATCTGAATACTGATGGTAGCGACGTTCTTCAAGTTGAGGGCGTTGGCGGAAACATTCAGTACGCTATTAGTCAGTTTGGCGGCATTCAAGTGTCCGCACAACAATTAGCAGTAGACTCAACCGTTAGCGGTCGCGTTCCGGGCTTCTTCGTTATTACGAAAGGTTCGATTGCGACTATCACTGTATCAGCACCAACATCTGGGGCTGATGATGGTCTCGAAGTTGAAATCTCGTCGAGCACAAACTTCGCACACGTTGTTGCAGTGGGCGCAGGCAAGTTGCAAATGGGCGCAGCAGCGGGCGCACAGGTCACCTTCCCAGCATTTGCTGGCGCAACAGTTTATTTGACTGCATTTCAGGGCAAGTGGATTGTTTGCACGGGCGGCAACGGCATATATACCGTAGCATAATTCAAAGGGGCGCATCTTCGGGTGCGCCCTTTTCGTTGTTTCAGGCCAAGGTGCAAACCCATGTGGGAGCGTCTTTGTGCGTCCTGTTATCGTCTACTTCGAAAGAAGGCTGGTGAGACAGTGAAGTGTCCGTGTGGTTGGATTTGGAGATAACGTGGCTAGAAATTTATTCGACGCTTCTTTGACATACGAAGAAAGAGTCTATCACATTGAGAAGTATCTTGAAGAACTGCGCGCGCACCACAATTCGCGCATCGGCCCACAGGGTGTTCCGGGTCCACAAGGTGTTCCGGGAGTCTCAGATATTCAGGGACCACAAGGCGAGCGCGGTCAACAAGGACCGCAAGGCGAGCCGGGACCGCAAGGTGTTCCGGGAGTCTCAGGTCTTCAAGGTTCACAAGGTGAGCGCGGAGAGCGCGGTGAACAAGGTCTTCAAGGCGAACAAGGTTTTCGCGGCGAAAAGGGCAATACCGGATTAACTGGTTTTCATGGCACGGATGGCGAGGCTGGCCGCGACGGAAAGGACGGAGCCAAGGGTGAGCAAGGTCCTCAAGGCGAGCGCGGTGAACAAGGTTCACAGGGCGAAGCAGGCGTATCAAATATCCCGGGTCCAGTGGGCGCAACAGGCGCAACAGGTCCAGCAGGTCCAACAGGCTCACAGGGTTCGCGCGGCGAGCAAGGCGAACAAGGACCGCAAGGTCAGCGCGGCGAGCAGGGGCCGGAAGGCCCACAAGGTGTTCCTTTCTCAGTTAAGACGAGAGAGTTCACAGAGGCAGTGGCTAGCATCATTCTCGACATGAAGAGACGCGGAACGATTTAAGGAAGTTTAAGAAATGAGTACAGGGCCACTGAATAGCGTTGCCACAACAGATGTTCATGTTGTTGGAGGCGTTTACAATCCGGTTGCCCCTAATCCGGCAGCGGGGCAAGCTAGCGCATTACAGCTTGACGCGGCGGGAAACATCCTAGTTAACATCGCGGCAGGGGCTGCGAGTGGAACTCAGTACGCGGATGGAACGACTCAGGCAACCCCAACTGGAACTGTCGCGTTAGGCAAAAACCCGTCAAACGTTTTACATGCCATCGGTTTGAGCGCAGCCGGAAACCTTAACGTCAATTTGGCGGAAGGAACTATTTCTGGTGGAAACGCAGCGGCCAGCGCAACAGGTGGAGCGGTCCCAGTCAACGCGGACTATCAAGGTGTCAACATCGGCGGAAATCTCGTTGGTGTGACAGGCTTGGCTCTTGGCGCAACAACCAAGGCTCCGACAATTGCTATCGTTGATGGCGCAGGAAATCAGATTACATCATTCGGCGGCGGAACACAGTTCGCTGATAATACAGCATCCGGCGCAACTCCGACAGGCACTTTGTCGATGGGTTGGGATAGCGCTAATTCAAAGATTCGCGCGCTCAAGGTGGATGCATCTCAAGATTTATTTGTAGCATTTGCCGCAGCGCAGCATGTGATTGTTGATTCCGGTTCCATAACTGCAAACATCGGAACGACTGGTGGACTGGCGCTGGACGCAAGTCTGACAACAATCGACACCGACATCAAGGCAACACAACCTCGTGACGTAACCGACCGTGCAGCACGTTTGCTTGGACACGTAACAGTGGACAATGCATCGCTATCTGTGACACAAGGAACGTCCCCGTGGATTGATGACCCGACTGACCGTGCCGCCCGTCTTCTAGGCGTGGTATATGGTTCTCAAGGTTCTCAATTAAAGCAAACGGCAGTAAACTTTAATAGCCAAGTTGAACTGGCAACAGGCGCAACGCTTTACGATGCGCGTCAGATTCGAGCATTAACAGCAGCCGACGTGGTAACAACTAGTCAGGGCGGCGCACCGTGGTCTGAGAATCTTACTCAAGTTGGCGGCGGGGCAGTTAGTCTCGGTGCCAAGACCAGTGCAAATTCTATTCCGGTCGTGCTAGCAACGGACGAGGTAACTCTTCCTGTCAGTATCGCCGCAACCGTCAACGTGAGCGTGCAGAACGCAGCGTTGGCTGTGACCCAAAGTACATCTCCTTGGGTTGAAAATGTTTCACAGTTTGGTGGAAGTCCGGTCGTAACAGGAACAGGTGTGAGCGGAGTAGGTATCCCTCGTGTAACAGTTAGCTCAGATTCGTTTCCGGCTACTCAAGCAGTTACCGGAGCATTCTTTCAAGTAACTCAACCGATAAGTGTTGTGTCTCTTCCGCTTCCGGCAGGGGCATCAACTGACCAGAGTTTGGTTTCCGGTAATGACCTTCGCTCTCAACAGACGATTATTTTGGAAGCTATGAGACGAGCACTCGTAGCGATAGCTTGTGAGGGCGGTCGTAACAAGCCCAACGATTTTGACCCGAACATAATCGCAGCCGAAGAAGGCGCAGATGATTGGGCTGATTAAGGAACAACATGATTCTTCAAGGTAATCAAGGTCAGACCGGAAAGCAGACCGGGCAGAATATCACGGTAGGTGTTGGGGAGTTTAGCGACCTGTTGGTCTCGGAACTTCAAGCACGATATTACGAACAGACATACCGTGGTAACAAGTTCATGAACTCAACCGCAGGTGGTGGTGTTCAATTAGCTGCAACCCACTTGTTCTCGACAGCGATTGGAACTTTTACTCCGATTCTAGCTTTGTACAACCCGCTAACAAGCGGAAAGAATCTTGTTGTTGAACAAACATTTTGTGGATTGACGGCGGCTCCACTGGCAACGGTTACTCAGACTGGCGCATTCTTGTACGTTGTTGGCTCTGGTCAAACGATTACAAACGCGCAAACAGCAACGCCAGTCAACGCTTTGACTTTGAAGGCATCTGGTTCGGCAGCAATCGGTGTTACCAACGCGGTTCTCGCAGGTGGCGTCGGCAACCCGACATTGCTTCGTCCAGTAGCAGCAAACTTTTCGCTCGTAACAGCTACAGCGAACGCCACAGGTATTTTGAATGGAATGGGCGTAGAAGATTTGGCAGGAAGTATCATCGTTCCTCCGGGCGGATATCTTGCAATCGCGAACGGCATCTCGAACGCGGTAGCAGGTCACCTTGTAACGGCAGGATTTGTTTGGGACGAAATCCCAGTCTAAAGGATTGAAATGGATATCAATAAAATTTTTGCTGAACTCGGGCGAATGCACCTAGAAGTCATGCAGTTACGAGAGCAGTTGGCGCTAGCCCAATCGCAACTAGCCGAAGTGAAGCCAGTGAAGACCGAAGCAGTTCCGGAGAAGTAATGAATTTAGGATTAGCTCTTCGTGGTTCAACATACAATTCAGATTTCTTTCCGCATTATTATGACTTGGTGACTGCGGGGCTTGTATACGGCGTAACTTATGCCGTCGCCGCAGTAGGAGTAGCATCAGCGACAGCTACGGGAAGTTTCGCTCTTTTTAATCCAGCGGCTTCTGGCGTTCAGTTGGTTCTATTGGGCATCACATTGCCCGTCATAACTTTTCCTGCCGCAGCAACGGGTTTCGGGCTTGGTTTTCAACTGATTGCAGGACAACAACCGTCCGCAACCACCCCGGGAAACACACCACAAAACAGACTTGTTGGAAGCGCAGGAGTTGCACAAGCAAAAACTTATACAGCGGGAACGCTGGTAGGTGCTACGACAGTCCCAGCCTATATCAGCCAAGGCGCATACTTGGATTTGATAGCGAGCAACCTTCTTACCTTAAAAGAAGACATGGATGGCTCGCTCATAGTTCAACCCAACTCGGGCATAGCTGTCGTTTCGACCACAGCAACAACGGCAACCGTTGCTCCGTCATTGTTTTGGGCTGAAATTCCATTAGGATAAAGTTTTGTAATTAAAAGTTTTGCGACTAAGGTCGCGAATGAAGTGGTAAACGCGTAGCATGTTCTAAACGCGTTTCTACTAAAGCTCTCCGTCCGAGGATATTAAAACACTTTTGGCGGCGGGTAGATAAAGGAAAACCATGTCAGTAATCGCAGATTTTCAGGTAAACGGCTTAAACCCGTCTACCGTTGGTGGAGTTGGAACAGCCGCGAAGTATTTTCCTCGCGTCCTTGGTAGCTCAATCGGAAACTTCTCGGCAGCGCCATCAGCAGCTAGCGCAGCCGGACAGCTTTCGGTCGCAGCATTCGGGGAATTGCAAGGTCAAGCATTTCGTGTCAAGCTAGCGGGCGACGTTCTTCCGTTCACTGGCGGTGGTAACGTAACGATTGAACTCGTTGCAAACACTGGAACCGTGGCATCGCCGTCGTACGCGGCAATTGCAAGCACGGGCGCAGTTGCGCTAGCATCGGCAACCGCAGTCAACTGGTTCTTGGAAGCAACCGTAGTCGGCACGAACAACTCGGGCGCAACCCCGGGTCTTCTGTCGGGTTACTTCTCAGGCTCGTTGAACAACGCAGTCATCGCGCTAACCGCAATCACCAACCCGCCATCTGGTCTCGACTTCGTTAAGGGTCAGGCCGCTGTGCAAGGCAACGTTCTTGGATTGGTAGCTCGTGTAACATTCTCCGTGTCGTTGGCGCAGAATTTTGCCCGTCTGTACCAGTTCCAAATCAGCGCAGAATAACTTCTAGGGGGAGGCTTCTAGTCTCCCCCACCTCTTCCTCGCTTGGCTGGGACGCGAACACAAAAGCGACCACCACGGGTAATCGTGCGGAAGCCACGGCACGCTGGGTTATAGCCCCGGCACACTTTTGAAAGGACACCACATGTTTGACCCAGCGAGTTTGACGTTGGGGCAGGTGTCATCGGCCCTAAGAGATTTCTCCATCGTCGGCGTATTAGTTGTCGGCGCGTGGAAGGCTCGCGGTTTTTATGAAACTGCCGCGAACTTCTTTGAACGAATGACAAAGCACATGGACGTGATGGAGACTGGCATGACCACTCTTCTCACAAACCACCTAGCCCACATTGAAGAAGATTTGAAGAAGCTCTCAGGCCGAAAGGACGAGAAGCCCTTCGGAGAGTAATATGCCGTTCAAATCAGCAGCCCAGCGTGGCTACCTTCACGCTCATCCAGAAGTCTTAGGAAAGAAGGCGCTCGCTGAATGGGATGTCGCGTCCAAGGGGCAACACGTACCGGAGCACGTTCACAAGAAGGCTTCGTACGCACAGGTTCGAGAGGCTCGCAAGAAAGATGGCTAAGAATTGGCCGAACATCGTATCTCGCTTGAAAGCGTTGATTGCCGAGGTTGGACCAATCTGGCCGAAGAGCACAAAGCTGGCCGGGTTTGCATCTGATGGTCCGTACCACTGCGCGAACTGCGAGTATCTTGTCGGCAACAAAGACCGCTGCAATCAAGAGGTCATGAAGGCCGACCCGGAAGTTCAGCACGACGAAAAGGGTTTGGCAATTATTACCGATGCGGAGCATCAGTGTTGTGAATTCGTTGAGCCAACTAAGAAGCTAGTTCAAATCGGTTCTGAGTACAAACGCGCCCGAGAGACGCGTAAGGCAAAGCAGGTTTAAGAGGATTTATGAAGAAGCACCCCTATAGCCACACTGTTACCGAGCATCACAAAGACGGTTCACATACTGTTCACCACATTCACGAAAAGCACGGTCACGTTCACGATGTCCCGGTTCGTGACGGCGATGTACGCGGTGCAGCAGCCGACCACGATGGCATGATGGACCACTTGATGGACCATACCGCAGCGCCAAACGATGACGAAGGAAAGGACGAAGAGGGCAAGGCATTGGCAGCAATCCCGGGCGTACAACAGCAGGTAGCCTAATATGACGGCGAAGGTAAAGAATCCATCCTTGTATCGCGCAATGCGCCATCTGCGCAAGGGCGGCTTACATGAGGCTCTTCACATCCCACAAGATGAGAACATTCCTGCCGACCGCTTAGAGAAGGCAAAGAACTCGAAGAATTCGCACGTTCAGCACATGGCAAATATGGCTGCGACCATGAAAAAGTTCAAGAAGTAAAAATGAGACTTTCACTTTTACTTCCATTTTTGAAGCAAGTATTTAGCGATAACGGCAGTCCAAGCGCATCGCGTCTTCTGACTTTATTGCACTCATTGGTCACCTGTGCCTGCTTGATTTATGTGACAATTCATAACCACGCGATTCCAGATGGCATGACATTAACCGGACTAGGCGCATTCGCAACAGCGCCATACGCAATCAACCGCGCGTCAGTTGCATTTGGCAAGGACACGGCCCAGAAGCCGGATATGGTTCTTGCACAGTCAGTTTCACCCGTTTCACCGACAAAGGTTTAATCGTAAACGCGGAGCAGAGGGTCCTTCGGGAACCGCGTGATGGGCGGTGGTGCTCTGTCAAGGGCCGCTCACGAGAAGCCACATGAAACTTTTTCTTGCACTATCGCTGTTAGTTGCATCCTTGTTCGCAATTCCCGCGTCCGCCAAGGTTCAACCGAAACCGGATTACTCTGAGGAATTGTCTAAGGCAACCTTGGCAGTCTATTCGGGAAAACAGGTCTGCGAGTATAAGCCCGAAGACACATTCTTCGGTCCAGTAGATTTTTGGGGTTGTAAGTTTGAGAGTCGATTCACTTGTACTGCAACCGTGGTTGATAAGAACGGTAGCGGTGGTTTCCTCGGCTTGACAGCAGGACACTGCTTCGATTATGAGTTGCTGGATAAAGGCGTGAAGTACTACGTCTCCGATTCGTTGAACGATAAACCAGTTTTGAATGAGATTCATCTTGTGAAATTCGAATCAAGCGACCGCTATGATTATGCGCTATTTGATTTTCATAGTATTCGTGACTATCCAGTATTCGAGATTCTTCGTGATGGTGAAGCGATTCCACCAATCGGTACCTTGATACAAAACGTGAATTTCTCCCTCGGCGTTGTGAAACAAGTCGCAGAAGGTAAGGTCGTTTCAAAACAGTTCGAGAATGGCGGCGGCAGAGCATGTGACCGCGAGTGTGGTGCCCGATACTTCGTGGGCATAGGCGTTGGGCCGGGTGCATCTGGCAGCGCAGTTGTTGATGCAAAGACGCACAAAATTATTGGACTCGTTGAGGCAGTTTTCCCCAGCACGCAGATGGCAACCATCGTGATGCCGATGGGTACTCGCTTCGCAGATTTCATGGATGATGCTAGTGCGGGTTTACGTCCGCAAGCACCCCCTCCGGGTCAGAAGGCAGTTCGCAGTCATCCGGAGAAGCGTAAGACATTTCTTGATTGGTTGTGGGAACTTTTTACAGGATAAATGAAACTCATCGCATTCTTCATTAGACACGGGGAAACCGACCTGAATAAGTCCGATTCATTCCGTGGAGATATCGATATCCCACTGAACGAGGAAGGTCAGAAACAGGCGAACGAAGTCCCAAACTTTCTGGCTGCATACAAACTGAGTGCGTTGTATCACAGTGGAATGAAACGTACGGCGCAGACACTAGAGCCGCTGGAAAGACAGAAGAACCTGAAATCATCGAAGTTGGAAAATCTTGACAGCTTGGATACCGGAGACTTCTCAGGTCTCCCAAAATCGGAAGAGAATCGCAAGAAATTAGAGCATTATCGTGATAATCCGGAAGAGACCATCCCGGGCGGCGAGAGTGTTCAAAACTTTCGTGACCGCACTGACCCCGCAATTTTGAACGTTATTAAAGTGGGCGAAGAGGGTGGAGCACCAGCAGCAGCTTGTGTTCATGGCTCAGTCATTCGCGAAATCTCACGTCTTTTTAATGAGAGTTATGACAGCTTGAAGGTTGAACCGGGCGGCATCATCGGTATTTTCAAGTCAACAGATGGTTACGAGGCTCGACCGCTTGTTAAGGAAAGCGACAACGAAGAAGATATGGATTTGCCGGGGAGCTAAAGATGAGTTCAGTGTCGAACATCCTTGAGGGCGCAAAGAAGGCGCTCGACAAGGCAAACAATTTTACGAAGAGTGTAACGGGCGGAAAGCCTAATGCATTCGCGGCAAAGCCGGAAGCAAAGTCTCAACCGGAAAAGACAGATTATTCTCACGCACGTAGTGCTCGCGCAGACGCGGGACACGAATTTTTAGGAATCAAAAGTAACGAAGCGCCGGAAATCAATACCGCTCTCGCAAGTCGAGAGCAGGCAAAGAAGGCGTTGGAGCAGTAAATAATACGGAGTTCCAATGTCGCCAACGGCTGACCAATCAAAAGAAGCGGCCCGCCGCAGACAAGCAAACAAACGTGCTCGCGATAAGGGGATGCCAGAACCCTATTCAGTTACCAGTCTTTTAGTAGAAGACGCTGAAAAGAGCCTTCGAGAGAAAGAGCATCACGACAATCTTGCTTGGGCATTTGAGATGGATAGTAGCGGTCATTTTTATAAGAGCGAATGCCGCAGTGCTGTGCAGTTGCTCGCTATCTATGAAGGCGGCGCTATCACGGTTGTGGGCGACGAAGACCCACAGGCTATAGATACTAAAACAGGGAAGAAGAAAAATAATCTTCCGGTGCCAGTCGGCCAAAAGACTCAGATTCGTGCGATTAAAATTGGCGATAAAAATATCGACCCTAACAGCCTTGAGCACAGAAAAACATACGAAATTGACCGAGTTGTTTCGTTTATTGATTGGCTCGACTTGCGCGACAAAGCACGTAAAGACCTATTTTGGCTAGGGCGTCTGTTGGGGAAGGGTCTGTTTCACGGCACCCATCAAATGGTTTGTGATGCCTTCGTACAAAAGAATTTTGATGGGATGTATTTCCCAGACTGCACATTCGATGACGTACACGAAATGATTGGTAAGCAGCAACGTTTCGCGGAAGATGGTTCCGAGACGCGCACACTAATGTTGTTTGCCCCCCGCTCAGGATATAAGTCAACAATCGATGGTTTAGATACCGTGCAGTGGATGCTAAACTGTCCCGATATTCGCGTCATGATTATGACATCCGTTAAAAGTTTGTCTAATCAGTTGATGAGCGAAGTAAAACAGTATTTTTATCTGCCTGCTCGCGGAAAGCCGTCCGCGTTTCAGATGCTCTTTCCGGAGTATATTCTGACAGGCATCGACGGTCGTTCAGAACAACCCATTATTTGTCCGGCTCAGTTGTTCGATTCGAAGGAGCCACACGTCTGGATTACGTCATTGGATTCGTCCTTCGTCGGACAGCGATGCGACATTCGAAAGCTGGATGATATCGTCGAAGACAAGAATTCAGCAGATGAAGAACTGCGCGAAAAATTGAAAGAGAGAGTGAAGTCCACCAATGCACTCGTAGAGTCGTGGGGATTCACCGACATAATTGGTACTCGCTATTTTACCAGTGATTGGTACGGCTGGAGAATGGGAGTATCTGCCGATGAAGATGACATAAATTCTACAGAGCCGTTTAAGTATCTATGTCTGTCATGCTGGACAATAAAGCCAGAATTTCAAGTTATTTATTCTCAGCTTTTGGAAAAGCGAAACGGCATTTTCGAAATCACCGAGAATATGGTCGAGTTGTGGTTTCCATACAAGTTGAACTGGAAGGCGCTTCGTAGTAAGTTGAAAGAATACAAAGAGCGCGGTTTCAAGAATCAATACTTGAATATTGCCACTGACCCGCTAGAAGTTACCGATTTAATAACGCACTTTGAGAAAGAGACGTTGCGTCGTAAAACTTATGCTCTTTCTGCCGCCCCCACTACCGGAGAATTGATTGTAACCGTTGATTGGGCTTACACGGATAACAAAGGCTCAGATTATTGTGTGCTTGCTGCGATTCGTCGCCACATCCGCGAAGACGGGACTCAAGAACTTATCGTCGTTGATATTGATTTTGATAAGTGGAGAGCAACTGACCTCGCAGAACACTTCGTCAGATTTTTAAGACATCATAGACCGAGTCGCACGTTTATAGAAGCATGTAACGGAATTGACCTTCTGATGGCTGTGGTTCGTATGTATGCAATGAAATATAATTGCCCGGAAGTTCTCAACAGCATTTGTAAAGTGGCAACAGGAAACACCCTAAACGAGAAGACGAACCGTATCAAGACTTTGGAAGTATTAGTTAACGACGACCGTTTGCACTTTGTTTCTGGTCCTTGGATTGATGAGTTATATCGTCAATTTGAGCGATTCACCGGAGAGACCCGTAAGGGTCGAAAGGACGATATACCGGACGCTATTTCTCAAGCCTCTCGAACACTCCCTCCTGAGATGTTCATGCGAATGAGACTGACTCCGCAGGAAGAGAGTCAAAAAGTCGAAGAGGAAGAGAAGGCCGAAAAACGATATCTCTTAAAGATGCAGCAAGACCGCATGTTTGGAAATCAGTATGGCGGCACGCGTCTTCATCCCGGACCCCCAAGTAGGCAAGCGCCAACATGGAGAGAACGTCTGACAGGTGAAGTGAAACAACCTGAGCCAATAGAACAGGAGCCGCCGAAGCCGCAGGACCCGAGGATGAAAATCTTCGGCAATAAAGGGCCGTGGAGACTATGAGTGATATCGACGTAAAGATAGCCAGTTTAGAACAATTACCAGCCAATGAAATCACGCCGGAAAATACCTACGTGGATTCGAACACTGGGACAATTCAGTTCAATGATACGGCTGCGATTAAGCTCGTTCTCGACAACACAGAATTAGCCGACAATTTCATCAACGTAAATCAGTGGGCATCCGGCTGGACCATGAGCGACTTGCTCTACCAGTCACCGATGTCAACGAATGACGTTGCGGGCGGGACTGATGTTGCGAACTCGGCAGTGCCGAAGTTCATGGTTTCGAATCACATTTCGTCGATTGTGCCAAAGATTATGGGCGGCATCTTCTACGAAGACCCGTGCTTCCTGCTTCGTCCAAGTCCGGGCACAAGTCAGGACGTAATCTCCGCAAAGACCGCACTGTTCACTTTTCAACTTCAAGCGATGCGTTTCGAGGAAGAAATCGAGCGCGGTTTGGAGCAGATGGCACTTCTAGGCACAGCTATCTGGAAGTGGGGCTACACCGAATACGATAAGACCGAAAAGAAGTACAAGCGTTACGCGCCGAAGGTGAATGCACCAGAAGGACTCGCTGTCGCGCCGATTGATACGCCGGATTCAGACGACTTCGAAATAGAGTTTTATAAGAAGAAGGTTTCTCATCCGTGGTTGAAGTACTGCGACATTCGCACCGTTCTTGTAGACCCGGGATGCCGCGTCGGTGATATCCGCAGAGCAAAATGGGTTGTCTACCGCGACTACGCGACATATCAAGACCTCGACCACTTACGCGGTGTCGAGGGTTACCAAATTCCGGAATCAGATGTTCTTCGCGCCATGTTTGCGAAAGCAACTTCTCCGGGACCAGACAATATTGCGATGACCATTCCGGAAGGAATGATGGGTTATTTGCAGCACGCGAAGCCTCGTAGCTATAAGACTTCGGCAGACCCGAATAGAGCGCCGCTCGAATTGTTGGAGTATTGGGACAACGAGAAGGTTATCGTTGTTTTGATTTACAACGGTCACTGCATCTTAATTCGCAATGAAGCCAATCCGTTCGGAAAGATTCCGTTCTACTCGGCTAATTGGCGAAACATCCCCGACAGCTTTTACGGGCAGGGGTTAGGACTGCTAATCGGAAGCGAGCAAATTGTCGAGCAAGGTGTAACAAACCTCGCTCTTGACTTGCTAGCTTACTGTTTGCAACCTGTGGCGCTACGTAAGAAGGGCTTCAACGCACCGACACAAAACACGCGTTGGGAGCAAGGCGGCATCATCGACGTTGAAGAAGACGTTGAGAAGGCTTTCAAGTTCCTACAAATGCCTCCGGTACCACCGCAAGCATTTGAGTTCATCCAGCAATCACAGGCAGCGGGCGCGGCAACGTCAGGCGCAAACGAGCAGGTGGTTCAAGGTGCGGGACACGCAGGCATTAGCACGACGGGTATGAGAAGCGGCACAGGTGCGGCAGCAGTTATTCAAGCTAACGCAAGCCGCCTCGATGGACCAACCGGACGATTCGTTCGTCAGGTCTTCGAACCGTGGTTGTACCAAATGGACGACCTCGACAACGACCTGTTGCCGACTTCGGTCATCAAGGACATTCTCGGAGAGAAGATTGGCAATGACTTCAAGATGGACCACATCACCCTTCGTAATGCAAAGGTCGAGTACGAAGTTCTAGCGGGAGCAAGTCTAGGTGCCAAGAAAGAAATGGCACAGGCTCTTCCAATCATGATTCAACTTTTGAACAACCCGACGTTCGTGGCAAACGCCAATGACGCCGGATACCAGTTCGATGCAGTTGCTATCTTCCAAGCATTCACGGACGCAGCAGGTTGGAAGTTCAGCCAAAAGTTCTTACGTGAAATGACTCCGGAAGAGAAACAGAAGCACGATGCCAACAGCCCAGCGGCTTTGCAGCAAGCGCAGGCAGCGTCGGCACAAAAGGCACAGCAAGCGAAGTTCGAACAAGAACAGACGCTGGAAAATCAGAAGCAACTCGGTAAGGCGGGTAATGAAGCCTTCCGTGCTTCTATTGAGAAGTCAACACAGCCTGCACTACTAGGTACAGGTCCGGAGCAATCGCAAGGCTTTGGAGCAAATACATCTCTATAACTTAGTGAGGGCATCGGCGGATGCCTTCAACACAATACCTGAAAGGGAAAGGAAGTAACCAATGTCGGAAGAACGCAAATTTTTGGGTGAGAATCTAATTCTCGAAGAACAAGTTGCTCTAGCGCAACTAACGACAGCACCGGGATGGAAAATTCTCGTGAAGTTGATGGCAGAATCATGTCGTCAAGCAACCGAGGAAGTCATTAAGTTGAATCCAACAGTGGAGCGATATCCTGAGCAGCTAGCTGGGTTGCAGACCACCGCCCGTGCCATGAACAAGTTTTCTGCTGATGTGCTCGATTCAGTTCGAGTACACCAGCGTAAAGCACATCAAGTAATACAGCAACGAGAGAATCCGCAAGTAGCTGTCGAACAGCCAAAGCGTTTTCAGTTGCCGATAGTCAAATCCTCTTCCTCGGAAGGGCAGCAGTAAAATTAATATAAGGAAATCACATGAGTTCAATAACTCGCGAAGCAGTGCTGCAAATGGACTTGAAGTCTATCTTCGCAGCCGTAAAAGACCCTAAGACATCAGCCGATATGCAAAAGCTGATGGGGGACCGAGGCAGCGGAATCGCTACTCACATCTCCAAGTTGATGCTGGAATCTCAGAACCGCGAAGCCGTAGTTGACGCGGAATTAGCCCGTACGGTTCCTCCCTCAACAGAAGAACTTGCAGCGGAAGCCGCAGCGATGGCCGCAGAAGTACCAGTCACGGCAGAAGTTCCTCCAGTGGTAGAGGTTGTACCACCAGTAAACCCACACGAAGAAGAGGATGCGGAGTGGAAGAAAGTTGGTGTTACGATTTATCGTGACGCAAACGGCAAAGCGAACCGCTACGTCGAAGAATATCAAGTTCGCGACGAAGATGGAACCGCGATTGGTCGTCCAACTCGCTTGGAAGCACGTACGCTTCCTGAACTCGCTGGAAAGAAACGAGACGCACACGAGAATGCGACCCGCGCATTCCATCGTTTGAAGAGACAGAAGCTATCCTTCAAGCAAGAACCGAAAACAATTTTGACACCAGAGCAGATTTCAGAAGCTGCTCGTTTGGCGCTCGAAAGTAAGGATGCGGCTAAGGTCACCGATATAATTCATCAGGTGATTGATACCGAGTACCAGAAGCGCGAGCGTGAATTGAAGGAACAACAGTGGCGCGAAGACGGTCGCAGAATTGCGAACGAGTTCATGCGTCGTCACCTGCACGACTACAATCCGTGTGAAGCCAACAGCAAAGCACTCGGGGAATACCTCGAAGTGAATGACCTTGATTATACTCTGGACAACCTTGAAGTAGCTTTCCAAGACCTCAAGGAACAGGGAGACAAACTTGCTAAGGTGGAAACCTCAGCAACGAAACATGCAACCGAGGCCGCTAATCCGGCACCAGTTGCCGCTGTAGCTGCATCCGCGACCCCGGTAATCCCGGCAGTGGAACCGCCAGCCGCAGTGCCAGCATCAGTAACACCAGCACAATCAGTGGCCGTCGTCGCGCCAGTGGTTGAAGCAACGGCTCCGACGCCTGCCGCCGCACTCAATGTGCAACCAGCGGCCCGTCGTCCGGGAGTAGGTGGGAGCATCGTTCCGGGTTCGTTGAGCGCACAACGTCCGGGAACGCCAGAACCAGCACTCGCGAGAAAGGAATTTCTCCAGACTGTGAGAAAGATGGCACCGGATGTAATGAAGGCAAAGTTGAAGAACGACCCTCAGTTCGTTAAGCAACTGCTAGCCTACGGTATCAAAATTCAATAACAGTCACCCCGTCAAAAGCGGGAGTTTAAGACGAGAGTAATTTATGTCGGGACCTAACCCGTCAGCATCAAACGTAGCAAACGTCCTAACGGCACAGGCAATCATTTTCGATAAGGAATTGATTCCGAACTTGAAGGGCAACACCAACGCATTCGTTGGAGCAGCAGAGAAGCGCGTACAGGGCCTGCACATGGGCGTAAACCGTACGTTCTTCCAATACAATACACTTTCGGGTGATGTTGTACAGAACTCTGATGGTACCGTGGGAAACCCGGAAGTCATCAGCCAGTTGTCATCGCCAGCACAAATTGGCGAGTGGAACAACTACGCCAACTTCTCATCGTTCGCTATTGCAGCGGCGATTGACGAACTTGTCGGCAACAGCGCAGTTGAACTCGGCTACCAAGCTGGGCAGTCAATCAGCGAGTTGTACAGCGCAGTAGCAGATAGCGCGTCAACCGTGGACTCACAGGTTAACCAGTCATCATTGCTGGCATCTCCGTTCACTCTTGACCTTGGCACCATCCGTGAATTGAAGCAGCAGCTTGTTTCAAAGAACGTGTTGCCATGCAAGCGTGGCATGTTCTTGGGCGCAATCAGCCCGAACGTGTTGGGCGACATCTACAATTCAACGACAGTGAACAACTCAATCGCTGATTTGTGGAAGTACGAAAACATGGAGAAGTTTGATGCAATGGCAGGCAGCGACCAGAACAAGGTCATTGTCCTACCGGGCACCAACATCGGCTTCATGCAAACCCCGTTCGTAACCACGACCGCGAACTACAGCGGTAGCGGCAAGATTGGCTACCGTACGTACGTGTTCGGCAACTACGCAATGATTGGCGTTTGGTTGCAGGTTCCGGGCGACACCGACCTCGATGAGGGAGATTGGAAGACGATTGATTGCCGTGTCGTAACAGACGCGCCTGCATCATCGTTTGACCCAGTTTCGACAATCGGAGGCTGGTGT
>Ga0137358_10000095_pt1 | contig 29326 bp, 29 predicted proteins | sample Mad1_20_16metaG_FD_105551 | JGI IMG/M metagenome (GOLD analysis project Ga0137358, IMG submission 105551) | Vadose zone soil microbial communities from Angelo Coast Range Reserve, California, USA - Mad1_20_16 metaG | ecosystem: Environmental > Terrestrial > Soil > Vadose zone | place: USA... | reverse complement strand
ACGTCATAACGACTATTATCCTTCTCTATGCACATGCCCACGGGGCATAGGGAAGCTCAGAATCACACTGCATTAGCAAGGGTATATATCAACCGATCGGGGAAATGCTAATTCCCGCGTCCAACTTTGCACTTCTACTCTCAAGCTGTTAATATATACACAAGACCGGTCTCCATGACAAACTCCGTACGAGCCATCAGTAAGTCACCCCGGGTCCGCGCGCACCCAAGGCGCGCTCGAAATCACATAGAAGTGTCGCAAAGCTCTGACAGACTCCCTGCCGGCCCGGGGGTGCTAGCGCGATGATTAACTCGTGAAAGCAACCGAATTTCCTCCTGCATATAAAGTACCAGTAATACCTTTGTCAGCTCCTCTATTTGTCCGCTCATTATCACCGCAGTGTCAGCAGCACCCGACAACGAGCCATAATCGGAGTGTCTTGCATTACCGTCTTTTCTTCATTGTTGTCACGGTCGCCACAGCAGACATGTCATTCACGAACTCATACAAACAGAATGATAGCCCTGTCGAACCTGGATATGGCCCTGACCCATATGACATCAACTGGATGATGCCCCTCCACGAGACGACGCTCGAATCCGACCGTGTCAAATTGACGCCTTTTATCCCTTCCCTAAACGCGAGGCCGTACGCAGAGCAAGTCAAAGCCCATCCCGATATGCATCGTTATTACCCACTCGATCTCACAAGCCTCGACAAGATCCTATTGTCGATCGAAACCCTCATACGCCGGAACCCAGCCAACATCCTCTTCGCCATCATCGACAAAGCACGCGGTGACGCATTCGCGGGGGTGATCGGACTGATCGGCACGTCCCCCACTAACCTGAGCGTAGAGCTCGCCTGGGTCGTCGTATTCCCCGAATTCCGACGCTCCTACGTGACCTCCAACGCCGTCGGACTCCTTCTAAACTACTGCCTCGAGTTGCCCAGCGCACCACCCGAACGTCCCGGGCTCGGCTTCCGGCGCGTGCAATGGTCAGCGCATCCCGAGAACCAGCCGTCGGTTGCGTTGGCTAAGCGCATGGGGCTCAAAGAAGAGGGTGTTCTGCGTTGGACGTGGGTTGTGCCTCAAGTGGTGGAGGGGAATGGAATCCCAGTGCGAGATGGGGACCCGGCGAGCCCGAGCCCCGGACGGGACAGCATCATATTGTCGCTTTGTGCTGATGATTGGGAGAGCGGGGGCAGAGAACATGTCCAACGCATAATCGACCGATAGTGAAACGGTGTGGTAACATTCAGCAGAGGTCAATGTATTAGCCACTGGGAGAGAATGGCCACTAAGCTGCAGAAAATGAAGCTACATATAGGTTTGGACATGAAAGATGGCGTGATAGGAGTCCACAGTCCTCTGCCTGGTCCTCAGTCTTTTGTGAGAATCAAGGTGTTATCGATGAGGGATGGATACCCACAGGTTGATCTAGTGGTCAAGTTTACAAGAGCTGTATGTATACTATCACTCATTTCGAATGGGTGATGTCAATGCAAGCGCAGAATGCCAGCATTCTCCCCTCAGGTATCTTTGTGCATATGTCAAATTATTCTCTACTATCTCTTCTGGCCTGTCTGTGGGCTGAGATTATGACACAAAACCTTTAGTCTCTACCCGAATGGGCACATTTTATAGATGCTACCAACAACATTTATGAAGTGCAGTACAGGGAAGTGTACCTATCTTGATTGAGGTCAAACGGTTTGTGTTAAGGACTTCTCATTGTCAGGGTCTGGCGGAACCCATTGAGGTCCTCCTTCCAATTCACAGAGAAGCGGGGCTTTTTTGGCGCCGAGTGTCTTCTCTTTAATCCATTTGCGCATTGGTAGACCGCGCCAGACCCTAGTCAGAGAAGAGAGGGTCAGCGCACCACAGGTGCGGCAACGAGGACGAAGATGATGCATTGGAGCGGTGGTGTTGTGCAAAGTATGTTCGCCAAAAGCAGAATAAAATCAGCTTCCGGATACGAATTGACCAAAGACTGGGGTGAGAAATACCAGAGGAAGTACCCCAGTTCCACATAGGAGAACACCGTCACATGCCACCGCCTGATAAATATCCTAGTAAGGACACGTTATGAATGCGCGCTATCAGAAAAGGGACAACCTTTGGGAACATCTTACTAGCGGCGGAGAAGCGAGCATCCCTGTGCAGGGAAACAACTGCCAGTTGATGCTGAGTGGAGCGCTCAATCGTCCTTATCTGGGCCTTATCTCCGCGCTGTGGTTCCCCAATGGCGCGAAACAAAAAGCAGGCATAGATGGACTGTCAGTGAGTCGTGGATTTTCCGTCGACATTGGCTGCGGCATTGCTCGATTGAGGCTATTATCGCTCAGAGAGTGGACCAGTGTCGTAACCCGGATAAGGACTCGTCAACATGTCGAAGGCTCCCAGAAATCAGATGACCATCGGTGCAAAGAGGAATACTCTGGGACCGATTCAGTTTCGTTGAACGCATTCAATGTTCCACGTAGCAAAGCGAATGATGAATAGACTTTCATGTTTGCTGTTGACCATCCCAACCGTTCGACTCGCACCTAGCTTCACCATAGAGTCATTAACAGCGCAAGATCTTTCGATTCCAGAGTTGGACGCGACCACAATCACCGACATGCACCAGACTCGTTATTTTGAGAGCGTGTCATTCACGTAGCGTTTAACATGACATTGCGAGAGGTCTACTCTACGTCTAAGCAGAGATGGTGACCTCAACCTCGACGCCAGGCTCCAAGCTGATACTCGTCTGAAGTGATTATAAGACCTCGCGCAGAATGTCAAAGTTCAAGAAAAGGCTTACAATCTGCTTGACAATCTCGCTCGAGGAGTGCAGATCAATGAGACGCTTGTGTATTTTGAGTTCGTAACGGTCCCAGGTCTTGGAACCCTCACCACAAGGCTAGTAAAAGAGGGAGGGACGTTAAGGGTATGAGGATGCAGAACTTTGGACGTGACATACAGTCTTGCGAGTGGTGATCTTAAGGACCTTGGTTGGCAGTCTGACCGGGCCTTTCACGCGGAGCTGCTTGTCTTTGGCGCGGTTGATGAGATCATTCGAGACTGTTCACACATTCACATACTAAGCGTTAGCAATACAGCACTCGAAACACAGAGCAAGAAAGGACGAACACTTTTCAAGGTTCTTGACGTTGCTGCTGGTGAGGGTGATGCGAATTTTGTGGAGTTTCGCGGCGGGCACGGGGCCGGCGGCGTCGTATTCTTTTTCGCCTTTAGCGACGTAACTCATATCAGAGACAGAGGTGACTGAAAGGTTGTCAAAGACGATGCCAGCGATGATAGATAAAAGATTAAGGTTCAGATGGTTATAGTTGCTATCGGAGAATGCCGCGATTACCCGGAGGTGGCCGCCTGTGCACGTGCCACACGTGCCACAGGTGTCAGTCAGCGTCGGTCAAGCATGCAAGGTCAGTGTCACTTGTTGCATCACTTTCGAGTTTCTTCTCATCGATACCTATCAAGGCTTTAATAAGTACTACCCGCCCGACTATGATGGTGCTAAGCACAAGAGTCTCAACGCATACCAAGGTCTGTTAACTTATCACGTCCATTATACCCGGCCTTCTCAATTCTCTTCCATGAACAGGCAAGCATGCTCTAGGGGATAGGGCCAGAAAGCTTGATCAGGGTATCCTGATTACTCGCTTTGAACTTCCCTTCAACATCTGGTGGTAAGACATGAATATACGCACCGCAGTCATGATATCATCGCTCACAAAATATTTATAGCGGAACATGCAATGCCCACATTGGCATGGGTGTTCGTTACAATGCAGAGAAGAAGAAGATAGGAATGTACTATTCGACGCCTATGTTTTCTTTCCGATGCAAGTGCCATCTTTGCAGTGGCTGGTTCGAGATCCAGACCGACCCTCAGGTTCGCCCACACGCTCTTCTTTGCCCTGCGCCGGGGGGTTTTTTTTTCGCCTAACTTGGTATATTTCGTGTAGAACACTCGCTACGTCGTTGTCTCCGGAGCACGAAGAAAGGAAGAAGACTGGGACCCGGCAGAGAACGGGGGATTCGCCGTCATAGGTTCGTATATACCTTCCTACTACATTACTTCTCCCATTTCAAGCGCCTTATACACCACGTCTCACCCTCTTACAGATACAGACGGTAAGGCAGAGCCAGTGGATCCGCTCGCGGCGCTAGAAAAGACGACCGACGCACAGACGCACGCTACAAAAGTCCAAGCCCCGCGTCTCGAACAACTAGAGGATCTGTCAGCACACTACAACGAAGACCCATACACACATTCCCAGCGCATACGCAGGCGTTTCCGTGCCGAGAAGAAGGTAGAACAAGCGCGTGCAGAAGCAGACAAAAGCCTCAAGGAGAAATACGGCCTCCCGGCTGAGCTCGCCCTGGAGCGCGCAGATGACCCCGGCACCACTGCCGAAGCACGAGACGAGTGGGCAAGGGGACGCGCGGCGCGAGCAGAGGAAAACACGAGTAGGAAGCGCAAGCTGGCGCTGGAAGCACCGGTGCTACCCGCCCCCTCGAAGCGGGGAGCGTCGACCTCAACACAGTCTGCCGCGTCTTCGCTACGCGCTCGATTACTGTTGAACAGTGCACGACGAACGGCAGCCGGTGCTGGTGGGATTGACGCTCTCATATCACCTGCCTCTCGACGGGGAGCTGGAGGTGGTCTGGCGGCTGGTATCGCGCTACGTAAATCCTGACAACTCCCCGTCATCGCATTTTCTAGTTTGTCTCGTATTCCCATGTGGATTGGATTGGATTGGACTCCTCTCCTTGCACGCCTTTGTAGCTTAAGTGTCTAGCATAACGTCGTCCAGCTAATCTGTGTTTATATGATCATGATGATGCCCCTCCATCTATCTCTTGGATTTGCTCTACTTATATTTCCCCCCGGTGCTTGAAATGGGTCTCCAGCTCTCCGTGACAGTCAGCGGTCATTGTCCTTGTCGAAGAAGGAAATAGTGCCGGGTACCAGATTTTGAACACAAGGATGGGGATTGTCGTCCTTGGGGCTGAACACAGCATACAGCCGGAGGGCTCGGTCTGTAGAGTAAGCTCTTCCCACACTAGGTAAGTGGCACCGAGTTGAGTCACCATTGGACTCCTCCGCGAAGTCCGGGGAAGGAGAAAGATAATTACTAATATCTCGGCGCTGGTAGGTAGGTATTGTGAGTACTCAGGTTCGCTAGAGAGGAAGCAGGAAGCTTGGTCACTGTGCAGCATCACTCCCTTCCTAACACGATCATCAGCGCGCAACGCCAATATAATCTTGTTTCGAATATTTGCATCTATACACCCTTACCATACAAGTTTCATATCCATCATCAATATGATCAGACTTTTGGAGATGTAGAGGGGACTTTGTCCGCGTTAAGATATATTTCACCACAACATCGGCAAGGAATCCTCGGTATCGAAAGCAAGCGGAACAACAAGTAGTAGAAATACAAACTCAGAGAGCGAGCAGCCAACAAGGAAAGAGAGAGAGAAAGAAAATCACAGGGCAGGAAGAACGGGACAACATGATATGTACGCACACGAAATTGAAGCGGGTGGGGGGATCGGGGGGAATAGCACGTGAACCGCAAAAAAATGAGCACATGAGCGAAATCCAACTAGATCCACAAGGTGGGAGAGGGACAGAACAAGTCATACGATAATTGAGAGGACGATAAACACAAGACAGGGGGAAATGAAAAAGAAAAGCAAGTAATAGATAGGTACAAAAACTAGGGTGTCGGGTAAGGCACGCACGACTGAGGTTGCCTCCCTTATCTATGAAGTGGAGATTGCCCACGGTTGGTCTGGAGCGTCCATCTGGCCCTCCCATTTCCACCCTTGTGCTTGGTGGAACATTAGGTCCCCGCCCGCAATGTCTTTCCACATGGCTGGACGAAGTAATTCATGCGTGTCATCCGGTTTTGAATGAGAAATCTGGGGAGAAGGACCTGCGCGGCCAGGATGGTCCTGATCAGACGCTGACTCTGGGCTGGGATTCGTAGACGAACCCGCAACGAGCTCCGGGGTAGGATCGTCAAATGCCGAATAGTTGATATAGTCTACAAATATGTCGTTGCCAATTGGATGTGGCGGTGAAGTTGGCGGAAGATCACCAAAGCTAAAGGTCTGTGGGATCGTTGCATCATCCATATCTGGTGTTGATGGGTAGGTCCGGAGGATCGCGTCCAAGGCATTTGAGGCTGCTTCAGCAGACTCTGGGTTCTCATCAATAAACTTCGTTACGTGCTCAAAGAACTTCATGGCTTGATCATCAGTCTTGACATTTTCAGCTTGCTCGTCACGCTTTCGAACTTCTTCGTTTGGTGCTCCTTCCCAATCTGGTTTCACTCTCTTCGGGGATGATGCAGAGATAACCCCTGGTGTTGGAGCGTCGGTATCGTCGTCCCGAGCCCTTTTCCCACCGCTTTTTGCGTCCACAGAAGTCGAAGATGTGGGAGTGGAAGCAACGGTATGTGCAGGTGTTGGCGTTTCGACATTGTTGGCCTTCGTCGAGGCTTTACGACGAGCTGGGGGCTTCGGCTTCGGGGCGGCCTTCCCTTTAGGGGACTTGGGTGTCTGAGGAGACGAAGCCATAATACCAGGTGTTGCTGCTTGCGGAGTCGGAGTAGAGGCAGCCGGAATCGGCGGCGGCGTCGGGGTAGATATCGCCGCCTGTGCTTGGGATGGCTTCTTCCTGTGTGTTGGCTGCAAAGGTGCGGCGTGTGAAGGGCGTGACATGGGTGCAGTGGCCGGTGGCGCGGTCGAAGGGACTGACTGAGCAAACAGCGTGGCGGCGGATGCGGAAGGTGGCTGTGGCGGGGGTTGCGGTGCTGAAGGGACACCACTATGGGAAATCATTTGGGCTTGCGTCCTCTGGAGGACAGACTTTAACCCCTTGTCCATATTGTCTGCCTCCTGTATCATTCCTCGAATAGTATGAAGTTCGAGCACATATCGCGGATTCGGCTTCTTAAGCTCTTCCAGCTGAAATTTCGTGAGTGCCATCTATTTATACCAGTTAACATTAATCGTGATGCTGGCTTAGATTGAATTAACCGACCATTTTGAACAACCTTTCGACCACCTCCGCTTTCGGCAGAGCAGCAAACGCCAAGTGGATGTACTTTTCAATATTGGCGAGTACTTGATCAAGGCGTTCCAGATTGCGGTGGTATTCTGGAATGTCGCTTTCTGGAATTGATGATACAGGGGCAACCCCGTCAAAGTCTGGGGCTAAACGGAAAGAGATTAGAGACGAGGGAGACAGTGCAGACAAGACTGACCACCACTAAACGCCATTCGCTTCTTCTCCTCGATCCATCGCTTTGCGGCGACAAGATCTTCTTGGTTCAGGCGCCGGATTTGCGTAGTAGGTGCGAGTTGGGTAAGAATTGAACCGGGAGTGACAGCGTTCATCGCAGCCGGGTTCATCGATACAGGTATGGTACCTCCCTGGTTCTGCACTACGTTACTTGGGTTAGAACCGGGAATCTGAGCACCCATCGACTGCATGCTGGATGCGTTTATCGTTTGTGCCGTCGATGGGGCGACGAGATGCCCGCCGTTGAATAGCTGAGCCGACTGCAGCGTATTAGGCTTTCCTGACCCCTGAACTAGGCCCTGCCGTTGCAACTGTTGAGGCTGCTGGTGACCAAGAATGAACTGTTGTGGCCGGGCCATTGCTTGAAGGGCAGACGCATGGTTAACCTGAGAGCGGTTATCCAGTGGTGCATTCATGGTGGATGTAAGTCCAGCACGGAACTCGTTCTGGTTTTGCGCCGCTCGTTGTAAGTGCTCTCTATTCTGCTCCACGAATGTAATGACGTGCTGTGGAACATGATGTGCCTCAAGTTCAGCACCGGATGTATGTGAAAACCGTGGCAGGATGCCCATCGCCTCGGTATTCATAACAGATGCCTCCGAAGTGATGCTGGCCAAAAGTGCCTGATAATCGGCCTCCGTGGGTTGATGAGGCTGTGCCTGTGGTTGCGGAGGCTGAGGAGGTAATTGACCCGATGCCTGCGAGCTCCTCAATCGAGCAACGATGCTATTAATATAAACTTGATCGAAGTGGCGCAAGACGTCGTTGTACAACTGCTGTAGCCGTTGCGCCATGACAGGTGCACACCGTGGAGGCCGACCGGGATCCCCATTGGCAACTGGAGGGAAGCCTAGAGCCGCGCCAATAACGGGCCACTCGTCGCGTGCGGTTACCTAGCACAAATATTGGTCGGAAGTGCGATTTAGGCGAAATCATTATAAGACGTACTGATTCAAAGCCGTTCCGCGAGAACACCGTTCTATGCAAAGCCCACAGGTTGATGGGTCGGCCATCGACAACAAGGTCACGTTCACTAAGCCTGATGCCCTTAGATCTAGAGAATTGCAAAAAGTTACTTTTGAATCGGTCCTCTGATAAGTAGGGTAGTTTATTGGGCTGGATAGGCTGTTGTGAAGGGGTGTGTGTGATCTGGGGTGACTGCTGCGGCGGAGCACCATTGATTTGCGCGAGAACGCCATTAGAAGGTAGGCCATTCGCGGATACGTGGGACGAAATTTGGGTCAAATTCGACTGGGGTGCGGAAGATACGAGGTTCTGTTGAGGAGTAGGAATGCCTCGTTGAGGTAGTGCTTGATTGACTGATGCCTGGTGTAATGACGGGCTATTATGTTGACCGGGTCTTTCAACTACAGGATAAAGTCCAGCGGGCCGTTGGCCTGGTCCCGGCCACGACGGACCATTAACTGCTTGCTGTGTAAGATCACCGCTAAAACGCCATTAGAGAATGTCGAGGAGCATATACAGCGGATTTACCTTGCCCTTGTCTTCATATTGATGACTTCCTGCAATGCGCGTAACCGTTGTTTGTTGAGTTCGATTTTGGCTCGGAGCTGCTGCCGCTGAATATCGCCTTCACCAGCACTACTGGGAGCTTGGAGATTCTTCTCCCCCTCTATCACAACATGCTGTAATTGAGTGGACAATGCGCGAAGTTGCGGTAACGGCACTTCTACGAGATTACCAAGAGGACCGGAGACCTGCTGCGCCCCCGGTTGGGATATTTGCGATACCGAAGGAGTAGAAGAAGACTGGGAATTCGCATGAGGGATTGAGGGGGAAGGTTGAATGAAATTTTGTTGGATTGAACCAGGTCCCTGCGAGAGACCCATTCCAGAAGAGTTGAGATTTTGACCCATACGAGAGCCAATACCAGAACCGTTCTGCTGCTGCTGACCTGGGAGGAGCATGCTGAATTGGCGGGCATGTGAAGGATGTGAAGGATCCTGTGCTTGCATGACGCGCTGCAGGGGATTTATTTGATTGTTACCCGAGACCTGAGCGCGCTGCGAGATAGCGGCAATTTGCTGCTGAGCAGTTCCACCTTGCATTGCACCAGTATTATAGCCTGGTGGCAACTGTTGGGGAACACCCTGCTCCTGGAAAGCGTGTGCGGAGGAGGCTTGTATCATAGCAAGACGATCCATTGCTTGTTGATGCGTCATGTTGCCTTGCTGAACCTGATTACGCAAGGCAAGGATGATCTGAATGAGAATATGGGTGTAAGCGAAATGTTTCGGGATGAGCGCGAAGAATAAATATTCGAGAGATCATGACCCGTGGCTGACTAAGCACACGATTTATATGTCATGGCGAAAACGGTGTGGACCCACGAGCCACGAGCTGATGAAAGAGGGCACAAGCAAACGCATCGAAGAAATGACTACACCCCAATGACACACCACAGATGAGAATGTAGGTCGATGTTACGCTACTTTGGACTGATACGATAAAGGGGATGGCTAACTGAGGGCAAGACACACCTGTTGTTGTGGCAAACTCATCACACCTCCCTGCATCAATTCTCCACCAGACTGCTGCGACTGCTGCTGCTGTTGCTGTTGTTGTTGTTGTGGCTGTGGCTGTTGCATTTGCTGTTGCTGCTGCTGCTGATGTTGCTGCTGCTGATGCCGGTATTGCATTTGCTGCCACATCTCGTTGCTGATCCCAACTAGCGGGGGCTGAGAACCAATTTGCTGTGGTTGTTGCGGGGGACGGTGTTGAGCCTGTTGGGCAGGCTGGCCTTGGGGAAAGTTGTCGGGGAAGGTAGAGTATGCATGAGGGAGCCGGTCGGACATCGTTCATAGGGTGAAGGACAGCGAAGGATGGAGGGATTGGGTCCAAACGACGGAGGGCGAGGGCGTTAAGGGGAAAAACCGGGAAAGGAATAGGCCCAGGGTAAGCAGCAGAAGGGACGGCGGAGGGAGCGGCGGGGGTGATATGAAGGGGATGGTGGTGGGACGGAAGAAGAGCTATTATCCCATCAGCAAATCACATCAGAAAGAGTGCACATCTATGGTTTGGGATATGTTGACTCCACGACGTAGATCCAATGATGGATATGATCAGGCCTAGGCCTGATCACACTGCAGACGTAGTCCATTGCTATTATTGAGCAGATATCGGTCTACCTAATATGATCGGGGTTAATCATAATTGTCTGAGTAGTCTATCACCACTCCTGTATGGTGATGAAGCGTCATCTTAGTGGAAAGGACAGACACGTGGCACTTAGTGCCATGGAGAGTGGAAAGTAGGACGACCAACCACTGATGCCCAGCGGTAGTTGCCGAGTTACCACCTGCCCTTAATCTGCTGCTTACTGTTGCTTCTTTACATACTGCTTTTTCCTGCCAGTTCCATTGTGTGCACAACAGAATGTCCCACATGTTCAATAAATTTTGTGTGTTTTAGATTTGCAGGTTTCAGATAACTGGATCTCAATTCCAATCACAGCTTGCTTACTTGTGATTGAGTTATTGAAGTCAGTCATTGATTCCCATTCCAGATTATAGCCATTTCTTCCTAATTGTTGATAATTTATGCTGCCACTGTACACATAACAAATGGCCTATAGAGCCTGCTTGGGTTCAGAGGTCACTATACTACCAGCCTGCTGAGTAAGTGTAGGGGCGAGTATCCATGAAGTATCGAAAGGTGTGTAGCAGTGAATGGTGTCTAGTACTAGTTAGATCCCAATTTTACCCGACATGCAGCAGACACCAAAAGATACAAAGCGAGAATCAAGAAAACCGCAAGTTCCTGGAGTAATCGTACAAACGTATTTTCCGGAATGTAACACAACACATACCAAAGACTCACGGAGGGGGATTGGATTTCCTTGACTAGACAAGGACGAAACACAATAGACATAGTGGGAAATCAAGAAAGAAAAGGATTATAGAAAATAGACCTGGGAGGACGACCTTTATGTACTGTTTGCGTCAAATTTCCAGCTTGCTCATCGCAATTCTGACTTCTTCGTCGAATTGGCCTTCGCGATAGGACATCGCTCCTTCCGAAGATCGCACAGACTCCAAGTCATCCCCCTGTTCCGGTTCGCGTTTGACGGGTAGGATCGGCGAAAGGACAGGAATAGAATGTAGTTGTGGAGGGGGTTGCGGTGCGAAACTTGAAGAAACGCCATCATGTGGCATCGGCATCATTTGTGCTTGCACCCTATGGAGGATAGACTTTAATCCTTTGTCCATATTGTCTGCCTCTTGTATCATTCCTCGAATAGTATGAAGCTCGAGCACATATCGCGGATTCGGCTTCTTAAGCTCTTCCAGCTGATATTTCGCAGACGCCATCTATATATACCAGTTAATATCAATCGTGATGCTGGCATAGATTGAATGAACCGACCATTTTGAACAACCTTTCGACTACCTCCCCTTTCGGCAGAGCGGCAAACGCCAAGTGGACGTACTTTTCAATATTGGCGAGCACTTGATCGAGACGGTCCAAATTACGGTGATATTCTTGGACGTCGCTTTCTGGAATCGGAGGGAAAGAGACAATCCCGTAAATGTCTAGGTGTTAAACGGAAACAAATCAGAGACGCGGAAGACAAGAGTGGACAAGACTGACCAGAACTGAATGCCATCCGCTTCTTCTCATCGACAAACCGCTTCGCAGCAATGAGATCTTCTCGAGCCAGGTGCCGAATTTGTAAGGCGCCTGGGGACTGGGTAAATATTGAAGTGGATCGATTACCGTTCATGGCGGCCGAGTTCATTGATACCGGCGCGGCATGGTTGTGAGCCCCGGCACTGGAAATAGAACCAGTTACTATCTGAGCACCCGTATACGGCATGCTGGGCGTGCTCATCAATTGTGTCGGGCCATTAACCGCCTGTTGTGCAAGACTACCGCTAAAACACCATCAGAGAATTATATATGGACGGGCAGACCAAACGGATTCACCTTTCCCTCATCTTCACATTGATGACTTCCGTCAATGCGCGTAAGCGTTGTTTGTTAAGTTCGACTTTGGCTCGGAGCTGCTGTCGCTGAATATCGCCTTCACCCCAACTACTGGTAGCTTGGAGATTCTTCTCTCCCTCCACCACGACATGCATTAATTGAGTATACAGTGCGCGAAGTTGCGGCAGCGGTACATCGCCGATGGTACGAGCTGGACCGGGCCCCGGTGGGGGCTGAGATGCCGGAGGAGGGGAAGAAGACCGGACATTCGCATAGTGGACCGAAGGGAAATTTTGTAATCCCGAACCCCGAGAGCCCTGTGGGAGATCCATTCTAAATGGGCTCAGATTTTGGGTCGTACGAGAAGTAAGGCCAGGGTCGTTCTGTAGCTGCGGACCCTGGCAGATAAGCGTGTTATGTGAAGTGTCCTGTGCCTGATTGGTGCGACGCAGGAGATTCATTTGATCGTTAATTGAAACCTGAGTGTGCTGCAAGAGGGTATCCATTTGCTGGTGGGCGTTACCACCTGGAACTCCACTGGCGTTGAAGCCCGTTGACAACGGAAACTGTTGGGCAACACTCCGCTCCTGGAAAGAGTGGGCGGAAGAGGCCTGGATCGTAGAAAGACGATCCAGTGCTTGTTGATGCGTCATGTTGCCTTGCTGAACCTGAGCACGCAAGGCAGAGATAATCTGAATGAGAGGATGCATGTGAGCGAAATATTTCGGGATAAGGGCGAAGAATAAGTATTCGAGACTGTGGCCTAAAGACTGACTAGATAAATGATTTATTCGCCGTGTGGATCTACAAGTTGTCGAATCAGGAGGACACAAGCGAACGTATCATAGGAACGATTAAATCCAGATGACAATACCAGATATAAGGGTGTATGCTGATATAAAGGTACTCCTAACTTAATTGAGGACAAGACACACCTGTTGCTGTGGTAAGGATAAGTTCACCGCATTTCCGTGCAAAATTCCCCAATCAGCACGCCGCTGTTGTAGCTGCTGGTAATTTGGGGGTCGAACACCATTCAACAGATTTTGATGAACAAGTTGCGGCCTCTCGTTGGGTGTAAAACTATCGCGGGACCGTGGGTCTTGAGCCAACCATTTCAAATACTCTCTATACTGTTCGACGTATGCAATGACGTGCTGTGGAACACGATATGCTTCGAGTTCAGCAGTGGATACGTCACAGAACCGAGGCAGAATGCTCATCGCCTCGGAGGTCAAAACAGACGATTTCGTTGGGGCGATGGCCAAAAGCGCAAGGTAATCTGCTTCTGTAGGGTGTTGTGCCAGCAGTTGCTGACTCGGGGAAGGCCTCTGACCCGTTGTATGCAAGTATTCCAGTTGATTGATGATGCCGCGAGTGTATGCCTGGTCGAAGTGACGCAAAGTATTTTGATATAGTTGATGTAATTGGTGCGCTACCGCAGGAGTGCAATGTGCCAACGGATGAGGATCACCACAAGAGATCGGAGGGAAACCCAGGTCAACACCGACCATGGGCCATTCGCCATTCATAGTCACCTAGCCCATTAATAGTCGCATGAGTAGCTAAAAAAAGAAATCGTATGATCGATCAAAACGTACCGAATCGAAACCTTTCCTCAAAGACACCGTTCTGTACAAATCCCAGGGGTTTACTTGATGACCCTCGATGAAGAAGTCCCGTTCATTCAGCTTGATACCAGTGGCATTAGAAAACAACATGAAAGCGTCCATAAATCGCGCCTCTGTCAGAGGGGACATTTTTATGGGTTGGATATACGGCAATGGCGGTGGCGGAAGAGGTAGCATTGGCGATGGCGAATGATAACCAGCTTCTACTAGTTCTTGCTCCGGTATTCCATCGACGTTGGGAGGAAGATCGTTGGCGGGTACGAAGGGCAACATTTCCGAGTTGTGTACGAGTAACGCTGTCCTCGGGCACAAGCCGAGTAGTTTCCTTGATGCCAAACTAGCTACGGCACGGGTCGGGGAGTTTTTATTATTCGACTGGTCAGGTCCGTTGGTCACGCGGTACGCCTTTTCCTAGGAGAGCTACAAGTTCAGTTTCAAGTCCCCCTACTGTACACTGTCGGTGTTTGAAACTCCGCCGGTCGTACTTGAGTACCGTACCAGTTCTGAATTGGATTTCAGTCACCTGCTCAGTGCCTTAATTGCCAAGCACCTGACCCCAATACGTTGATCAATATCTGGCAAGCGTGTCAAATAGCTCTTGTCTTTCGCTAACAATAGATTTTCTAATAAACAACACTTGGATAATAGAGGCCTGGGAGGAAGGGTGTCGTGATCGGATCGGTCCGTGATCCATGCCGACGCCACGTGCAGCACTCTGGAAATGTGGCGCGTGTCAAACACAAGGAAAGCGTCCTTCCTGTGAGTGAGTGGCAAGCAAAATAGGTTTAATTTATACTGATTCGTGAAGTCCATCAAAAAACTATACATGTGCTTATCCCCAAGTATCCTGTAAAGGCATACGGCAAATCAAAGAGAGCGAAAACAGCAACCCTAATAGCATGGGGAAGTGTATATATATAGAATTCTAGCAGAGTACTACAACGTGTTTACAAATTTACAGTGGTGTCATGATCGTAGGTCGCCGCGAAGACGCTGGCAAACAAAAAACGATGTGAAGTGTCCCGTATATTATAGAGACTGCACTTCGAACGATGGTGTGGATGATGTTGTTGCGCGACGGTGAACAGGACTGAGAGGCGGCTCAGGATCCTTGCCCTTAATGACTAGCGCAGGGCCTGCTTCGAGGATCACATCATCATCATCCCCATCGTCCATCTCATCACTGGATGGTTCCTCTTCATCATCCTCAAGATGAACCAACGAGCTCTTGACTTGCTTGTTCTTCAAAAGCGGCGAAACAGGTGGGCCATGAGCGAGGATCGCATCATCCACGCCCTCGAGCACCACAGTCGGTTCCTCGTCGCCGATGTTTGCTGCCTCGCGCGCAAAGACGTATCGTATGCCAACTGGAATCATTGCACCAACAACGACGGCGGAGAGGGTGAGAAAGTTGCGCCATGAGATAAGATGGAAATCCGCGGCAGAAGTCATCTCGTCAAGGCCACCGCCAATCGAGGTGTGTATGACTGTGACACCGAAAATCCCGAGAAAAGTGCTACACCAGAATGGGATCAGACCGATGCCGAGGTGGGGTGCAAGGACATTGACGACCCAATGAGGGGGCAGGGGCGCGATACGAAGGACGATGAGAAAGGGGATGAGGTTGGCACGCTGCGCACTGATCTTTGCAGACCAAAGCTCGAGCCGGGTTTGGAAGGCGGGAAGGGTGAGGAGCGCAGGGCCAAGAGCAGCGGAGATAAAGTAGCAGAGCGAGGCCCCAGTGGCAACACATGCACAGGCTAAAGGCAAGGCCCGGGGCACGCCCCACACTGCGCCGCCAAGGATGGAAAGGTACATTGATCCCGGTAATGAAAATGCTTGGAGGCTAGAGGATGATCAGAACGGGAAGGTAGAAGGACAGAAATGAGAACTGACAAGAGGTAAGTGAGGACATAGGAGACGAAGACGCGGAAAGGATAGATATCCCTGTATTTCTTGAGGAGATAGTTGAGGTCCTGAAGGTGAGCGAATGACTTTGGTATACGCAGCAAGTGCCGGTCCTCTCTTTGGAACGGAAGGTGTGAAAATGCAATGTAAGCAAAGGAGGGACTAGACATACGGCTCTAATGTGGGAAGAGCAATCCACAACGTGCCTCCAAGAAAAATACAACTAAGGGTGAAGATGAGCGCCATCTTACATGTGGCATTGAATACGACTCTTCTGGCGCGATGGGGGGGATGGAGGGGGGCGGAGCCATATGAGGGGGGCGAGGAGGGTGAAAGGAGGGAGGAGAGTTCGTCTGTGTCGGGGTGCTGCACGGTTGCGAGGGTGTATGCAGACTCGTTGGGGAGAGAGCTGAGCGGGTTCATGGTGGATGGTGGTGGAGGATAATAAATGAATTATTTTCGTGAGAAAGTGGTGAGAGAAATTAAGGGAATCGGTGCACTCGAGCGAGCCAAAACGACGAGGACGCGGGTCGTCGAGCCTATCGCGATGACACACGTCCTCCCACCACATCCACAGCTCGACATCCGCTCCTCTGAGGCACCGTCAATTCAGCAAATGGATCAGCAGCCTCCCGTCGATGCACAGCAACAGCAGTCTCCACCCCAACCCCCTTCCTCGCAGAACAGAAAGCGCAAGAAGGCCGAAAATGGCGAGCCAACCACCCCTGCCGAACCCCGTCGTCTTCGCCGCTCGCACGAAGCCTGCGCCCGCTGCAGGAGTAAGAAGATAAAGGTAGGTCCCATCAGCCGTAATTCTTCCTCCCTTGGGCCACTCGCACGTCGTGGCAAGTCCCGTCGGTCAACACCGTCGGCAATTTCCTGCCCCTCCCACTCGAATTTCCCTCCCAGGCTCTCCTTTTGACCTTTTTTTCTTTTTTATAGTGCGACTCTAAACATCCCCGATGCACCGCTTGCGCAACCGCCGGGACTCCCTGCCAACAGGAAGACAGGCATCGTCAGACGCTCACCCTCCGTGGCCACACAGAACATCTCGAACACAAGCTTGCCCAATGTTTTTCTCTTCTCAAACGTCATATCCCTGACGTTGATATAGATAATTTGGATGAAATCCTCGTCCGTGAAGGTGTTGCGGTCGATTCCAATGCTCCTCCTCCTATCTCCGCCTCCTTCCAGTTCACCCCAGGTCCGAGTTTGTTTTTTCTTCCCTTAGGCGCCCATGTTATCTTTGCCTCACCTTCTCTCCTCTAGGTGGCAGCTCTCCTCCCAAGGGCTATCCTTACGTTCCAGGACCACACATGATCCCTCCTGGCTATCCCCCAATGCCACCCTATTATCCTGGTCCAGGTGGAGCCCCATATCCCCCCCCGCCACACATGCAACCTCCCCCAGGTTACAATCCTCACTTGCACCCCATGTTCCAGCACCCGCCACAGCCCATTCCCTCTCAGCACCTACCTCCGGCTCCTCGTCCATTATCTTCTGTTGCTCCCGTACCCGACATCAAAGGAGGGGACCCCGGCTACCATGACATGTCCAATCCTCGGGTATGTCTTTTAACCTCTCGTAACGCCAGTATTCTTGACATGTGCTCTAGGCGCTTGCAAAGAGTTTTGGTGTTGCTCCAGATATCGTGCAAGACCTCAAGCTTGGACCCCAGCCTCTCGACAAGGAAGATATCGCCGTTGGTTCCCATGGGCTCATATCCGGACGTGACGCCAATGAGACACCATTCCAACATGATATTAATAAGTGGGTACTTATCCCCATGGGCCGTAACAACGTCATTTCGTCTCCCAATGCCGCCGCTTCTGCTGCGCTCCCCTTGTCAGTCTCCCTGCCAAAAGATCGTGAACTGGTTCGATATATTGTGAATATTTACTTTGAGCGCCTCAACTTCCATCGACCTGTCGTTTTACGCGACGAATTTGAAGAGGCCCTCGCTCAACTTTACGTGGGCGAGTCGCAGCAACACGATCCAGGTTTCTTATGCTCCGTGTATCTTGTACTCGCGCTCGGAACGCTTTCGGAGCTCAACCACCGTGCATATGGGCTTGACAGGGAAGCCAGATCCAGCTCTGGCGGCGGTGGCACCCCGTCTTTGCCCAGTGTGAATGTCAAGACCCTCATGCCACCCGAATGGCCCGAACACGAGGCTTTCTTCCACCGTGCCCTTGCCGTCAAGCCTGAGCTTCGAGTCACGATCAGTAGTTTGCAAGCACTCATTCTTCTACATTGGTACTTGTACACTGAGGTACGCAAACCCTTTTTTTTCACTTGTTCAACTTTCCGATTACTTGATCGTTTCAGCGTCAAGGTCGTACCCTTTGGCGTCTTGTTGGGAGCATGGTTCGCCTTGGCATCGAGCTCGGGCTCAACCACGACCCCACTGTACAGAACATCTTTGACGATTCCGAGTGTCAGTTGCGCATCCGTCTCTGGGGAATTGTGCTCGTGCATGACCGTGGCACGTCCCTTCTACTCGGACGCCCACTGGCTATCTCACCAAATGATACGAACACACCGCATCCCATGCGTCCCAAGTCTGTGCGGCTCGACTTGAGCGAACACTTTTTGCTCAGCCATCCGATCGCACAGATCCAGGCGGATATCATCAATTCACTGTACAGCCCGCATGGACAGAGTGCAGATTCGACCATGCGTCATACAAACCGGGTTGTCAAGAGTATGATTGAGTTCCGCCGCCAACTACCCGAGAGGTACAAGCGGTACTTTGGTGGTACAGCAGACTGGACGCTGGAGGAAAGAACGAAGCTTGTCCAAGACATAACAGACGATGAAGGTCTGACGCTATTGAAAATTGGGATTGCAAGAATTTTACTACTTCGCGCTCTCTTCTCAAACAAAGAATTGGAGTTTTCTCAAAGGCATAAAGCATTGTTGGATGGTGAGCTGACCACCATGGAACGTTCTGAGTCTTCCGATTGATTTGGATCTTCAGCGATCGTGGTATCACACAACATCATCGTCATACACAATCAGTTGCTCCGCTTCCCCGACATATCATTCTTTGTCTCGCCCATTCCTCTACATATCGCTGCCATGGTTATCCTCTTTGGACACATGTCCCGTTGCGACTCGCTTACACGTCAAGTCGCACTTGAAGACGTCTGGATGGCACTCGATATGCTCCCATCCTTCCGTTGGCGCTGGGAACGCAGGGAGATGAATGGCAGCCACCCGCTCATCGCGACACTCGCTGAGAAGGTTCTCGGGGTTAATCTGCGCCAAGCTGGCCCGTCTTCCCACCCTGTGCTGATACCCGAGATCGACTGGGATATCGAACGTACCAGCTCCCCTGTTGCGACGCACACCACGGCCTCAACGCCTTCGCTTGGCAATGCCACATATACTCACGGCCCCTCGGGAACGCCCTCCTTCCCTGGATCGCCGCCCATTGGACCGGCCGTTCCCGCACCTCCACGAGGTCTTGTCCCTGGTGCAAGCAATAGCAACGGCAGTGGTACGAGCGCGCCCGTGGAGACGAAACTCGCCGAGGTCCCAGTCAATCTCTTCTATCCGTTCTACCCCGATGGACCGCAGATGCAGTCACGCACCGCAAGTACACTGTCATCCACCTCTGCTGCGGCTGCGGCTGTCGCTGCAGTAGCCGCATCGGCATCTGCCGATCCGAACGGGAATGGCGGTGGCGACTATACGCAATTGCTTGCGCAGGCCGCCGCGGCACAGCAGCCGGCTCCTTGGGGCGCTGGCGGACAGGAAAGTTACATGCTCGAGGAGAAGGACGTTACTGTGCCCATGTCTAGTGCGATGAACATGTGGATGCCGGATCAGCGCACAATGCGGGGATACGCCATGATGGGGACGTAGTTCAATTTTCCCCCTCCTTACTCACATGCTGAGCGTGCACAGGCTTTGGGAGGAGAAAACGGCTCTGCTTGTTGCATGCGTTTGTTGTCGCTTGATGACCGTCTTGACTCAGTCGTTTTTATCTTCTTGAACCAACCTTTTCTGTCCTGTTCTCGCCTCGTGCACTTATATTTTGTCTGTTTGTTGCTTTACCGGGATCCACACGTTCCGTCATTTTCCGCCTCTCTTGATTTGATTGACCTACTACCTAGCTACAACCTTTTTTTTTCTCTACTCGTACTCGAATTCCGAAATGCGTCTCTATCTACTTTCTGTAACCCTCGATCTGCGCTCTGACCTGCTTGTCGTTTGTTTCGTTCGACTCTTGTTCCAGTGGGATAAAACCAAGGAATGTTTGTGGCACACAGTGCTTAGGAAAGGAGAAATCGTCAGTCGCTTCACCCTCTACACTACCGCGCCCAGCGCGTCGGCAAGCTTCTCGGCATACCGCCGTACCTCTCCACGCTCGCCCACCACCGTCAGTCGAACTACTCCGCGCTTATCATCATTGACCTCCTTGCCAACAGCAGGAGAAGCAGCGGCCGGCGCGGGAGTAGGTACGAGCTCCCAACGTCCGAAGGCCCAATTAAGGATCCACCACGGCCGCGACTCATCGGCTGCGGCAGGAATGGAAGAGGGAGAAGTGAACCGGATAAAGCCTTTTACGCGGTACACGCTCTCTTTGGAGAGTTGGCTGAGAGCAGCGGTTAGAGTTGGCTCGTCGAGTAGAGGTGGTGGGCGTGTCGTTCTGGGCTCTTCTAGGCGACTCGGAGTGTGAGGGTGATCGTGGTCATGGTCGTGGGTATCGCTGGGATTGGTCGTGTGAACATGGTCATGCGCGCGAATAGGTAAGCCACGGAGCAAAGTTAAAGTCTCCACTTCGTCGTGGTGCTGCGCCGTTCCGTCTCCATTCGCATTTCCCTCTATCTGTTGTGGCCCAAGCGTCGGATCGCGAAACAGTTTCGAGTCGATGCTAAATATGAGCGCGGGATCGACCGACTTTCCCGAACAGCGGATCTTGGGCGTGTACTCGTTTAGAGTGTTTAGGTGCTCTAGGACGTCGTCCAGCGCGCGCTCGGAAATGTGTTCCCATTTGTTCTATTCCAGGGATGGATCAAAATAATGTTTATGGGGGAAGGGAAGGGTTGGGGAGGGTTGGGGGAACTGACGATGAGTAGAACGTCGGTGTATTGCGCTTGCATGCGCGCTGTGACACTCGTGTCTTCGTAGCCGGAAAAGTTCTCAGCGTCGATCACGGTCACGATCGCGTCTAGTGTGAGCGCGCGCGATGTCTCACGCTCGAGCTCGCGGATTTGGAATGCGAGAGTTGCTGGGAAGGCAGAACCGCTGAGATGTGGGTGAAGCAATCATGAATGAGTGAACGATGCATTTTGGAGCAAGAAGGTCCACCCCCAGCCTTACGAAGACTCGATGATAATGCGGTCTGGATGGTACTTCTCTGCAACACGAATTAGAAAAGAATGGACGCTGGGTATTGAGATTACCTAGGATCTCTAGCAATGCGGTCTTCATTTGGCCGACGAGCACGCAGCACCTGCTCTGCAGAATGAGAGGGAGAGCGAATCAAATGATCTATGAAGAAAAGGACTCTAACATGCAACCATTCAGGATCTCGCTAACGGCCATCAGGCTGCTCTGCTTCGCCAGCTGACTATCGACTGGAGTAAAGATTACAATTAGCAGCGGACTCGGATAAGGATACGTTGGAGTGAAACCTTCTATGTCGCCGAATTCATTCTTGAGGAGGACGACGCGGTAGTCGCTTGGTAGCTGAGGGAGAAGGGACAAGATTATCGAAGTTTTCCCTGCGCCGAGAAAGCCTGTAAAGACTGTTATTGGGATATGTGAAGGCGAGCGTGAACTGCTCGAAGGCATAGTTGGTGGGCCGGGTTTTGCCGGGATGTGTCGATTGTTGATGCCAAGATTAATTGTTCGGGCGCCCCGAGGAAGAGAAGAAAAGGATGCGATCACAGGGGCCCAGTTGTCTCTAATGTCTTCAACGACCCTGCTCTCCATTCGAGTCTCTAGCCTTGCCAGACTACACTCATTCCTCTCCTTCACCGCGTTCATCGGCGCGCTGGTTATAGCCTCGTCCCTCCACTATACCAAGATAGTAAAGAACGGTGTTGCAGGCTGGCCCGAAGAATGGTTTCCGAGTGTTTCTGCCACGTGAGTAGTATTCGCTTGGTGTGTTCAGTCACGAAATGTATCTGCCTCGCGGTCCTCTTTTCGTGATATCCAATCCAATGGTTTCTGATATGATACGGGCTATATGACTAAGCTGAAGACATCCATCGCAGTATAGGTGACTGGTACCCAGAGCGAAGTATCTTTCAGATTCTTATAGCCCTGAACTCTGGCGAGTAGTAACGTCTCGTTCTCCCCACCTATAAGGTTAACGGGGCAGAATTCCCTCAGGTCCCCGGTTTGCACTCCTCGGCTTTGGTTACTTGCTTAACCGCAAAACGTTTCCCTCTTCGGCGCTTCCTGGCGTCGTTCTAGCGACGGGCGTGGTGCGCTCATTGTCTTGCGGAGGTTGGGTCTACATAACGTCCAGCGACGACCATGATGCACATGATATTCTCATGATTCTGTACATTGTGCTCAATGTGCCCTGGATGTTAGGCAACATTCGACTCTCGCAGGGGAAGATGCGTCGTCGGAGGTGCGCGTTATAGCCGATCATAGGTCACTCTCATAAAACTAACATGTTGTTATCACATCAGAATCAGAATTGCCACGCTGTAAGCAACGGCCCCTTCCCTTCGCGGCTGACCTATCTCGAATTTATCGGTTTTCAGATTTTGGGTCACCCTTTTCCCTATGATCTACTTTTTTGTGCAACACAAGGTGCATGAGATTCCTGGCGGTATGCCTTCTTCTCTGATACTGCGCGCAGTATCTGATTCAAGTGCCCTTTCATGTTTGGATGATGATTAGCTTATACTCACTATGCATTCTTCGAGTGGTCCCTCATACTTTTCGACATCTTGTATGACTCGGTGACAATCCTAGATTTTGAGAACGACGAGTTAGGAGTAAGCCTCGTTCACTCTTCTCTCGATTAGCAGGTCCCTCAACCGTTTTCGTTTAGGTTTCCTTCAACATCTGCGTAGACTATAGAAACAGACAATCGTCGGAGAGTAATGAAATGTACAATCTACTTCACCGTCTCGCCTAAACTGAATGCTTATGTTGCCTTTTGTATCCCTAAATGTTACTTTTCCCTCAGAGACAAAGGCTCAGCAAGCGAAAAACCAAGCGACCCAAGTGTATTGACATCGTCTGTCGGAGAGAAGTCTCCCCTTGTGCAAAATCGTGCAGAAGCTCATCCCGACACACATTCTCCCCACATAAACGAATTTTCTTTATGTTCTCGCGCGTCATTGAGCTTCTTGTCGGACCTGTACTTTGGTGCGGATTCACTTCATTATACAACATGGCCAAAAACTTATTGCGTCGGATCCGACTGGCAGCCTACCAGTCTTGGACCCTGCTCACGTCACTCCCCGTCACCCTCTTCTACTTCTCTATCTGGAAACTCGCCCTGGCTGGACCAGAGTTCTCCTCACTCACTGCGCTCTCTCCACTTCTCCTCGGCTTCACACCTGTCCTATCATTCTCTATTTCCCGCGGCGGCCGTACTATATTAGCTGGGGCTGCTGGGGCGATCGGTATAGGTTTCTGGTGGGCTGAGAGTATGTGGGTCCGTCTTGCTGCTGCCATGTTTGGCGTCTTCTGTACTAGCATTCGCTGGGCCGGCGAGTGGCAATCAGACGTAAATCGCGGATATCACGCCGTCGGTATGTCTCACTCTCCAGTCCGGAGGCGTAGTGTGTTGATTGGTGTCTTCGACGACGGAACATAGTATTTTTGCTGGGACTCATTCTGTCCTCACTGTCAAAGCACTTGAACCACGGGAATAATCCAGGTCGGCATCAGCCTCTGTGTTTTTGAAAGGAGGCAACTGAATTGCCTTGACATCCATTTTTCAGCATGGCTAATCGTTGACTCTTCCTCAGGCGGCCAACATGTCCTCATTCTTGCCCTCGGCTTCCTCGCTCTAATCGAATTTGGGACGCGCCTAGATCATCCTTTCCCCGCTTCCCTGGCTTCTGCGACCTCAACAACTCACCAGCGTCCCAGCTCGTCGACTAAAGCTGGCAAACGTCAGACTTCACCTGACCGGGAACAGTGGCTGCTTCCATCCATCGCGCTAGGGTCTCTGATATACTCGCTTCACGAGCGGCTCTCCGATCCTAGTTCCCTCGTTGCCTGGTCCTGGTCAGGATTCCCCATAAGTGGACCCCACCCACACGTTCATGCACCACTCACACTCCTAGCACAAGTTCTCGCAACTCTGCTCGCCGTCGCACTTTCTCCCTCGGGCTCTCCGACGTCTTCCCCACCTCGTCCCAGCGTCACCAACATCTCCGCTCACCCACTAGTCTTTGCGATCGGCGTGTTTTCAACTTACCTACTGCACACGCGCACCGGATGGGTCGGCTATACTGGCGGATTCCTGCATGCTGCGTTCCTGACGCTCATCACGCCCCCGTTGTTGCAGAACGCAGGTGTCGCCGCGCGAGCCTGCGGCGCAGGCCGTGTCTTTGGAACGGCATGGGCGGTCTGGGTTGTGTTCGTGTTCGTCGGGACATTCACCGTTGCGTATGCGTTCGTCCCAGGCGCCATGAGCTTCCGTGAGCGCACGGACTTGTGAGTTGGTTCTCTTTCAACCGCTTTCCGCTCTGTAACGGATAACTGAGGACGCTCTGTTTCTACTATCAGGGTGCTAGTCGCACAGCTCACTCTCCTCGCACCTTTCTTCAACTGGCGCTCTTTCTCCGTCTCCTCTCCTGCCTCGCTGTCACCTATTCCGCACTTGGCTCGTCATTACATTCGCACTACACTTGCTCTTATTGCCGTCGTTGCACTCATGGGTCCGCTCAGAAGATCTGCGCAGTTGGTACCCACCCCAGCACCTGCACATGCGCGCGCAAGGATCTTGAACGCCGGAATATGGGCTGTTCACTTTGGTATTGACAATGCGGGGCGAGATAGCCAGCATAGTATGCGAGACTTGTTCCGCGATATGGACCTCGACGTGGTCGGTCTGCTCGAAACGGATCTACACGTGAGTCGGGGGTCACTTATAGCTTTGTCTGTTCTGACGAGTTCCGTACATCAAGCGACTGGTATTTGGAAGCAGAGATCTGTGGGTGATAATAGAGGACTCTTTAACAGCGTTAATCGCTAAGCTGACTCTTTCAGGGCTCGGGTGGCTGTAGAAGATTTAGGCTATGTACGTACCAACGGTGTCCCCATTCCTAATATTGCTTATCGGTGATACAGTACGTGGACATTGGACCAGGGCCCAACAAGCACACCTGGGGCTGCGTGCTCTTATCGAAGGTCCGCGCTTTCCCTCTCAGATGAGACATTCCAACTGATGATCGCTGCGCGTAGTTCCCTATCCTTAAATCTAGGCACCACCTCTTACCTTCACCAGACGGAGAGCTTGCGCCGGCTATTGAAGCTGTGATTGATGCTTACGGAGTAAATGTGACCGTGATCGTTGCGCATAATGGACAGGGTAAGTTCATAGACTGAACCCATGAACGTTATCTCTCTTATCTGGCTTATCTGACTCAAGAGGAGACACCGCTCGACCGAGAACTACAAGCCACCGAACTTGCGCGAATCATGTCCTCCACGTACCCAGACCCACTCATTTTCCTCGGATACGTAGTAACAGATCCCCATGCCAAACGTCGTGAGTACTTGCACGCTTCCCACTGACGACCAAAAGCCCCCCCTTCGCAATATCTAATGTGCTTTCTCAGCCGCGCCATACGAGATTATGGTCACTGATGGCCGCGTTCACGACATCAACAAGGATGATATGGACCGCTGGTGCGAGTATATTTTCTATCGCGGACTCCATAGGACGGCCTACGCCCGCATCTCTCGTGGCTCAGTCACGGATACGGAATTGCAGGTCGGCCAGTTCGCCATACCGAATTACGTCGGGTCGACCATAGGTGACGAGGAAATGTCCGAGGCCTATCGATACCAGCGTGCGTCGAAGGATGATCTCCCGGGAGAACATGTGCGCCTTTATCCTACTCTCCATCATCGGACTTGTTCGCTCATGCTCTCTCCTTCGTCGCCCCGCCCCTCCTCCTCAAGTGGTTCCCTGATGCATATCATGGAAATGAGGACTCCGGTGGCGTGCGGGGTCACTATTACCACGTCTTCGACACGGTACGTGCCTGATGGGCTGTTGCGAAAGACGAAGCCAGAGGCTGATTATGTACGACCCCTCCGTATTTCTCCCTATAGCCATTATATTACAAGTTGGCTCCAGCGTCTGTGCCGATATCAACTTCAGCCGCCTGATTATCACCCTGGGTTACCTGGCCGTTTTGGTCCTAACGAACGCCGCACAGGATAATGCAAGGATTCAATAACGTATGCACACCCCATTGTCTCAGGGTTCTCCCGTAACCCGTCAACTTCCCTAAAATTTTTGCTGAATTGGCATTGATACTTGAGGTGGTCATGCCGAATTTATATTGTAGTGATGTTGTTATAGTAATGTAACGGGATGGGTGTAGGTAGGCGAAATGTATGACCTCAGCCAATCACCGCAACTTGCATCTCTCTGCCGCAGCAGCGGGTTGGAGCCAGAGTGAGTGTGCTTTACATACTCAACCACAACTATACGGATAGCCCAGGCACACGATGAACTTAATGCGTGATACGTGGGTGTAAGTGGGGGCTCCGAATGCACCAACAAAATGCAAGCGACATCGCTACACTCCCAGCCCTGACATATCTCTTCCTGTCAATTACCCTACTCATGCACAACTTAAAGACAAAAGGTTAAGCTGACTATAATGAATCAGTTATAAAACAAAATAACATACAGTAGGTGCCTAAGGATAGCTAGGCCAATGTACTGTATGTAGCATCAGCAAAATGACACTCTACTTGCACCTGCTTTAATGTGAACTTACTGGACTTGCAGACATCCACAAGTTATCTATAAGTAAAGATTCCGCAAGTCAAGTAAGTTATGTCAATTCCCTACTGTGCCTTACTGTCACAGTACTAAGAAACTTGGTGATGAACTTATGATACTTGTGAGTGGCTTAGAGGCTACTGTAACTGATTACCTTTCTGTAGTCTGTCTTACAATAACTTGAAATTCTTAATTCAAGAATTTCAAGCATTTCCAAGAAGTATCTTTTAATGCAGTATCTTAAAAATAATGTTGATAAGATAGAGTTTGTCATGCGAGCATACTTCTAGTAGTATCATTCTTACCGCAAGCTCTCACATAAACTGATGACGGAGACCTCAGCCCTTCACGTTCCTCTATTTGCCATGGATCTACCTCTCACAACAATCCCTCACCTGCACGCTTCCCACTGACGACCGAGAACACTCTCCGTAGAAGCCTGAAACTAATTATAACCTGTTCCTCTGCTTAGCCACGCCACGCCACACGAGATCATGGTCGCTGATGGCCGCGTTCACGACATCGACAAGGACGATATGGACCAATATTTTTATTATTATCGCGGACTTCATAGGACACACAGCCTACGCCCGCATCTCTCGCTGCTGCGAGTCAGTCAGTCACCGATACCGAGTTGCAGGTGGGCCAACTTTCCATCCCGAGTTACGTCGGGTCGATCATAAGTGAAGGTCCGGGAGGTGCCCGAAGCCGATCGCTGCTTTCGTGGATGGAATGAAGAGATCTCCCGAAGGAAAGAACATGTGCATCTTTTCCTACTTTCCACCACCATGCTCACGTCTTTGACTGCTACGCGCCCCCTCCTTCGCGCCACTCGAGTGGTTTCCTGATGCGCATTATGGCAATGAGGGACTCTGGTAGCGTGCGAGGTCACTATTACCACGTTTTCGACATGCGTATCTAATGTGTTATTGCAATAAATCAAGCCAGAGCTGACTATGGATGGGGTTGAATCCCCCTACCTTTCCGGCTTTCCCCCTGTAGCCAATGTACTACGAGTTACCTCCAGCATCTGTGCCAATATCAAACATCAACCCCTTGATCATCCCGTGGATCGCCGCCGGTGTTTTCTTTTTCAATGGCCTTTGTTCTTGTTGTTCTTTTCGAAGGGTCTCAAAGGCGCTCTGTGAGAGTAGTTTACCCCGCGGATACAAGACGGTGATAGTTCTTTACCCGAGAATAAACACCTACTGTATGCAGTAACGATTAGTTGTCTGAGCGAGGTGAGATAGTGTGATTTTCCCTCATATGCCTTCTTCTGGGCAGTGTCGTCCCAGGGGCCACTAACTACCATCTGTGTACGAGTACTGAGCGAGTTTTGCTATACGATATGATTATTTCCATCTAGTGTTATGAACGGTTCGCTCGTGGTTCCCGTCCCTGGCCTCGGATGTGCCGCCTTCCTACGACGATACGTATCGCTCGACGATGAAATTTGAACGTTTTGACCCTCAAATCAAGCTCAAGGAACAATACAGATGGGCCATCATCGAACACTGACAGGAACTATCTGGCTACTGTCCCCTTCCACGTCGCTGCCCGTACTATCCTCTTCGTCTGAAACCCGCAGACCTAGCTCTCGAACATCATGCTCTTCCTTCCCCGACTGTCGACTACTTTCAACCCCTGACTTTCCCCTCTCTTCTTCCTCATCCTCATCCCCATCTTCGTCCTCTTCGTCCTCCTCACCCTCCTCCGACTCCTCTTCTTCCTCCTCGCTCTCCTCCTCTTGCTCTTCTTCGCTTTCGCTCGCATAGAAAGCATCCACATCGGTCCACCCAGCTTTATTCGGCACGCTCCCAGCAGGTGACGGCACTCCAGAGGATCCAGCAGGGGTAAGAATAACAATCGGCGTCGAATGCCCGCCAGAGCCGAGGCCAGTTCCAGCACGCGACGTCGACGGCGCAACATGGCCGATAGCAGTAACGGCTGCCGTTGACGTCGAGGGCAGCGTCGCCTCAGGTACATAACGGAGACTCGACTCGACGCCGTGTTCGAGCCAGTCGGGCAATAGACGCGCGTGCAACACGTCCCGCCCAAGGACGAGTCCCAGCGTACCGAGATCGTTATCATGCCCCCGTCGCGCGGCGTCATGTTCGTGAGCCGCCGCCGCGTGGGAGGGTGACAGTGACGCAATCGCCTTGCCTTCGAATAATACAATGCGTACCTGTGCGCGGCGGAGCACAACGCCGCCGACGTCCTTGGCGTCCGTCGTGGCTACAGTCGGCACTACGCCTACGAGTAGTTGCTGGAGCATGCGGCCACGATCGCGCACATCATAGTTGCGGTCATAGCGCGCGAGGGAAAACACGTATAGGGCCAATTGTGTTAGTGTTCCGTGTGCAGGCGATAGGACGAGAAGCTTCGCGGCTAGCGTGACAGCTTGTAGTTTGACAGGCAGGGTCTGAACCAGAAGGACAAAAAATGAAAGAGAAGAAAAAAAGAACGATGTCGTGCCAGGAGAGAAATAATGGAAGAGCAAGAAGAGAGGAAGAAAGTGTGAGCGAACTCAGTTGATCGGAAGTGCAAGGTTT
>Ga0137358_10000089_pt1 | contig 29550 bp, 30 predicted proteins | sample Mad1_20_16metaG_FD_105551 | JGI IMG/M metagenome (GOLD analysis project Ga0137358, IMG submission 105551) | Vadose zone soil microbial communities from Angelo Coast Range Reserve, California, USA - Mad1_20_16 metaG | ecosystem: Environmental > Terrestrial > Soil > Vadose zone | place: USA... | reverse complement strand
CGCCAGGATGCCCAGGCGGCCGCGTGACGTTCCGAACCATTCGAGCTTGTGGTCGGTCGTGACCGACGTCAGAGGCAGGGTGCCGGTCAATGTTGAGCCGCCCTTCTCACCGGAGGCCTGAATATCGGTTTCGAGACCCCATACCCATGCCCCGACCTGGTAGTTGTAGCCGGTTTGCACGCCGCCGATGGCGCCGTCGATGTCCTGGGAATTCGACACGGTGCCGACGCCGGTCAAGCTCGCGTCGTATTTCGCCGTGCCCCAGCTGTAGCCGACGTTGGCGCCCCAATAGGGGCCCGTCCAGCTGTAAACGGGGACGGGAGGAGGAGCAGGCGTATAGGCCGGCCGCACCGACATATCTGCAGCCCCCGCGGAAGCCGCCGCGAGCACAACAAAAGCGGTCGTAGCAAGGAAAAGCTTTTTCATCGTAGATCCCCTGTCCGATGTTGGATCAAGTTCCGCGAGCCGCTGCTCTAACGTTTCCCCGGCAGCAGCTCGAACGTCGCACGCTGGCGCTCGGATAACGCCCCGTCCGCAGCTGATGACGAGACTAGCTTCGTTGCTGGAAACAAGCTGTGACCTGTTCGCCACAGTCGCAGGTAAAAGCCGGGTGCAAAGGCACCTGGGTAGGTCGTCAGAGCACTTTTTGTGGCGACACCCGCGTTATGTCCTGAGAGCGACTTACAATTTTACGCCCGCGTTATGCCGGCCAACGTGTTGCCCAAACGCGCCGGAGAGGCCGCGACCTTGATCCCGGCCGCTTCCATGGCCGCAATTTTGCTTTCGGCGTCGCCCGAGCCGCCTGAAATAATGGCGCCTGCGTGGCCCATGCGCCGGCCTGGCGGCGCTGTGCGACCGGCGACGAATCCCACCATGGGCTTTTTGCGGCCGCGTTTGGCTTCATCAGCGATGAATTGAGCGGCGTCCTCCTCGGCCGAGCCGCCGATCTCACCAATCATGATGATCGCCTCGGTCGCCTTGTCGGCCAAGAACATCGCCAGCACGTCGATGAACTCGGTGCCCTTGACGGGGTCGCCGCCGATCCCGACGGCGGTCGTCTGGCCGAGCCCTTCGCGGGTCGTCTGATAGACTGCCTCATAGGTGAGCGTGCCCGAGCGCGACACAATGCCGACCTTGCCCGGCGCGAAGATGCTGCCCGGCATGATGCCGATCTTGCATTCGCCCGCGGTCAGCACGCCGGGGCAGTTCGGCCCGATCAGCCGGGACTTTCCGGCCGAGAGCGCACGCTTGACCTTCACCATATCGAGCACGGGAATGCCTTCGGTGATGCACACGATGAGAGGCATTTCCGCCGCGATCGATTCGCAAATCGCGTCCGCCGCTCCCGCCGGGGGAACGTAGATGACGCTCGCGTCGCAATTCGTTTCCTCCTTCGCTTCCGCCACCGTATTGAACACGGGTAGCCCAAGATGAGTCGTGCCGCCTTTGCCTGGTGACGTGCCGCCAACCATCTTGGTGCCGTAGGCGATCGCCTGCTCGGAGTGGAACGTGCCGTTCCTGCCCGTGAACCCCTGGCAGATGACCTTTGTGTCCTTGTCGATCAGGATGGACATGACATTAGTCCACCCCTTTCACTGCCTTGACGATCTTCTGCGCGGCGTCGTCGAGATCGTCGGCAGAGGTGACGTTGAGGTTGGATTTCGCGATGATTTCTTTACCAAGCTCCACATTCGTGCCTTCGAGCCGCACGACGAGCGGCACCCGCAAGCCCACCTCCTTCACCGCCGCGACCACGCCGTCGGCGATGACATCGCATTTCATGATGCCCCCGAAAATATTGACCAAGATGCCCTGCACCTTGGGATCGGCGGTGATGATTTTGAACGCAGCCGCAACTTTCTCTTTGCTTGCACCGCCGCCTACGTCGAGGAAATTGGCCGGAGCTTTGCCATAAAGCTTGATGATGTCCATCGTCGCCATGGCGAGACCTGCACCGTTGACCATGCAGCCGATTGTGCCGTCGAGCGCGACGTAATTGAGATCGTATTTCGAAGCTTCGATTTCCTTCTCGTCCTCCTCGGTGAGATCGCGCAGCGCCACGATCTCGGGATGGCGGTAAAGGGCGTTATCGTCGAAACTGATCTTGGCATCCAAGCAGACGAGCTCTTTTTCTTTCGTGACCACGAGCGGGTTGATCTCGAGCAGGCTCATGTCCTTGGCAGTGAAGGCGGCATAAAGCTGTGCTGCGAGTCTTTCGGCCCGCTTGGCGAGATCGTCCTTGAGCCCAAGCGCCTGCGCCACGCGACGCCCGTGATGCGGCAGGATTCCAGTCGCGGGATCGACCGTGAACGTTACGATCTGTTGGGGGCTGGTGCGTGCGACCTCCTCGATGTCCATGCCGCCCGCGGTCGAGACCACGAACGCAATACGCGAGCTCTCGCGATCGACCAGTGCCGACAGATAGAACTCGCGCTCGATCGCCGAACCCTCTTCGATATAGAGGCGATGCACCTGCTTGCCTTGCGGACCAGTTTGGTGCGTGACGAGCACCGCCCCGAGCAGGCGCTCAGCCTCCTTGCGCACGTCTTCTTTCGATTTGACCACCTTGACGCCACCGGCCTTGCCGCGTCCGCCGGCGTGGATCTGGGCCTTGACCACGAGCACCGGCGCGTCGAGATCCTGCGCGGCCTTGACTGCCTCTGCGACTGAAAAGGCGGCGTGCCCGCGCGGCACCGGCACGCTGAATTCGCGCAGCACTGCTTTGGCTTGGTATTCGTGGATGTTCATGCGGACCTGTTGCGAGTTCCGACATTACCTCGCAAGCGCGCCGTGCTGCGCTTCGCCCGCGGCATGAGCACCTTCACTTCGCCAGATTTGGCGCGATCTTTTGGCAAGCCTCGACCAGGGTTGCAACGGCCTCGGCTGATTGTTCGAACATGGCACGTTCGGCGCCGTTCAACTGAATCTCGACGACGCGCTCGACGCCTTTCGCGCCGATCACCGCGGGCACGCCGACATAAAGATTCTTGATCCCGTATTCGCCGTTGAGATACGCCGCACAGGGAAGCACGCGCTTCTTGTCCCTGAGGAAGCTTTCCGCCATGGCGATCGCGGAGGCAGCCGGTGCGTAATAGGCGGAGCCGCTTTTGAGCAGGTTGACAATCTCGGCACCGCCGTCGCGCGTGCGCTGAACGATTTCGTCGAGCCGCGCTTGCGTTGTCCATTTCATCTTGACGAGATCGGGCAGCGGAATGCCGGCGACGGTGGAATAGCGAATGAGCGGCACCATGCTGTCGCCGTGACCGCCGAGTACGAACGCGGTCACGTCCTCGACCGAGACGTTGAGCTCGTCGGCGAGAAAAAATCGAAAGCGTGCGCTATCGAGCACGCCGGCCATGCCGACCACCATATGCGTGGGCAGGCCGCACGCTTTTTGCAGCGCCCATACCATCGCGTCGAGCGGGTTCGTGATGCAGATCACGAAGGCACCGGGCGCATATTTCCTGATGCCGGCTCCGACCTGCTCCATCACCTTGAGGTTGATGCCGAGAAGATCGTCGCGACTCATCCCCGGCTTGCGCGGCACGCCTGCGGTGACGATACAGACGCCGGCGCCATCGATGGCATCGTAGGAGTTGGTGCCGGCGAAACGTGCATCGAAGCCCTCGACCGGCGACGACTGTACGAGATCGAGGGCTTTGCCCTGGGGAATACCTTCGGCGATGTCGAACAGCACCACGTCGCCGAGATGTTTGAGGCCAATAAGATGGGCGAGCGTGCCGCCGATCTGGCCGGCACCGATCAGTGCGATCTTGGGACGTGCCATGCGGGGGAGGAACCTCGGATCGGGGGCGGCGTGAGCCCGCTGAAATCGGTCATAGACCGTTTCCGGCCTGCCATTCAAGTCGCTCGCCGGACCGCACCGGCATGAATGGGAATGCAGCGAAATCGCGTCACGTTTCCACTAGTCCTTCTCTTGAGTGCGAAGCGACTGCGTGGCCTCGACCGTGCGGCAAAGCGAGGTAAGCCTCCGAGCGCATCTCTATCAAGCGGGAGGCGGTGCGCTTGAACTCGCTCGCCTCGAAACCCTCGTTCGCGCAATAAAGCGCGCCGGGTTCAGCCTCCGCCGAGGCGACGAGCTTGACGGCGTTGTCGTAGAGCGTGTCGATCAAGATGATGAAACGTTTGGCCTCATTGCGGCGGTCGTATTCCATGACCGCGACACGATCGAGCACAAGCGTGTGGTAGTGACGTGCGATCTTGAGGTACTCGGCCGCGGCAAATGGTTGCTGACACAGATCGGCAAACGAGAACCGCGCCACTCCCATGGTCGCGCACGGCACGCGGATAGCGCGCCCCTTCACCATCAGCTGCTGCGGTTCGCCCGGGTGGCCCGCGGTCAAACGGCGCCACGCCTCGTCGACGGCGGCTTGCGCTGCGCCATCGGCAGGAACGTACCAAACCGGCACGCCAGCAAGCTTTTCCAACCGGAAATCGGTGCGGGCATCGAGCGGTCTGATTTCCAAATACTCTTCGATAAGCGCAATAAACGGCAAGAACAGCGCACGGTTGAGGCCATCCTTGTAGAGTTCGCTCGGCGGCACGTTCGAAGTCGCGACCACGACCACGCCGAGCTCGAAGAGGTGCTTGAACAGCCGGCCGAGAATCATCGCATCGGCAATATCGGTGACGTGGAATTCATCGAAGCAAAGAAGCCGTGTCTCTTGCGCAATCGCCGCGGCGACGAGCCCGGTCGGATCCTCCCCGCTGATTTCGCCCAACTTGGCCTTCTGCCGCAGCGCGTGAACGCGCTCGTGTACCTCGCCCATGAATTCGTGGAAATGGACGCGGCGCTTGCGGACCACTCGTGATGCTGCGAAGAAAATATCCATCAGCATGGTCTTGCCGCGGCCAACATCACCGAAGATGTAGAGGCCCTTGATCGTCTCGGCCTCGCGCGATCCAAACAGCCAACCCAGCGAGGACGACTTGCGCGCGAGCCGACGCTCGGCAACCTCCTTTTCGAGTTGCGCGAGGCGATCGACGATTGCCTGCTGGGCGTCGTCGTGCTCGATCTTTCCAGCGGCGACCTGCGCCGCATACTGCGCCGAGACGGGAGCGGACATGAGGTTAATGAACGCAAGGTTGAGGGGTTGCGACGAATAGCGAGCCTGCAGCACCAGCCGCAAGCCGTTTCGAGAGACCGCATGAGTTGCGCAGTGGCGATGGCGCGATCCTCCCAGCACAGAATCGTCGGCTCAAAGCTTCTCCAAAAGGTGGGGCCGCGAACCGCAGTGGCCTCTGCGCCCAACCAGCCTCAATGAGCAGATGGCCCGACGAACGTTCGCCGCGCCAGCCGGTAGGGGAGCGAGCAACGGCGCCATGCTGCATTGCAGTACCGGGCGTCCCGGCGAGCGAAGATGGGTCGAGGGGCTGCATGGCTGATATGTCCCGTTTGCATTGGAAATTCATTAACTTAATCGTGATCCGGTGCCCCGCCATCGCCCTTGTTCCGCCGATAGTGCATTGCAATATTCCAACCTTGATTCGAAACCCATCGCAAGGAACTGGCTCATGCACGATCCGCTCCCCCGTGGCGGCCTGATCCGGAAGCTGTGGATCGGGGAGGCTGACCTCTACCGCGACCATTTATTGCGGCTCGATTCCGCCAGCCGCCGCAATCGCTTCGCCGGCGCGGTCTCCGACCAATTCGTGCGCGACTACGCCGACCTTTCATTCGGAATTGACGCGCTGATTCATGGTTTCTTCGTCGACGGCACTTTGCGTGGCGCTGCGGAACTGCGGCCGATCGGAGGACCGCTGACGCGAGAGGCCGAGGCGGCATTCTCCATCGAGAAGCCGTGGCAGAGTCACGGCGTCGGGTCCGTGCTCCTCGAGCGCACCCTGCTCGCGGCGCGCAATCGCGCTCTCAAGTTTCTGCACATGGCCTGTCTCGCGGACAACAAGCGCATGCAGCAGCTCGCCCGCAAGTATGACGCGGAGCTCAGCTTCGATTTTTCCAGCGTCGTTGGCGAAGTTGAAGCGCCACGCCCGACGCCGCTCTCTATGATGCGCGAAATGCTTGCCGACGGTCACGGCTTCGCGACCGCCATCTTCGACGTGCACTCAAGACTGCTCAAACCAGTGTGATTCGGAGGTCGGCCCGCAAAGACCGCGCGTCAGGCCGCCAACGGATACGCGGCTTCAACCACGTACGGGCCGCCGCCGACCGAGGCGCGCGACGAGAACAACACAAAGCGCGAGACTTTGAACGGTGAGGAGCGGAAAGGGGCACGCACCGCCAGATAGTCCGCAACCTGCCGGCTCGAGGATTCGCGTAGCCGCGCGAGCGACACATGCGGCGTATATTTGCGGCCCTCCGGTTCCAGCCCCACGCGCTGCATCAGCCGCTCGTGCTCTGCCTGCAGTTCCATCAGGGCCTGAGCCGGGCCGAGCGTCGCAACGATCTGGCGCGGCTTGCGCCCGCCGAACGACTTGAGATCCTCAATGCGCACTTCGAATGACTCGCGGCACACGCGTCCCAGCATGGATGCGATCTCGTGCGCGATGATGTCATCGACGTCGCCGATGAAACGCAAGGTGACATGATAATTTTCGGGGTCGATCCAGCGTGCGCCCGGCAACCCGCCACGCAGCATGGACAGCGACTGGCTCACGTCGGCGGGAATTTCGAGACCTGTGAAGAGGCGCGGCATGGGAGGCGACTGCAATGCTGGCTGTGCATATAGGACAACTTGGAAGGATTCGCACGCCCCACGTGACGCTCACCTCGCGCCTCTGCTGCGGGCTTGCCGGACCAGCTCTTCCACGGTGGGCAGAATGCGCACAACGATCGCATCGACCCCTGCGGCGCTCGGATGAAGTCCATCGCCCTGATTGAGCGCGCCCTCGCCGGCAATGCCGTCGAGGAAAAAAGGATAGAGCAGGAGGTCGTAGCGCACGGCCAGCTCGGGATAGATGGCATCGAAGTCGCGCCTATACTTGCTGTCGAAATTGGCCGCCGCTCGCATGCCGGCGAGCAGCACGGCGACGTGGCGTTGCGTGAGGCGGCGCACGATCTCTTCGAGGGCGTGGCGCGTGAGCTGGGGATCGATGCCGCGCAGCATGTCATTGGCGCCGAGTTCGAGGATGACGGCGTCCGTCCCCTCCGGCACCGACCAGTCGAGGCGGGCAAGTCCCCCAGAGGCCGTATCTCCGGACACGCCCGCATTGGTGACCTCGACGGCGAGGCCTTTGGCCTTGAGGGCCCGTTCAAGCTTCGCCGGGAAAGCTCCATCAGCCGGAAGACCAAAGCCCGCAGTCAGCGAATCGCCCAACGCCACGATCCGCACCGGCCGATCGGCGGCTGCGGCGGCTGGTGCGCGCGCCGGCAGCGCGAGCGCCAATGCTGTCGCCAGCAGCGCAACCGCCTGGACCGGCGCCGCGCAACTCGCATATGACCGGAGTAATGCCGGCCGGCCCAGAATCAAAGGCAGCAACGAGCAACGCAACATGCAAGACGCCTCGGGGTCAGAGCACGAACAGCTGGCGATCGCGCTCAGCGGGGTCAATCTGGCGCTCGGGCGAGCCGCCGCCCGTGTTCATATCCTCAAAGACCTAGATCTGCACATACGACGCGGCGAGGCGCTTGGCTTGGTCGGCCCTTCGGGTTCGGGCAAGTCGACTTTGCTGATGGTCGCGGCCGGCTTGGAGCGCGCCGACACCGGCTCCGTCGTGGTCGCAGGCAAAGCGCTCGGCCCGCTCGGCGAAGATGCGCTGGCACGATTCCGTGGGCGCAATATCGGTATTGTTTTCCAGTCCTTTCATCTCATTCCTACCATGACGGCACTGGAAAACGTCGCCGTGCCGCTGGAACTTGCCGGGCGCGACGATGCCCACGCGCGTGCGGCGCGCGAACTTGCCGCGGTTGGCTTAAGCGAGCGGCGAGGACATTATCCGGCGGAGCTTTCCGGCGGCGAGCAGCAGCGCGTGGCCCTTGCCCGCGCGCTTGCACCAAACCCGGCCATCCTTCTCGCCGACGAGCCGACCGGGAACCTCGACGAGGCGACCGGGGCGCAGATCATCGATTTGCTTTTTGCCGGCCACGAGCAACGCGGAACGACGCTCGTGCTCGTCACCCACGATCCGGCGCTCGCCGTGCGCTGCGATCGCATTGTGCGACTGCGGTCAGGCCGCATCGAAACCGTCCGAGAGCGCGCGGCGGCGGAGGCGAAGTCGTGACTCATATCGGCTCATTGGGGCACGCAGGAGCAGACCATGCGTGCGGCGCGGAGGCCAAAACATGAAAGCCCGCCTGTCGCTTCCTCAGCGGCACGGCGGCCGTCTACTACCGTTGCGCTTCGCTGCGCGCGAATTGCGGGGCGGGTTGCGCGGATTCTACGTGTTCATCGCATGTACCGCGCTGGGGGTCATGGCGATTGCCGGCGTGAGTTCGCTCGCGGCGGGGCTAGGGGAGGGGCTCGCACGCGAAGGCCGCGTCATCCTCGGCGGCGACCTCGCGTTCACCCTCAGTATGCGCTCAGCGAACGCCGAGGAGCGCGCATTTCTCGCGCGCCGCGGGCAGGTATCGCTCGCCGCCACCATGCGGGCCATGGCGCGCGCGCAGGACGGGCGCACAGCACTGGTTGAGGTCAAGGCGGTCGATGGCGATTACCCGCTCTACGGCACCGCCGCGCTCGACCCGCAACAGCCGCTCGCGCAGGCACTGGCATATCGGAACGGATCGTTCGGTGCCGCTGTCGACTCGACCCTGCTCGCGCGGCTCGATCTTGGGCCGGATGCCCGTATCACGCTCGGTTCGGCAATCATCGAAATTCGGGCCATTCTGATATCCGAGCCTGACAAGCTTTCCGGCGGTATTGGCTTTGGTCCGCGGTTGCTGGTGAGCGAACAAGCGCTGCAAGCGAGTGGCCTGTTACAGCCCGGAAGCGTCGTGCGCTGGCACTATCACTTGCGCCTTCCCGACAATGACAGAACCGATGCGGCGCTGCGCGCGGTGGCGGCCGCCGCGCAAACCGAGTTGCCTAAGGCCGGATGGGAAGTGCGCTCGCGGGCTAATGCCTCGCCGTCGCTCGAACAGAATGTCGAGCGCTTTACGCAATACCTCGTGTTGGTCGGCTTGACCGCTCTGCTGGTCGGTGGCGTCGGGGTTGCGAACGCGGTCAAAAGCCACGTCGATGGCCGGCGCGAGACCATCGCCGTGCTCAAGGCGATGGGCGCTTCCGGCGGGCGCGTTTTCGCGATCTATCTCACACAGGTGCTTGTGCTCGCCGGGCTGGGCGCGCTGCCGGGCCTACTCATCGGCGCGGCTTTGCCTTTTCTCATTGCCTGGACGCTCGGCGCGCGATTGCCCTTGCCGCTCGCGCCGGCGCTGCATGCGGGCGACCTTGCGCTCGCCCTTGTCTATGGACTCCTCGTCGCGTCCGCTTTCGCCGTTTGGCCGCTCGGGCGCGCCCATGACGTGCCGGTCTCGGCACTTTTCCGCGACGAGGTCGCAAGCGATCGTCACTGGCCTCGCCGCCCCTATGTCGTAGCGACGATTCTTCTTGGATGCACGCTCGCAATCCTCGCCATCGCGCTCGGTCATGATCGACGCATTAGCGGCATCTTCGTGGTTGCGGCAGCGGGCGCTTTCGTGCTGCTTCGCCTGGTGGCGGTGCTGATCACGCTGATAGCGCGTCACCTGCCACGAGCGCGCTCACCGGTCGTTCGCCTCGCCATCGCCAACATCCACCGGCCAGGCGCGCTCACGGCAAGCGTTGTCATCTCCTTTGGCTTGGGCCTTGCCGTCATCGTCACCGTGATTGCGATCGAGGGCAATTTGCGACGCCAATTTCTGGCGGCGTTGCCGGAGAGGGCGCCGTCGTTCTATTTCGTGGACATTCCTCCGGCCTCCGGCGCGGCGTTCGATGCCTTCATCCGCAGCCATGCGCCGGAGGCCACGCTTGAGCGGGTGCCGATGCTGCGTGGCCGCATCGTGGCGGTGAACGGTGTAGGCGTTGAAAACCTGAAGGCCTCTGCCGATGCCGATGCCAGCTGGGTGCTGCGGGGCGACCGCGGCATCACCTATGGAAACGAACTCCCGGCGGGCTCGCGGCTCGTTCAAGGGCAATGGTGGCAGGCGAACTACCAAGGCCCGCCATTGGTCTCATTGGAGAACCGCATCGCCGACGGACTGGGCCTCAAGGTCGGCGACAACATCACAGTCAACGTCCTCGGCCGCAATCTCACCGCGACGATCGCCAACCTGCGCGCAGTCGATTGGCAGAGTCTCGGCATCAATTTCGTCATGGTATTCTCGCCCGCCACCTTCCGCGACGCGCCGCACGGACACATCGCCACTCTGGTCTATTCCAGTGGCAGCACAAACGAGGAGGAGAGCGCTCTACTTAAAGCGCTGGCCGAGGCTTTCCCGGCGGTCGTCACCATACGTGTGCGCGAGGCGCTCGATGCGGTGGGCCAGATCGTCTCGAATCTGGCGCTGGCGATCCGGGGCGCGAGTGCGCTCACCTTATTGGCGGCCGTGCTGGTGCTGGGTGGCGCGCTCGCGGCGGGCCACCACCAGCGCGTCTATGACGCGGTGATCCTCAAGACCGTCGGCGCAACGCGGCTGCAGCTTCTGTCTGCCTACGCGCTCGAATACCTCGTTCTGGGCGTGGGGACCGCCGTCTTCGGTGTAGCGGCCGGCTCGGCTGCCGCCGCCCTTATTGTCGTCAGGGCGATGAAGCTTTCATTCATCTGGTTGCCCGGTCCACTGATTGCCGCCGCCGCCGGCGCGGTTGTCGCAATGGTCGCACTTGGTCTGATCGGCACGTTCGCCGCTCTCGGCCAAAGACCGGCCCGTGTGCTACGAAATCTGTAGCCAGCGTCTCAAAGTGCTCGCAACGGCCCCAAGCCGCGTGCCTCGGCCGCCCTTCGCCCAAAACGCCCCTTGGCCGCTCGGGCGACAACTTGCCGCGCCGGGGCCGCTGCCGCGCGGTGCAGTTGTATTGCAATAATGTAATTTGGCCGGCCCTTGGTTAAGGACAGCGTCAACAAATCCCTCCTGCGGCATCTGGCGTTGGAACCGATCCCGCACTAGATTCCGCGCATCGGGTGCCAGCCGCGATGTCGGTAGGGCGTCCCACCATCCGGCCTCCGGGTCGGAATCAGAGAGAGGTATCTTCCATGTCGGATTTCGACCGGAACTACGCGGCTGCCAGACGCAGCGTCGGTGCGGACCGGGCGGTTGCGATCGATCAAGGCCTGCGGGCCTATATGATCCGCATCTACAATTACATGGCCATGGGCGTCGCGCTCACGGGTATCGCTTCCTGGCTCACATTCCAGGCGGCGGTTGTCACCGACGCGAATGGCGCGATCGCCGGATTGACGTCATTCGGCCAGATGATCTTCAGCGGGCCGGCGGTGCTGGTTCTATTTTTTGGCACGCTTGGTCTGGTCTTTCTCATCAGCTGGCGCATCGACCGGCTGGAGCCCTCGACCGCATTCGCGCTGTTCATGGTTTATGCGGCGCTGCTCGGGGTGATGTTGTCGTCGGTCTTCCTGGCCTACACCCTCACCTCGATCACGCGCGTGTTCTTCATCTCGGCGGCTGCGTTCGGTGCGCTGAGCCTTTATGGCTACACCACGCAACGTGATCTCTCGCCGGTCGGCTCATTCCTGTTGATGGGACTGATCGGGCTTATCATCGCCATGCTCGTCAACCTTTTCCTCAAGAGCAGCGGGCTCGACTTCGTGATCTCCGCGGTTGGGGTGCTGATCTTCGCCGGCCTGACCGCCTGGGATACCCAGCGCATCAAGGAGATGTACAACCCGATGGAGGATGGCACGATCGTCGGCCGCAAGGCGGTCATGGGCGCGCTTTCGCTCTATCTCGATTTCATCAACCTGTTCTTGTTCATGCTGCGCTTCCTCGGCGACCGTCGCTGAGCGACCGCAACGGCCGACTCGAAGATGGCGCCCCGGCGATGAGCCGGGGCGCTATCGCGTTCACAGGACGGGAGCCGGACAGCGCGCGAGCAAGGAGCTATTATCGGGGGTCTGTCGCCTCTGATTCATGGCCGCTATTCCCATCCGCTCCGCTCAAGCGCGCGATCTCGCAGCGATTACCCGCATCTACGAGGACGCCGTGCGGCACGGCACCGCATCCTTCGAGATCGAACCGCCCGACGAGCGCGAAATGGCGCGACGCTACGAGGCGCTGCGGGACGGCGGCTATCCTTATCTGGTGGCGGAGCTTGATCGCGACATCGTCGGCTACGCCTATGCCGGCCCGTATCGCGCACGGCCGGCCTATCGGTGGAGCGTAGAGGATTCGATCTATGTCACCCCGGCAATGCAGCGCCGGGGGCTCGGCCGCGCGCTGCTCGAACGGGTGATCGCCGACGCGGAGGCCGGCGGATTCCGACAAATGATTGCGGTAATCGGGGATTCCGCCAACGTCGGCTCGATCGAACTGCATCGCGCCGCCGGCTTCCGTATGATCGGCACATTCGACAATGTGGGGTTCAAGTTCGGCCGCTGGCTCGACAGTGTCTTGATGCAGCGACCGCTCGGGATGGGCGCGACAGCGATGCCGTAGTTTGCGGCCGGCGTCAGCCGGCCACGACGCTCAGCGACTGATCGATCGCCCGCAGCACCCGGTCGAGTTCATGGCCTCGACGTACGATCAAGCCGGTCGCCGAGATCACGCTATAGGCGCCCTGCCGGCGCGCGAGCTTCGGGCTTTTCTCAATGCGGTAGACCGGAAACTCGGCGGCGCGGCGGAACACGGAAAACACCGCGCGGTCCTTGAGAAAATCAATGGCATAGTCGCGCCATTCGCCGGCGGCGACCTTGCGACCATAGAGGCCAAAAATCCGGTTGAGTTCGCGCCGGTCAAAAGTCACTCGGCTTGCGGGGACGAGGGACACAGCAGCGGGAGCCTCGCCCCCATGCAACTCGCTCGGCTCAGTATCGCCGCGGCTCATTCGGCGCCTCCTTTGGCAGGTCTATGCCGCAATGATTGCGCCGGATGCAAGCATCGGCAAGTGGAATGAAAGTCGCCGCATGGCGTCGCATGACTGCGACAGAGTGACCTGCGACCCTCACGGATTCGTCAATGGAATCATAATGCTGCCCAATTCCGGTCAAGCGCGCGCCAAGCCGAAATGCCAAACAGGAGATTGTTGCGTCAGGGCCTGGTCTTTCTTTGAAGCGCCGGTTTTCCAGCCCCCAGTCCCCCGGGGGTTCGAGGTGGACCGGGCCCGCTCGGTCAGTGACTTCGCAAGCGAAGCCGCGCCCATTTTTAGTATAGGGGCACGCGCGGCGAATGCTGCAAATCTTCAGGTGCGTGGTCTATCGATTTTCGCTTACTGGATCGCCGCCAGCGTGGCCCCGAGGATCGCCTTCGGCTTTTCGGTCGTGCCGCTTTGCACGAGGACTGCCGCTTCGTCGATGTTCGCGGCCTTGAGCGTCTGCACCGGGACGCTCCACGAATTGGCCTTGCCGGTCCAATCGCCGAGCTTCATCCAGCGCCGCACGACATTGTGGTAGGTGATCGTGCGGCCTTTGTTCTCGCCGCGCCCAATTGCGATGGTGGCGGTCCTGACCAGGCCAATCAGCCAGACTTCGGCGCTCGTGCGAGCATCCGCAACATCCGGCACCGCGACGTTGAGCCGCCCATCCAAGAGGGTCAGCGTCGGCAGCAATGACATCGCGCTATTCTTCCGGCTGCTGGCGATGGCCGCCTCGATCGCAGCCTTGTCGCTGCCGACCGCGTGCAGGGCTCCGTTCACCACCACCTGAGGTGTGTACACTTGGCCGTCGCCGCGCGCGTGTGCGTATGCCTTCTGCCGGGCGGTGTTATGTGGATCGGCGAGCGTGTCCTTCCAGCCGAGATAATCCCAGTAATCGACCGGCACGCTGACCGGAACGAGCGAGGGATCGGCCGCCAGCTCGCCGAGCAGTTGGTCGGCCGGTGGGCAGGATGAGCAGCCTTGACTCGTAAACAGCTCAATCACGGCGCGCGATTGAGCGTGAGCGGCGGAATTCGGCGGCACTGAAGAACAAATGACGATCGCCGCGTAGGCGAGACAACACCGTACCATCGCGATCCTTCCCCGCCGTGCGAGGCGAGGTTCCGTTTGGCCCCTCCGCCGCCGTGTCATAAGCAGGCGCGCGATCACCCGCCACTCAATTCGAGGTGAGCCGGCAGCATCTAGGCCGCCACCAGGTTCCGAAGCACATAATGCAAGATGCCGCCGTGCTTGAAATAGTCGAGTTCGTCCAGCGTATCGATCCGGCAAATGAGCGGCACACGTTTGAGCCCGCCATCGGACGCGACGATCTCGGCGATCATACGCTGGCGCGGCTTGATCTCGCCATGCAGCCCGCGAATTGTGACCTGCTCATCGCCCCTAAGACCCAGGGTCTGCCAGGATGTGCCTTCCTCGAAGCACAGCGGAAGCACGCCCATGCCGATTAGGTTCGATCGATGGATGCGTTCGAAGGATTGGGTAATGACCGCGCGCACGCCCAGCAAACTGGGTCCCTTAGCAGCCCAGTCGCGTGAGGATCCGCTGCCGTATTCTTTTCCGGCGAAAACGACGAGCGGAACCTTGTCGCTTTTATAGCGCATGGCAGCGTCGTAGATCGACATGCGCTGGCGTGAGGGGTAATGGACGGTCACCCCGCCTTCGACTCCCGGCACCATCTGGTTTTTGAGGCGAATATTGGCAAACGTGCCGCGCATCATCACCTCGTGATTGCCGCGGCGGGTGCCGTATTGGTTGAAATCAGCCGGCTTGACCTTGTGCTCGATAAGGTATTTGCCCGCCGGCGAATCGATCTTGATCGAGCCGGCCGGCGAGATGTGGTCGGTGGTGATGGAATCGAGCAGCAGGCACAGCACGCGCCCATCGACGATATCGGTAAGCGGCGCCGGTTGCCGCCCCATGCCGACGAAGTAGGGCGGGTTCTGCACGTAGGTCGACTTTTTATCCCAGCTGTAACTCAGGCCTCCTTTCACATTTATGCCGCGCCAGTTGGAGTCACCCTTGAAAACATCGGCATATTTCTTGGCGAACATCTGCTTGCTCAGCGTCTTTCGTATGACGCCGTTGATCTCGCGGCTCGAGGGCCAGATATCCTTGAGGAAGACCTTCTTGCCCTTCTTGTCGAGGCCGAGCGGCTGCTTCACGAGATCCGAGTACATCGAACCTGCCAGCGCATAAGCGACGACCAGCGGTGGCGAGGCGAGATAGTTCGCTCGGACATCCGGATTGACGCGACCCTCGAAGTTGCGATTGCCGGAGAGCACGGCCGCGGCGACGAGGTCCTTCTCGTTGATCGTCTTGGAAATCTCCGGCGCGAGTGGACCGGAATTGCCGATGCACGTGGTGCAACCGAAGCCGACGAGATTGTAGCCGAGCTTGTCGAGGTCCTTCTGCAGCCCGGATTTGTCGAGATAATCGGCGACGACTTGCGAGCCCGGCGCTAGCGAGGTCTTCACCCACGGCTTGACGGTCAATCCTTTGGCCACCGCTTTGCGCGCCAGCAGCCCGGCTCCGACCATCACGTTCGGGTTCGAGGTATTGGTACAGGAGGTGATCGCGGCAATGACCACATCGCCGTGACCGAGATCGTGCTGACGGCCCTCAACCGGGATCCGCTTCGCCGGACCTGCCTTTGCGAAATTCTTGTCGAGGGATGTCGCGAGGGCGGGATGAAGATCGAAGATCTCTTTGCCTCCGTCCCCGCCTTTGTTGAACTCTTTGTCCATCGCCAGCGCGAACCCGGCCTTGACGTCCTTGAGCGCGACACGGTCCTGGGGGCGCTTCGGTCCGGCGAGCGAAGGCTCGACTTGCGACAGTTCCAGCTTGAGCACGTCCGTTAAGATGGGATCCGGCGTGGATTTGGTGCGGTACATGCCCTGCGCCTTGGTGTAGGCAGCTACCAAGGCGATGTGCGCGGGCGGGCGGGCGGTATCGGCGAGGTATCTCAGTGTATCGTCATCCACCGGAAAGAAGCCGCAGGTGGCGCCGTATTCCGGCGACATGTTGCCGATAGTCGCACGATCAGCGATCGAGAGGTTCGCAAGACCTGGGCCGAAAAATTCTACGAACTTGCCGACAACGCCGCGCTTGCGCAGCATCTGCGTGACGGTAAGCACCAGGTCGGTCGCAGTCACGCCCTCCTTGAGCTTGCCGGTGAGCTTCACGCCGATGACTTCCGGCAGCAGCATCGAATACGGCTGGCCTAGCATGGCAGCCTCGGCCTCGATGCCGCCCACGCCCCAGCCGAGCACGGCGAGACCATTGACCATGGTGGTGTGGGAATCGGTGCCGACCAGCGTATCTGGATACGCGACATCCATCACCATCGACTTGCCGTCGATTTTGACCTTGTCCTTCTTGCTCCATACCGTCTGCGACAAATATTCGAGATTGACTTGGTGGCAGATGCCGGTGCCCGGCGGCACGACGCGAAAGTTGTCGAACGATTTCTGCGACCATTTCAAGAATTCGTAGCGCTCCCGGTTCTGCCGGTATTCCTCTTCGACGTTCCTCTTGACTGCGTTGCTGGTGCCGAAGACCATTACCGACACCGAGTGATCGCAAACAAGATCGACCGGAACGAGCGGATTGATTTTTTTCGGATCGCCGCCGAGCATCTTCATGGCATCGCGCATGGCGGCGAGATCGACGACCGCCGGAACGCCGGTGAAGTCCTGCATCAACACGCGCGCGGGCCGAAAGGCGATCTCGCGTTCTGAGGTCTTGGTTTTGAGCCATTGCGCGACCGCCTGGATATCTTCCTTGGTGATCGAACGGCCATCCTCGTTGCGCAGCAGATTCTCCAGCAGCACCTTCATCGAGAACGGCAGCCGCGAGATGCTCTTGAGGCCATTCTTCTCAGCGGTCGGCAGGCTGTAATAGGCGTATGTCTTGCTGCCCACCTTGAGGGGTTTGCAGCAGCGAAAGCTGTCGAGTGACGTCATCGTGGTCGGGTCCCATGCAACCGGGAGAGAAGCGGCTCGACGGTAGCAAGCTACCGGAGGCGCCTCCCCGTCACCGGTCGCAAGTCCAGCGCGGGTTGATAGGGGGCGCGGGACGATGGCTTATAGGGTCTTTTTTTACGCCGTTCCAGAAAATCGACGCTCGCCAACGACATGCGCATGGAATCAGGGTTTTTTCCGACTGCTCTGCTGGCAAGCGACGCACCGGACAGGGCTGGCGCCGCCGGAAGGAGGGCACGGCCTCACGAAGGCAGACCGGGGGCTGCTGCGTGATGCGGCTGGTGGGATCGGATCTCGCCTGCGTCAGAGGAGGCCGGCAGGTCTTCAGCAGGGTTGGCTTCACTGTTTGCGCGGGCGAAGCATTGCTGGTGACGGGACCTAATGGGGCTGGCAAATCATCCCTGCTGCGCCTGGTGTCAGGTTTACTGCGGCCGCAGCAGGGTCGGCTCGAGCTCGAGGGCGGCGATCTGGAGCTGACGATTGCCGAGCAGGCTCACTATCTCGGCCACCAAGACGCGCTGAAGCCGTCCCTATCTGTACAGGAGAATCTCCGCTTCTGGACGGCTCTTCTCGGTGGAGAGGCGGCGAAGAGCGATCACGCCCTTGCCGCCGTCGGCCTCGACGGGCTCGCGCCCTTGCCCGCGATCTATCTTTCCGCTGGACAACGGCGCCGCCTGGCAATCGCCCGTCTGATCGCAATCGAACGACCGATCTGGCTGCTCGATGAGCCGACTTCTGTGCTCGACACCGCGGCGCAAGCGATGCTGGCCGATCTCATCCGCGCCCACCTCGCGGATCACGGCCTCGTTCTCGTGGCCAGTCACGGCCCGATCGGGGTGAATGGGGCGAAGCAACTGCGCCTGGGGCAGCAGGCGGATCAAGGGACGCAGTCGCCATGACCGCTCTCGCCGCGCTTCTCGCGCGCGATCTGCGGCTCGCTGTGCGCGTCGGAGGCGGCGCATTGATCGGCATTCTGTTCTTTACGCTCCTGGTGACGCTGGTGCCCTTCGCCGTTGGTCCCGACCTTCCTCTGCTCGCGCGCCTGGGACCGGCCATCCTCTGGCTCGGGGCGTTGCTCGCGAGCCTGCTCGGTCTCGACCGGCTCCTCGCAATGGATCACGAGGATGGCACACTTGATCTGATCTTGACGGCGCGTGTGCCGCTCGAGCTCGCGGTTGCGGCCAAGGCGCTGGCACATTGGCTCACCACGGGCCTGCCGCTCGTCATCGCCGCCCCACTGCTCGGCCTTCTGCTCAACCTCGACCCGAAGGCAACGGGGACAATTGCTGTCACCTTGCTCGCAGGCACGCCAGCGCTGACTTTCATCGGCCTCATCGGGGCGGCTCTCACCGTCGCTTTGCGGCGCGGCGGCCTCCTGCTCGCAATCTTGGTCCTGCCGTTGACGGTTCCCATACTGATCTTCGGCGTCGCCGCCTCGAACGCGGCCATCGTAGGGCCGGTCCCCTTCGGCACCCCGTTCACCATTCTGTGCGCGCTGACGCTGATCAGCGTCGTGATCGGCCCCTTCGCCGCCGCTATCGCGCTGCGACAAGGGCTGGAATGAGCGCGACGTTGCACGGCATGACAAACGGTAGCGCGGACGCCACATTGCGGCCGGCGGAGCCCCCAACTAAGTACGAGCACAGAGAGGCGTGATGAGTCTGATCGAGCTTGCCAATCCGTCCCGCTTCCTGGCTGTTAGCGGTCGCGCGTTGCCGTGGCTTTCCGCTGCGACGGTGCTGGCGTTTGCCGTCGGCATCTTCCAGATCTACTTCGCACCCGACGACTATCAGCAGGGGGCGACCGTCAAGATCATGTTCATCCATGTGCCGGCCGCGTGGCTCGGCATTTTCGGCTGGTTGTTGATGAGCGCGGCGGCGCTGGGCACGCTGGTCTGGCGTCATCCGCTCGCCGACGTGGCGGGCAAGGCTGCGGCGCCGATCGGGTCGGCCTTTACGCTGATGTGCCTCGTCACCGGCTCGCTGTGGGGCCGTCCGATGTGGGGCACGTACTGGGTTTGGGACGCGCGGTTGACCTCGGTGCTGGTCTTGTTCCTGATGTATCTCGGCGTGATCGCGCTATGGCGCACGATCGAGGATCCGACGCAGGCTGCGCGGGCGGCAGCGATACTGACGCTCGTTGGCGCAATCAACATTCCCATTATTAAATTCTCGGTGGATTGGTGGAACACGCTGCACCAACCGACCTCCGTGCTGCGCCTCGGCGGATCGACGATCCATCCTGCGATTCTCGTGCCTCTCATCGTCATGGCCATCGCATTCACGCTCTTATTCCTGACTCTGAACCTGGCTGCCATGCGCAACGAGATCATGCGGCGGCGCGTGCGCAGCATGATGATGCTGCAGGCGGCCTCCCCCGCGGGATCGTGATGATGCATCTCGGTCCGCATGCCGCGTTCATCGTGACTGCCTATGCCGCCGCGATCGCGATCGTCGCTGGATTGGTCGCATGGATCGTGCTCGACCAGCGGCACTTGGCACGCATGCTGGAGGAGTTTGAAGCGCGGGGGATCAGCCGGCGCTCGGGACGCGCAGATGGGGAGAAGGGGTGAATTGATGGGAAAGGAATTGGTGGAGAAGGATGCGCTCGCCTGGCGCGCGCGGATGCTCGTTGTCATCCCGCTCGTCGTATTCTTCGGGCTCGCTACACTTTTCATGTTGAGGCTCGGCGGCGGCGACCCCTCGCGCATTCCCTCCGCCTTGATCGGCCATCCCGCCCCACGCACCGATCTGCCGCCGCTTGCTGGGCTCGAGCGCGACGGCAAGCCGGTGCCAGGACTCGACAGCGCGGAGTTCCCGGGCCAAGTGACAGTGCTCAATGTTTGGGCCTCATGGTGCGTCCCGTGCCGCGATGAGGCCGCGTTACTCATGACACTCGCAGCGGATCGGCGCCTGCGCGTGGTCGGAATGAATTACAAGGACCAATCGGAAAACGCCCGGCGCTTCCTCGGCCGGTACGGCAATCCGTTTGCCGCCAACGGGATCGATGCCAATGGCCGCGCGGCCATCGAATGGGGCGTGTACGGGGTGCCGGAGACTTTCGTCATCGGTCGCGACGTCCGTATCGCATACAAACTGATCGGGCCGGTTACGCCCGATAATCTGCAAACGGACCTGAAGCCCGCCATCGAGAGGGCGCTCGCCAATCCGTGACTATCGCTCTTTCGCCTTCTCCGGCGCGGCGTATCGCGTCAAAAGCGGATATTGCAATGCGGCGAATACGAACGTCAGCGGCACGACGCCAAACACCTTGAACGCGATCCAGACATCGGTTGACTGTGAGCGCCAGACGATTTCATTGAGAATTGCAAGCGCGAAAAAGAACAGCGCCCAGCGCAGGGTCAGCTTGCGCCAACCTTCTTCGGTGAGATGGAAGACGGAATCGAAGACCATCCCGAGGAGCGGCTTGCCGACGGTGAGCCCGCCGAGCAAGACGGCGCCGAATAGCACATAGATGATGGTAGGCTTGAGCTTGATGAAATGCTCGTCATGCAAGAGGAGCGTGAGCGAGCCGAATACCAGCACGATGATCGCGGTGACAAGCGGCATGATGGGTAAGCGCCGCGTCAGCGCATACGACGCCGCGAGCGCGACCACCACGGCCACCATGAAGACTGCGGTCGCGACGAAGATGCCGATGGGCTCGTCCAACACGATGTCCGCCGGCAGTATTGGGGAGACGAGAGGCAAGAATAGCGCGGGACGCGAATTGGCGAGGAAGAACAGCAGCAACGGCCCGAGATCGAGCACGAGCTTGAGAAGGGGATTGAGCTGCGGCTTGCTTGCTTCCACGGCGCTGATGTAGCGCGGCTGCAGCACGATTGCCATTGCGTTCCGAGCAACCGTCGAGGGATGACTCTAAGAGATTCCGGCAATCGCCCGAGCGAAGTCCTTGGCTGAGAACGACGCGAGGTCGTCGATACCCTCCCCCACGCCGATGAAGTGGACCGGGAGGCCATATTTGGCGGCGATCGCGACCAAGATGCCGCCCCGCGCGGTGCCGTCGAGCTTGGTCATGACGAGTCCGGTGACACCGGCAACGTCGCGAAAAACCTCAACCTGAGACAGCGCGTTCTGCCCGATCGTAGCATCGAGCACCAACAGAACGGCATGCGGCGCGCTAGGATCGACCTTTTTCACCACGCGCACGATTTTTTGGAGCTCATCCAGCAGCACCGCCTTGTTCTGCAGGCGACCCGCGGTGTCGATGAGCAGCACATCAACCTCCTCGCCGCGCGCTTCGGTAAGCGCGTCGAACGCGACTCCGGCGGCATCGGCGCCCGGCGCGCGCGCGATGACCGAGGCGCCGCTGCGCCCACCCCAGATGTTGAGTTGGTCAATGGCGGCGGCGCGGAAGGTATCCCCTGCGGCAAGCATCACCGAGCGACCCTCGGCACGCAGCTTGGCGGCGATCTTGCCGATGGTAGTGGTCTTGCCCGAGCCATTGACTCCAATGACGAGCGCGACGAAGGGCTTTGCTTCCTTGATCATGAGCGGCTTGGCGACCGGCGTGAGGACCTTTTCGACTTCAGCGGCAACGACCGCCTTCACCTCATCAGCCGTGATCGACTTGTCGTAGCGGCCTTCGCCCACCGCCGCGGCGATTCTCGCCGCCGTCTCAACGCCGAGGTCGGCGCGAATGAGCACATCCTCGATGTCATCGAGCATCGTTTGGTCGAGCCTACGCTTGGCCACGAGATCGTTGACAGCGCCGCCGATCGAGGAGGACGTGCGCTTGAGACCTCCGCTGAGCCGCTGCCACCAGCTTTGCTTCTCGTTCGTTTGGTCGTTCATATTGTTCTGGTTCGCTCGGGATCACGGTCGTGATAGCGGTTTCGCCCAAGCTTGGTAAGTGACCATGACCCCGGAAGAGATACTGGCTCGGCTCATCTACCGCGATGGCCTCATGCTGGTGATCGACAAGCCCGCGGGTTTGCCGGTGCACAAGGGACCGAAAGGCGGCGAGAGTCTCGAAGACTATTTCGACGCGTTGCGATTCGGGCTCCCGCGCCGGCCGGCACTCGCACATCGACTCGATCGTGATACCTCGGGTTGCCTTGTGCTCGGCCGCCACCGCAAAGCGCTCGCTGCACTCGGCCGACTGTTCAAGAGCGGCTGCATCGAAAAAAGCTATTGGGCGGTGGTCGCGGGCGGGCCGACACAGGACGAGGGCCGCATCGAGCTTCCGCTCGGCCGCAAGGACGCGGCACGCGGCTGGTGGATGAAGCACGATCCCGCTGGTCAGCCGGCGGTCACCACGTGGAAGGTGATGGGACGCAGGCCCAGCTATCCGGGACCCGGCGAGGCCCAGACCATTGGCATCAGCTGGCTTGTGCTCGAGCCTCTCACCGGCCGCACGCATCAGCTGCGCGTGCATTGCGCCGCCATGGGGTGGCCGATCATCGGCGATAACATCTACGGAAGCGGCCCGCGCAAAGCGGCTCCCGGCCTGCAACTGCACTCACGGCAAATCGTTGTGCCGCTCTACACCAATCGCCCGCCCATCCGCGTCACCGCGCCCGTACCGTCGCACATGCAGGATCTGTTGCAGATATGCGGATGGTCGGCCGGTGCATTTACCGAATGACCCGCAGCGGCAAGGCCGAAACGACCGATGCCTCAGTAGAGCGTCGCCTTCAAACGCTCGGGCGCAGCGCGGTCGTGCGCCTCGCCGCCGAGGCGGCCCTCGGTCAACTCGGCTAGAATCGTGCCGTTGCTGGGCAGGCTCTTGCGATCGATGTGGCGCGAAGCATCCCACAGCTTCGAGCGCACGATTGCCTTCGAGCACTGATAGAACACGCGCTCGACGGACACAATGAGCACAGCACGCGGGTTCTTGCCATCGACGCTGAAGCTTTGCGCCAGCACCGGATCGGTCGAGATTGCGGCGCGGCCATTGACGCGAATGGTCTCGCCGCAGCCTGGAATGAGGAACAGGAGCGCCACGCGCGGGTCGGAAAGGATATTGCGCAAACTGTCGATGCGGTTGTTGCCGCGCCGATCGGGAATAAGCACGGTCTTCTCGTCGTGGACACGCACGAAGCCCGGAGCGTCACCGCGCGGGGAGCAATCGAGGCCGTCAGGCCCTGCGGTGGCCAGCGCGAAAAACGGCGCCGCCTCGATAAAGGCCCGGTAATGGCTCGTGACGCGGTCAGTCTCTTTGGCGATCGATGGCCCGAAAGGCTCTCCGTAGATGTGCTCGAGCGCCTCAATGCTGGTAACGATGTGATCGCGAAATTCCGACATATCAGGCTCCGCAAGGACCAACGAACTATAGCAGCCGACCAAACAATAGTCTCGCATCCTAAGCCGCGAGGAGTTGCCCACCGTCGTGGCCTGTGACAGTGACATCGAGGATGGTGCCCGGCTCCCTCGGCGACGCAAGGCGTGCGCGAGTGAAATGCTCGGTGCGGCCAAGTTCACCGGATTCGATCAGGACCTGCCGCCTTGCGCCAACTTGCGCCCCGAGGTGGTGGCGCAGCGCCGCTTGGCCTTTTTCGCGCAGTCGGCGAGCACGTTCCTTGATGACATCTCGCTTGATTTGCGGCATCCGCGCAGCGGGGGTACCGGGCCGGGGGGAGAACGGAAACACGTGCAAATGCGTGAGCCCGCACGCGTCGACCAGATCGAGCGAGCCAGCAAACATATCCTCCGTCTCGGTCGGGAATCCGGCGATGATATCGCCGCCGAAGACGACGTCCGGGCGCACCCGCCGCACCCCTTCACAAAACGCGATCGCGTCCGCGCGCAGATGGCGTCGCTTCATGCGCTTGAGGATGAGATCATCGCCCGCCTGTAGCGAGAGATGCAGATGCGGCATCAGCCGCGCGTCATTGGCGAATGCATCGAGGAAGTCGCGGTCGGCTTCGACTGCATCGATCGACGAAAGCCGCAGCCGTGCGAGCTCCGGCACGTGTTTCAAAATCTGCTTCACCAACGTGCCGAGCTTGGGCGCGCCCGGAAGATTGGCACCATAGCTCGTGAGATCGACGCCGGTGAGAACGACTTCGCAATATCCACGCGCGCAGAGCCTGTGCACTTGAGCGACCACCTCGCCCATGGGTACCGAGCGCGAATTGCCGCGGCCGTACGGAATGATACAGAAGGTACAGCGATGGTCACAGCCGTTCTGCACCTGTACGAAGGCGCGCGCGCGGCCTTCGAGACCATCGATGAGATGCGCAGCCGTCTCCGTCACTGCCATAATATCGTTGACCACGACCTTTTCCTCGGTGGCGAGACCAGAGGATGATCCCGCCAAAAGGTTGCGAGAGTTGCGCCAAGTCCGCGCGCTGACCTTGTCCTCATTGCCCAATACCAATGCGACTTCCGCCATCTTGGCGAAGGTGCCGGGTTCGGTTTGTGCCGCGCAGCCAGTGACCACGATCCTCGCCGCGGGACGTTGGCGCTTGAGCCTGCGGATCGCCTGGCGGGACTGCCGTACCGCCTCGGCCGTGACCGCACATGTGTTGACAACGACGGTATCGACGAGGCCGGCTGCCTGCGCCTGACGACGGATCACCTCTCCCTCGTAGGCATTAAGGCGACACCCGAAGCTCACGACATCGACGCTCATGGTTTCGCACTCGCGAGGAATGGCGTCCGATCGAATTTGCCCTCGTACTCGTAGGCAACCGGGCCGGTCATCAGCACATGGTCGTCGCTCGCGCGCCATTCGATACGCAACTCGCCGCCAGGCAGCGCCACGGTCACGGTGCGCTCAACGAGACCGAGGCGCGCCGCTGCCACCGCAGAGGCGCACGCCGCCGAGCCGCACGCCTTGGTGAGGCCGGCGCCACGCTCCCATGTGCGGACGACGAGATGCTCGCGGGAAGCCACCTGCGCGAGCGAAATGTTGGCCCGCTCCGGAAAGATCGGATGGTTCTCCAATAGCGGTCCGACCTTGCGGAGGTCATAGGCGCCGACGTCGTCGACCCAGAAGATCGCGTGCGGATTGCCCATGCTGACGACGGACGGCGAATGCAGGATCGGCCTGTCGATCGGCCCGATTTGCAGCTCGATGGCTCGGGTGTCCTCGAATTTCTCGGCGAGCGGGATCTCGTTCCAGGCGAAACGCGGCTTGCCCATGTCGACGGTCGAAACCAGCGGCTGGTCGCCCTTCCAGCAGCTCAGCAATCCGGCCGCAGTTTCCAATGTCAATGCGCGCTTGCCGGTTTCCTTGAACAGCAGTTCGGCGACGCAGCGCATGCCGTTGCCGCAGGCGCCCGCTTCCGAGCCGTCGTTGTTATAGATGCGGACATAGGCATCGGTGCCGGGCGTGCGCGGCGCGTGCAAGGTCATAAGTTGATCGTATGGCGCCCCGCTGGGCTGCGCGGCAGCACGCGCCTCGGCCGCGCCGATCGTTCCAGTCTGCCCGCGCATGTCGACCACCACGATCTCATTGCCGAGACCGTTCATCTTGATGAAGGCATGGTTGGCGAGCGCGCTCATGTGGGGTCCGTTGTTCATGCTTTATATGGGCAAAACGAGACATGTGGGCAAATTGAAACTTTGGCCAACGGGCTGGCGGACGGCCAATCGCGGTAAGCGCTGAAAGGCCCATTTCCTTGACAGTTTTGGCCCCGACCGTCATAAGCAGCCCCCGCAAGTCGGCCCCGGCCGACTTGCGTTTTAGCTCACAGCCGACTGAAAGAAGCCGGTCCGGATAGATCCCGAGGGCCGGAATCGAACACAAGGACGAGAACGATGTTCGCAGTCATCAGAACCGGCGGCAAGCAGTACCGCGTCGCCGCCGAGGACGTCATCAAGGTCGAGAAGGTCAAGGGCGACCCGGGCGAGATCGTGCAGTTCGGCGAGGTCTTGGTGGTCGGCGGCGACAGCGTCACCCTCGGTCAACCAACCATTGCCGGCGCCTCGGTCGCCGCCGAGGTCCTAGAGCAAGGACGCGGGCCGAAGATCATCGCCTTCAAGAAGCGCCGCCGGAAAAATTCGCGCAGGAAGCGCGGCCACCGGCAGGAATTCACGCTCATCCGTGTGACCGAAATCCTCACCGACGGGGCAACGCCGACCAAAACCGCAAGGCCCAAGCGCGAGCCGAAGCCGGCTGCCGCCGAGACTGCCGTCCCTGAGGGAACCGAACCTGCCGAGGCCAAGGCGCCGACGCGCAAGGTCCAGGCCAAAACGCCAGCCAAGGCCAAGGCCGTGAAGAAGCCCTCCAAGGCCCCGCCCAAGAAGGCCGACAAGCCGAAATCGGGTGGCAAGGGCAAGAAGAAGTGATGATTTCGTCACAAAGTTGGATTACATAGCGAGCGACTGAAGGACCTGAAGCCATGGCCCACAAGAAAGCAGGCGGATCATCCCGCAACGGCCGCGACTCGAACAGTCAGCGGCTCGGCCTGAAGATTTTCGGCGGCGAGCAAGTGCTCGCCGGCAACATCATCGCGCGCCAACGCGGCACCAAGTGGCACCCGGGCACCAATGTCGGCCTGGCCAAAGATCATAGCCTGTTCGCGCTGACCAATGGTCGCGTGGAATTCCGCACCAAAGCGAAAGGCAGAGTCTTCGTGTCGGTTCTGCCGATGCCGCAAGCGACGACCGAATAGACGGTAGACTTCATCGAGGTCTGCCGGATCCCATCAAACCGGCGGACCCAACGGGTATCAAGAGGGGAGCCGGGATCCGGCTCCCCTCTTGGCCTTTAAGGAGCCCGTGTGATGACATTGCTGGATCGAAGCGCTTCGGAGACGTTCCGGGAGAGCCATGTTCCCGTCATCGAGACTGAGCGGCTCGTGTTGCGCGCGCCGCGCTTCGAGGACGCGAACATGATCGCCACCCTCGTCAACGACCGCCGGATCGCGGAGAATACACTGCGCATTCCGCATCCCTATGGACTCGCGGACGCGCAAAGCTTCATCACCGGCGCGAACGCAAGCGACGGCGAGACCGTGTTTCTCATCACCAGGCGTGACGCCACGGTGCTCGGCGCCTGCGGGGTTGCCCAGCGGGCTGGAGAACAGCCCGAGATCGGTTATTGGCTCGCCGTTGCGTTCTGGGGCAACGGCTACGCCACCGAAGCGGCACGCACCGTGATCGATCACGCGTTCGACGATCTCGGCTGCGAGGCGCTCCACGCCGGCGCGCGCGTGAGCAATCCGGCTTCGCGCCGAGTGCTGGAGAAATGCGGATTCGAGTGGACGGGAGTCGAGCTCTATCGCATCCGCTCGCTCGCCTCGTCCGCGCCATTCGACCGATTTCGGCTCGATCGCAGGCAGTGGGCGCTGGCCCGGCAGCGGCGTGGGAACGTGCCAAGAGGCCGCTAAAACTTGGAACTGAATGACACATCATTTGAACGGCGGCTGGCGAGCGGCCATTGACAGTGGCCCTGACCATGACCAGGATTATTGTGTGCACAGGTCACTGTCGGGGTGACGATAACCGAGGAGGTGCAATGCCCCCGGGTTATTTTAGCCGCGATGATCGCCGCGGCAGCGTTCGGGCCGAGGCGTAGCGGCGGATTTGGCGAACGGTAGCGTCGGGAGCGGCCTATTGGGCCGCATCAGTGAGGCATGGCCCGCCTTGGCCCCTCCCGACGGATACTTCCCCATCACACCTAATTCGAATGCGATTTCCTTGATTTCCTCTCGCGCGACTAGCCCCGCGCGCGGCTCTCGTATTTTGCGCCCGCGATCGCATATCGTGCGGCATGAAGTTTCTCGACGAAGCCAAGGTGTATGTCCGCTCGGGCGACGGCGGGAACGGCTGCGTGTCGTTCCGGCGGGAGAAATTCATTGAGTTCGGCGGACCGAACGGAGGCGATGGCGGTAAAGGGGGCGACGTGATCGTGGAGGCCGTCGACGGCCTCAACACGCTGATAGACTACCGCTACCAGCAGCACTTCAAAGCCAAGAACGGTCGCGCTGGCATGGGCAAGGATCGCCACGGCGCGAGCGGCGACGACATCGTGCTGAAGGTGCCGGCCGGAACGCAGGTCTACGCGGAAGACGGCGAGACATTGCTGGCCGATCTCACCGCTGTGGGTCAGCGGGCGGTGATCGCGCGCGGCGGTAATGGCGGCTTCGGCAATTCCCATTTTAAGAGTTCAACCAACCGTGCGCCGCGCCATGCCAATCCCGGCCAACCTGGTGAAGAACTCACAATTCGACTGCGCCTGAAGCTGATTGCCGATGCCGGCATTATCGGCCTGCCCAACGCTGGAAAATCGACGTTCCTTGCGGCAGTCAGCGCAGCCAAGCCGAAGATCGCCGATTATCCCTTCACGACCTTGCATCCCCAACTGGGCGTGGTCGAGGTCGACGGGCGCGAATTCGTGCTCGCAGACATTCCCGGACTGATCGAGGGGGCGCATGAGGGCGGCGGGCTCGGTGACCGGTTTCTCGGTCACGTCGAGCGCTGCCGCGCGCTCCTGCACCTTGTCGACGGCACGACCGAGCACGCGGGACGGGCCTATAAGACGGTGCGCGCAGAACTCGAAGCCTACGGCCAGGGACTCGGGGAGAAACCCGAGATCGTGGCGTTGAACAAGGCCGATGCGCTGACGCCGGAGCAGCTCAAGCAGCAGAGCGCGCGGCTTAAACGCGCCGCCGAAACACCGCCGTTTGTCGTTTCAGCGGTGACCGGCGCGGGCGTGTCGAATGTCTTGCGCGCCTTATTGAGCCTTATCGAACAAGACCAAAAGCGCCCGGTAGTCGCCGCAAAAGCGTGGCATCCCCGCGGGTGAACCGAATGAGCGAATTACGCCCGCGTCTACTGCCGGCAACCAGTCAGCTCCGGTCGATCTTGAGCAACTCCATCAACCCTGCGTGCATCGGCGGGGGCAGCCCTCTTCTGGTCATTGTCGAAATAGACGAAGACCGTCCGCCGCTGCCGCTGCGCGGGGGGTCTGGTCACGCCACGTCCGCGCCGCGTCCAATGAAGGCGCGCGATAGAACGACCCGTTGATCTCGGTGGTTGGAAACTGACTCGCGTACCAGGCGAGCCAGTCACGTTTCCGCAGGTTCTCGAGATAGAACCGGCCGCGCCAACTGTCATAGGTCCGGCCTGACGTGCCGATGAAAGCCTTGCTCATGCGCTTACGCCTTGGCGTAAACCCGAAGACGCATGCTAAACAACGCATCAGCGCGACAATGGTTGTCGCCTGCTACCGGCCAGACGAAACTTGTCGCCATGTCCCGCAGAGCGCCGTCCCTCGCCGACTTCCGCCGGTTAGTGGTGAAGGTCGGCTCTTCGCTGCTGGTCGACAGCGAGGGTGGGCGATTGCATAAGGCCTGGCTTTCGTCGCTTGCGGACGATCTTGCCGGCCTGCATCGCAACCAGTGCGACGTGCTCGTCGTCTCATCGGGAGCCATCGCGCTCGGCCGCGCCGTGCTCAAGCTCCCAGCAGGACCACTCAAGCTCGAGGATAGCCAGGCGGCCGCCGCTGTCGGGCAGATCGCGCTGGCACGTACTTGGTCGGAGGTGCTCGGGCGACACGACATCACGGCGGGGCAGGTCTTGGTCACTCTGCAGGACACCGAGGAGCGGCGGCGCTATCTCAATGCGCGCTCGACAATCGAGAAATTGCTCGAGTGG
>Ga0137358_10000088_pt1 | contig 29754 bp, 40 predicted proteins | sample Mad1_20_16metaG_FD_105551 | JGI IMG/M metagenome (GOLD analysis project Ga0137358, IMG submission 105551) | Vadose zone soil microbial communities from Angelo Coast Range Reserve, California, USA - Mad1_20_16 metaG | ecosystem: Environmental > Terrestrial > Soil > Vadose zone | place: USA... | reverse complement strand
TTCAAACCATACCATACAGCGGGCGCATATAGTCCATACTTTTCTCGCAAGGCTCGGACTAGCTCGCGAGTAGAGGCCATGCTTTTCGTCATATCTTCTGCGACATCGCAATACTGCTGTTGGCTTGCATCGAGGACCTCCTCTGACATCGTTGACCAGGTTCTATCCTGCTCAAGAAGAAAGATGTCAATGTGCGATGTTGTGACGACCGATGTGGATAGAAAACGAAGTGGTCAGTTAACGGTTTTCTAGGCCGCCGCCTCGTGAGGCGTAACGCATGACAGCAGAGCTTTTCTCAGAGCCCAGTGCGTTTCATCATTCTCCACAGGAAAAGTAAAAAGATACACACCGATCTTTTTCTTTCTCGTTGCCCAACAAGGACCGGCCAAAGTCGCAAAAACTTCGTCACGTTACGAGATGTGTCGCTTGTGACCGAGTGGATTGGATTTTTCAATTATTTGGGTGGGGCTACCGTAGCCCGAGGGTATTGTATCGCTCACTGGCCTCGTAGGCTGTGCAAGTGCGAGTCAGTCGGTGTTCGTTGCCGTGACAATAAGAAGACGCAGCTGACAATGACTTGCCTTTCAGGTGGTGTTCTCAGCCTCGAGGCGATGGCATTCTCATAGTCAACATTCTCGCCATGATAACACCGCACCCAAACGAGTCACCTTCTCCTTTGTCCTTTCTTTTGTCCCCAAGGCGCTCGTCGTCCAATCGTTGAATGCCTCTTCAAAATAGATACCCCGGAGAACAGAAGTTACAGAAGTCACCCACCGTCATGACAGGCAGGAAGAACAAAGCAAACGATAAACGTGCGCAAAACTTCGTCGAGTCGTTCAACGCACTCTCGCTCGCGGGCGAGGAGAGATCGCGTGCCACCCACACTCCCGACCGCACCGCGTCCTCGCCCCACCTCCCGGTGCCCTCTACTCAATGGTTTCACCACACCGACGCAGCTGGGATACCCCCGCCCCCAATCCTGTACGACAGAGCTCCCCTGCAAACATCGCTGACCATGCAGCATGCCATTGTTGAGTCCTTACGAGATGGCGCGCCCCCCACCACCCCCCGGCGCATCCCTGTACACCGCCCCATACACCGTCCCGTTGCTGGACTTTCGTACATACCTGGAGGTTTCTACGCCGAGGATCCGGTTCCACGCCCCGTCTCTGATCCTTTTGATCTACCGCCGCCGCTACCATCACCACCACCACCATCCTCCCGCGGTGATCACGCAAGGACGCCTCAGCCTCCCAGGATCCAAGCGCCCAAGGTTCACCGTCGCGCACAATCGGAACCCCTCTCCCCAGTGTCCTCTGATAGTGCTACTGCTGTTGCGGGGTCGAGACAATGTAGCGGCGTTACGGCGGCGGGGAAGCAGTGCCGCAATCAGGTGAAAGTGTCTGAGGCCCAAGCGCTCGCGGGCGGCGACGTCTTCTGTCGTGTGCACGGGAATAAGGTGGGCGAGGTGAGCGGTTTCTACGATCGCAAGACGGGACAAACATTCGTCAAGTTCGAGGGTGAGTGCACAATTCAAATATATGTATACTCTCGCTTCTCCCACATGGCTGTACGTGATATGCGGTTTCTCATGAAAAAGGATTAAGCACAGACTGGATCCCCGAGTATTTACAGCCAGCGACGAAGAACTCGCTTCGAGTGGAGATGCAGAAGGCCCGCGCGGCGAGCGATGTCGAGGGCTACATCTATGCCTTTGAGATCCTCGGTATGGACTGTTTCCTTACCGCGGAGCTGCCTCGTCCCACTTTCTCATCGAGCCTGTGTTTCCTCGCACGCAGATCCCACTGACAAGAAGACCATGCACTTGAAGGTTGGGCGCGCAACAAACCTGAACAGGCGTATGGACCAATGGTCCAAACAATGTGGCTCGAAGGAGCAGATCCTCCGCGGGTTTTGGCCAGGCGGTATGGACAATAGTGGTGTTGCCATGAAAGGGCTTGTGCAGGCGGGACCGAAAGGCCCGTGGTGTCATCGTGTTGAGCGGCTGGTCCATATTGAGTTGGCGGACCTGGTCGAACATGCACCGTATCTCGAACGCGGATACCCGAACGTGAGTACGAACAAGGAGGTTAAGAAGGGAAGCAAGAGAGATGTTAAGCGATGTCCGGATTGTATGTGTTGTGTCTGGGACTGTGGCTGATGATGGGCTCACATGACAAAATTTATAGGCAACACGAAACACCAAGAAATTTTCTCGTTTGAGCGGGTGATGGAAGGCCGATATAAGGGCACGGAGTGGCAGGAGATAGTGAAGCCAGTGATTGAGAAATGGGGAGGATTTGTCGAGGGATACTTGTAGAGAATAAACGGAGCCAACCCCGCGGCCCGGGAACAGCGGATAACCTTTTGTCTCCCTCTTTGCCATTGTTCCTTGTCTCTCATCTATCTATTGTCCTACACTCTGCCTGCAGCTATAAAGACCATCAGAACTGCGATGCCTCTCTCAAGTCTCTCCTTTGACCTGGTTGTCATCTTTCTCTCTCCCTCTCTTTTCCTGACACCTAGCTGCGCTCTTTCATAAATCTATTATACATCAATGGTGTCATCTAAGCTCTTCGCGCTCTCTGCCATGCTCGGCCTCATGGCCACTCTACCAGTCAAATCTGCCCAGATCCAAGTAACAGTCGGCGGCCCTGGCGGCATCACCCAGTTCAACCCTTCCTCGGTGGTAGGTTGCCATATCATGTCCTGTCTTCACCTCCGAGATGACCGTTTGCGATTAGAATGCCAATGTTGGAGACACCGTTACCTTCGTCTTCATGCAGAAGAACCACACGGCGACACAGTCCACCTTCGCTAATCCCTGTTCTCCTGCCACCAGTGGCTTCGATTCTGGCTTGTACGTCCCTTGCCTTTCCTTTCTCATACCCCTCCCCCGAGTCTAATTCTGTTTTTCAGCGTCCCCGTATCAGACAACAACACCAATGGACCGTTCCAGGAGGCGCAGTTCGAGGTGATCGATACCAACCCGGTCTGGGTATACTGTCGCCAGACTGGCCACTGCCAAAAGGGCATGGTTTTCGCCGTCAACCCTGGAAACAAGTTCGCTGCGTTCCAGGCAGCTGCCATGGGGAACACCACTGCTCAGACAAGTTCTTCTTCTACATCTCCAGCGTCTACATCTCCAGCGGTGCCAAGCGCAACTCCCACTTCCCCCGCAACCTCGACTCCTCCGTCCTCCACATCTCAGGATCACACAATCATCGTTGGTGGCACGAGTCTGCTCTTCGAGCCCTCAAATATCACCGCGCAGCCGGGTGACACCATTACATTTGAGTTCCACCAGAAGAACCACACGGTCACGCAGTCCAGCTTCCCCGATCCTTGTCAAATGCTCTCATCCACTTCTACAAGCGGCCAAGTTGGCTTTGACTCAGGGTTGTACGTCCTCTTCCAATCATCTTTCATGCACCCTATGTGCCGCTCACACCGCACAAATTTGTTAGCATGCCTGTCAGTGCGAACGCCACCACGTTCCCTAAGTACACCATCCAGGTGAACGATTCCTCTCCCATCTGGGCGTACTGCCGCCAGGCCAACCACTGTGGCTCGGGCATGGTCTTCGCGGCGAACGCGAACGAGTCCAGTGCGAAAACCTTTGAGGCTTTCCAGGCCAGCGCGAGGCAGTCCGGCTCTGGCACTGGGTTAAACTCGACAGGCTCTTCAGCCACCGGGAAAAGCGGCGCTGGCGCCGTGCGTCTCGATGGTACGGGCATGATCGGCGTCGGCTTGACTGCTCTGCTACTGGGTCTTACGTTGTGAGATTCGAGTGTCCTCTGATGTCTACGACTGCGACGTTCGTTCTGGCTTGTACAATACGATATGGACTTATTGTATCTTTAATTGTAATAGGCATGATGCGCCATGATTATTTGTAGAGCAACGTATTATGACGAGTCCCATTCTCCTCCTCTCTCCTTTGGTGCTGTGAAATCACCGATTTGGTGAACATTTTGGGGTCCACGGGCCGTTTGTGCGCGGCAGCCTACCGCACTTGGTTGCAATGTCATCCTGACTTTCAAGTTCCCTCTCGCTGACGCTTGTTCCTAAATTGATGAACAATTCCGCCTTTTCGGACATTGGCCATGTGCGACCATTCCCACTGCAGGATCTAGCTGCCTCGGTGAGTCGAGACAATTGACTGCGTCGCATTTGGGACTCGAGGGGATTCATGGTACCTGCACCCCTCCGAAACACTCTCCCAGTTTTCAGCATTGCAACAGAGCGTGGAAGAACTGTCGCAGAACATGCAGGCATTGTTGCAGAGCGCGCAGGCTATGCTGCAGAATATACAAGCGTTGTTGGAAGCGTCACGAGTGGCGGTACAAGATGCGGCAACGGCTGTGCACACAGACGCAGGTCTCGCGGATGTCGGGATCAAGCGGCGCAGGAGAAGAAAAAAGGCTCGCGGACGTTCGGGAGTGATCTACGACGGTACTAGTAGTAGCGGGGTCATATTGGGATCTGAGGTGAACGTAGTAGAGTGAGGAGGAAGGCAAAGCGAAGTGAAGCACGGTGAGTTTCTGCTCTTCATTTCTAGCTCCCCTACTAGTATCCCCAGCTAGACACTGACTGATGCAAAAAAAACACAGGGAATAAAAAACATGTACAACGATGATTACAGTATCTTTCTTGGAGCACGGCATGACTGCAGTGACGACTCGGACTGAAAGTTTGGCCGTCGGTGGAGTATGGGGACCATCGATCATCTTTTGGCTCGGAACTTGAGGCCTTGAGGCTCTGGTGAAACATCGAAATCCGAGTCAGAGAGACTGGGGAACTTGCCGTGCTGCCGTCATTCTCCAGAATGATACGCACACAGCCGCGGCACCGCCTCCGTGAAGAAAGAGGAAGGGTGGAGGTCGCCGCTTTGGGAACATATTTTTTGGTATTGTGCAGCTGCGTCCATGCCCAGTCAGTTCCCAGGCCAGTCAGCTTGAACACATGCGTGACTCGACACTGCGTTAAGACAGCTGAACATTTTAGGTGGCACTCTATTTGTTCGGCTCATGGGAGTGTTGAGTGTTGGGGTTGACAAAAAAACAAAAAAATTGGAAAATTCAGTAGTGCCCCCTCCCATTTGACTTTCTCGTACAAGCATTCAAAAAAGAAAACGCAAGAGCTATGAAAGGCCGCGCAAAAGGATGAGGCTACAACAAGGACGGCCGTTGGAAGGTGAGACAACGAGGACAACAGACACCCTCACATTTTTGTAATTTACAGGCCATTTAGCTAGCTACTACATGGACCTTGCCTGAATACAGAATGAACAGGAGATAACAGAATAAGATGCTCTTCCCGTACAACACAAACAACACGGATCTCGGGTCGGCTCCGAGTCCGAGTCTCCGAGTCGAACATGTGCTTGCTGGTATTTGTTCCGAAGACGAAGAGCCTATTGTCAACGGAATCACGACACGACGCGAACAAATCAAACCGAAACACTAGAATAGGCGATACAGAAAAATGAAGACAATCAGACCCCAAAATAAGCGTGATTCCGAGTCTCATCCAGAGCGCCAGTGACTGCGGCTCGATGAGCGACTTTGCTGAAATCCCGCAAAGACGCCACCCTGGAAACCACTTGGGACAAAAGGGGTGGGTGTTGTGCTACTGCGCATGATCGGAAGGACATTCGGTTGTGATGCAGCTTGAGAAGGGGGAGGAGGTACCGTGGGTGATGTGGGCTCTGCCTTAACTGGGGCCGGCGGTTTCCAGTTCTGCACGGTGTGAATACTACGAGCACGACCTGTAGGAAGGAGAACCTACACTTTTTCGCCCCTCTCTGTACAGTTCATCCAGTTTTTCGTCCAGGATCCCATGAGCGTCGAAGTCCTCGTAAGCCGTGTAGAGCATCAAAGCAGAGCGCGCATCCTCAATCGAGTCGTGGGTATCCGTCTGGATGTTCTCGTGGAGCACAAACCACGAAAGAAAACGAAGCGAAAGGCGACGTTGGCGCTCTCTCAGGAAGTAGAGGTCCACCGTGTCTATCACTCGCTCTGGGGGAACGTAGATGTCTACAAGAACGATCGTCGGCAAGAGAACGCACAAGTTGGAGAAAGCTCACTGATGATTCTGAAGTCTTTGGAGAGGCCGTGCCCGATAAAGGTGCAGCCTAAATCAACTAGCAGTCGTAGCTTCTTGTATACTACTTTCAGCGGTGTCAATGTGTACGTTGACGAGTGCGGCTCGAGGTCTCCATCTTCGCAGGCTGGTGAGCAGGGATCAAATCCTAGGAGAAATGAGGCTCACATCTGATCCCTGAGAACTCTGTTAAATAATCTACAATGACTTCACTTGTGTGTATATGATCATCGATGAAGGGGACGCCTTTCTTTTTACCGTCGCCCCGCAGAACAGAGACACGAGCAAGGCTCAATCGAGCAGGGCGAAGAACTTTCTTGGTTCCATCTGACCGATACTCAGTCTCTTCTTGCTGCATGAGGACAAATTCTGCGTCAATCGAGACAAGGCTCTCGGGACATGGCAGCTCTTCGGGACCCAGTGGCTCGTGTTTGATCAGACTGGCGTCTCGGTGCCTGAAAATCGTAATTGTACGAAATGTATTACTAGAGGAAATGGCAAAAATACGAACACTGAAATTGAGGTGTCTTGACTGAGAATCGAAAGGTCAATGGTATCAGACAGCCCAGAATAGTCAAATTGTCCCTGACAGTCGGCTCGCTCTAGATACAAGATGGCAGGGACCTACGATATATTAATTAGGCGCGAGAGTTTTGATAATGTAGAGTTGCCGCACCTTCCATTTTCCGGGGAAGCTTAAGGCCTCTTCCTCAGAAATATTCTGTACCGAGAAGTCGTTGAAGAGGAACCACGAACTTAGCAAGTCATCTCGATGTTCTGCTTCCGGGACTGCAATAGGTTGAGGTAGTTATTCGGGAACAGTATGGTGTGTCTACCTTTGACGATGGCCACAAGGTGAGAACGCCTGTCCTTATTGAGTATTTGAACTATCATAGCCTTGAAAAGTCATTGTCAAGACAGCCCATCAAGAAAAAAGTAAGCACTGACTCTCAAGTTATATGTCACGAATAATGGCTCTTCGCTTTCACCGGTTTCGACATGAAGATCGACAGATGGCGTCAAGAACCTCTGTTTGCGGGTATCCAGCCAATATTCAAAAATTTCTTCACTATGTACATTCGCATTCACGGCCAATATCGGTGGCAAATCCGACGTTGCGACAAAGCGGCTAGAATCGAACATCCTTACTAGCTTGCAGTTGTGACAAGTTGCTTTATGGCTCATTTCTCTGAAAACTGACGCTTGTAGGACAGAAGTGAGGTCACTCTCGGGCCCACCCATACCCTAGAAGGATGCATGAGCGAGAGAAATTTCAATTTGGATCAAAACGACCTTTCGAGAATAAATAAGGTCGACCACGAAGGTAACCTGCTCCTTCTCCCTCGTGACTTTGCAATATGTGCACATAGAAGTGTTCCGGCTGTACATGCCGAGAAGCTGGGTAATCGGCGGTGAGGTTGCCGTGCGTTGTGGGAAAGATGGGTCAGGGGGTAACAAAGAGGGATTGTTAGGATAAGACTCTTCCTCGACAGCCAAATGATCCAAGAGGAACCGATGGAACATTTGTATCATCCGCGCATAGTTCGTTTCAGCCAAGTCCACGCCGTAATCAATGAGTTCAATGGCATTAACAGCTACCAAAGAAAAGTTTCAGAGGATGCATGTTTGATCAGGGCAGGAACATACACTGGGCAAGAACACCAACGGTCTTACAAAAATTACTCGACTGGCAATTTGTCCCTTTCGCGTCCTCCAACATGCGACTAACGAATCCAAGCTCACAAAGAAGACAATGCTCGCTTGGACAGCTCGTGGTGATGTGTGACTTCGCGACTTTTCTTATTGGGTGACAATAATGTAAAACCTGCACCAGGGAATTCGTGTATGAATTCAATATATGCGTCTCCAGGCCGCTAAATTCAGTTTTATTGAAGAATCTGGAGAGTATGAATAAATCAAAAACGGTTGGGTAACACGACGAGACGCTGTCTTACGCAAAGTCGAAATCTTCCACACCGAACTTTGAATATTCGATCTCTACCTTGCGATATCTGGGAGGCCCATCTGGACTATCGTTAACTCCGACAAATTCGACCTGCTGCTGCAATAAACGATGTCAGAATCGTGAAAAAGCGCGGATACTCACATCACTTGCATTGCTCACGTCACTCCTCCGCTTTTCACTCCTAAAGCGACCTTGGTCCTTGGGTGCTGCAACGGTGATCATGTTTCTACGTCCTTTGAGCTCACGTGGAAGAGGAGCATATGCGATGCCGTCGTTCATCTTCATGGTAGATAGCACCGAGAGCGGAATTTTCATGGGTGCTGTGGAAGCCTTTACTGACTCCAGCTGCTGGGCCCAAGACGAAAGGAGTAGACTATTGTAATGAGGAAGACCGATGCTGTTCAGTGGCCTAGGACAAGGTGAGACTAATAGCACTGACACAGATTTCAGATGAAACTTACGTGCTATCAGTCCAGTCAATTTCTGGTAGAGGTTCGGGAGAGTCAGCCCACTCAACGGGCTGACCTTCATACCCATTGAAGGGCATACCCTCATTAGCTGCAGCCAATATATGGATTACTCCATCCGAGTCTCCGAATGACATGTATGCCCCCGTGGGGGAGACGGCTGCGGAACTAACAAAGGCGGACGTGTCCAGCTGTGAAACCGCGGATAAGAAGTGCACTGAGTATGAGAAGCATATGGCTAATACCTGATGGAACTCATTTGCACTGGTTGGGTTGGATGTGTCTACGATATTGACGAGTCCCTGATTTGACGTGACTACCAGACTTGAAGAACGCATTGGCAGTAGATTGATAAAAGCAGGCCCAGAGGGGAATGGGAGGGGAGACAGGGGCTTCAAAGACCGGAGATCATATATCTTGACCAACGGATCAGGGATTGGCCGCGACTGCCTAGAGTCTGTTGGCAACAGTGGAACCGAAGGGAAGATCCTTGCTCACCTCAGCCCCCAACCTATGGTATAGACATAATTACCACTGGATTGCAAGCCCTGCATTTCGCTAGCATGGGCCCTGACGGTGTTTTCTGCGCCGCCTTCCCTTCTCAATCCCGTCCTATGGTCATGACAACGCAAAAATCCATCTGTGTCACCAGAGAGGAGGTAGGAATGGGTGAAGTGAAGGTGACGGATGACAGATGGCACAGATGCTTGTCTTATTGCACTTCCGGTAATGGAGTTTAGCAGCACAATCTCTGGAGTTGAAGTTGAGACTGCCACTGTCTTCGAGGAGCTTAACGTGCTGGAAAAGGTGGTGACAGACACGGAGGGACTACGGGGTGTTATTCACAGGCTCTTACAACACAGAAGGCCTATTGCGCACCGGTAATACCACCGATTGGCACCTCCCTTGCTCCATGCGCCTACTCCTTCTCCTGCTATACCCTGAGCCCGGACTTGGGTCTCATCTGCGATGACTTTGTTTACCGGTAAACCTCCTCCAACCGGAAAAGACACTCCTCGAATGCCCTGGGGGGTGTAATATGCCGTGACTTTCCCAGAGTTAGTCCCCGACCAAAGTGTATCGGATGTGGGGTCAAACGAAAGCGCAGTGATAGCTTGAGAAACTGTGTCATGTTGGGCAATAGGCACCAGGGGACGGTATGTTTGTGCTGACATGTACACTCATACGGGCACTTCAGTTGGCGGGCCTGATGTCGAGTGCAAGTGCTCATGTGACTCTCGCAACTGGCGCGTGTGTGCACCCGCCCTATCCGGTGTCCAGATATTCTCACAATCTCCCAATGCGCAGGAGCCAAGGGTCACACCACTCAATCCAAACCGGTGGCAATACAAGGCGGTATACTTGTCAGTACAGATTTTACGTTGCGTACACTACTTCTGCGATTAAGAATAGGCGTAGAAATACAAGGCGGTAGTATCTACTGAAGTCAGCCAATGTTCGTGTGGAAAATGCAACCGAATAAACATAATGACAAACGTACACGAAGCGTTAACGTGTCAACGAGCGATCGAGCTCATGTAGGAAGAAAGATCTAAATCGTGGTACTCCTCTTCCGCGGGCAAGTCCTCCAATCCGCTGAGAATAGTTTTGTGAGGAGGACCAGTACCTTGCTGGCCACTGTCCTTCTTGGCATTCGGCCTCTCGTCTTCTGTGGTCGTATGCCTAAAAAGATCTAAAACTAAGTCTGTATCCATCGACGCAAGACCTGAGTTTTGTTGTGTAACGACAGAGTTTGCGATATTGAGTTTGAAGCGCTGTAAACTGGAGCAAAATGAGTCCCACGGATCGACATAGGACATCACTTGGCATACCCCATGATCTTCTCTTCCAACGTCCCTTTCGTGATTAATCGATAGACATTGACCACCTTCTTCTGACCTATGCGATGAGCGCGGTCCATGGCCTGTAGATCCTTCATTGGATTCCAGTCATGTTCCACGAAGATAACCGTATCGGCGCCCGTGAGTGTCAACCCAAGCCCTCCAACGTGAGTCGTGAGGAGAAGACAGTCGATACTAGGGTCAGAGTTGAACGTCTGGACAACGGCGTGGCGCTTGTTCGCATCCGTGCTTCCATCCAGACGCATGTAAGTAACGGAAGGCATGTGCTTCTTGAAAAGCACATTCTCAACAATATCTAGCATTTGTTTCATCTGACAGAATATTAGGACTCGGTGTTGTGAGAATGCCCCCGGGGACGATGATGTCGGTTCCGCATCCGCGAGTTCACTCTTCCCGAGGTCACTTGTGTTGGTAAGTGTCGGTGTTCCACCTATGCCGCATTCGATGAGAAGTTGTCTGCAGGTAATATTTTTTCAGAAGACGTAACATCATTAGTGATGTTACGCACCTCAAGGCGAGCAACTTAGGAGCATGGTTGATGTCGAACAGGTTTGGCTTCTCCGGTTTCTGACCAACCTTTTGCAATGCGGCGTTGATGTCGTCATCAGTCTTGAGAACCATCGCTGGATGATTGCATAATTTCCGCAAATACTGCAACGATTGGAATATATGCCGCTGTTCACCGGGTTTTGCGCTCTTAATGGCGTCCTCCGCCGTTAATCTTGCCTGTGACTTGGAAAAATCGTCGTAGAGGTACTTTTGCATCTCAGACAGCTCGCAGAAGTAGTCCTGGATGATCTTGGGGGGAAGGTCATTTAGGACGTCTTCTTTTAACCGTCGTAGGAGGAAAGGTAAGACTTGTTTGTGCAGTGCCTCCAAAGCCAATGCAGCTAGAGGCCAATATTTCAAACACAGGTACATAGAGGTAGATTGAGCGAGCACATACCGGCTTCATTATTCTTCGACTTGCCGTCTCGATTGGACAAGATCGGCTTACCAAACCGCTCGCTAAACGAGGATTCGGAGCCCAGGAAGCCCGGCATTAGGAAGTCAAATAAACTCCAAAGCTCCAAGACATTGTTTTGGATCGGTGTACCCGAGAGTATGAGACGATGATTCGCGCGAATGCACTTGACGGCCTTGGTGAGTTTGGTCTTCGCGTTCTTGATGACATGACCCTCGTCAAGGATGCAATAATGCCAGTTAAATTCCTCTAGAGTGGTGACGTCATTTCGGACGACTTCATATGACGTGATGACGATGTCGTGTGTCTTCAGCTTTGGCACAAGTCGTTGACGTTCTCGGGCATTCCCGACAAACATAATGGGCTTCAAGTTATCGGAATACTTCAGGATCTCGTAGTACCAATGGCCAGTCAACGTCGGGGGACAGACTATGAGTGATGGTAAATGGACAGCATCGGGTGATTGCGTTTCCTTGTATTTCTTTGCTCGCTCGAAGTGCTTGCTGGCGAGTATACAAATCGACTGTAGTGTCTTCCCAAGACCCATATCTTATATCGAGGTCAGATTGAAGAACTCGTCAAACTGAGCATCTCACCATCACAAAGAATGCCATGGAGCTGATATTTGGCTAGGAAAGCGAGCCAATTCACGCCATCTTGTTGATATTTCCGAAGCTCTGCCTTGATTTGAACGGGAATATGGTACGTTTCGACCTTACTGCCGTCGAGAAGTTGTGTCAAGAACTGACGCTCTTCGTCTCGCCGCTTCAAAAGCTTTTCTGGGAAGCCAGAAGGGTCCGGCAGGCCAGCCTACACAGGGTTAACCAAAGCCTATGTCCGTAACAGCAATATCGGCGTACCTCAAGAGGGACCATTTTTACCAGGGAAGCAAACGTGTTCGTAGCTGTTGCGCGTATGTCATCATCTGGATCACTCATGCGTCCCAAAACCGGAACCACGAGGAAAATAACGTAGGGTAGAGCCTTATGATCCAACCTCTGGATGACATCTGTGAGGCAAGGCACCAGTAAGTAATAATCATCGGACGGTAGCCAGACATACTGAATACAAGCTCTGTGGCCCCTTGCCGGTTCGGGTTCACGAGGGTGTCGCCAAGGAACGGTAAAATTGTCTCGATGACGAAGCGCATAGCATCTACCGTCATCACATCGCAAATAGCAGCGAAACACCGTGCAGCAGATTGCCGAATAATGGCGAAGCGGCTTCTCAGTGCCATAGCAATCATGGGGAAGAGTTCCCGTATTTTTGGCCACAGCTCTTGATGAAGGGTCGGCACCACGGCCTCCAGAACGCTCAGAGAGTCAATCACATCCTGCCCGTGCTGTCGATTAATCAGATCGTCCGCAGAGCCGGGTGTATCTATGAAGCATGAGATTGAACGGTACATTAACAAGGTACGATATGCGTACCAGTTGAACAAGCAGTGAGGACACCCCCAGCCATCGATTGCCACATGTTTGGAATGACCTCAAGGAGCTTCTCCCCAAATTTGGTAGACAGCTCAATGAAGGCCAACCCAGCACCACGCCGTGATAAGCACGCCTTTTCTCTGCTCTCAGCTTTAACATCTTCCGGTGTACAATTCTCCACAGCTTTTGAGGCTTTCTGGAAGGACAGAATAGCGGAAAGGTGTTTTTTATGGTAAGCAAAGGTTGGTGTCCGTTCAATGTCTTGACATAAGAAAGTGCAAAGGTTCTTTACGATCTTATCCGGAGGTTGGGAGAGGCCATGAAGCGCGCAGAAGTCAATGAAGGATGAGACGGCAACTGCTGAGCGCGTTTGAAGATCCAGGTTCTCCTCGTTCTAGAAGGACAAGAATTTGAGAATGACACAATGAGCTGAGAGACAGGGCGCACCTTGATTCCGTTCATTACACCCTTCACAATCGGACTGACTTTGTCTGGGGTGTTCTTAAGCGCAACATACGCCGCAGCGAAGGCCGCACAGACGCGAATGTCGTGTTGTGTCTTGATTTCCTTGTACCATTCGATACTAGATATAACCGTTTTGCGCTTCTCCGCTATCACAGCAAGTTCCCGCTTCTTTGCCTTGCCCAATCGATCTCTCAGCTTAGTGTAATCCCGTTCCACAGCTGCTTCTGCAGACGCTAGCGAGAAACCGCCCTCCTTAGAGCCCGTGAGATCTATCTCCGTACCGAGAGTAGGAATTTCAATCCAAGGGATCTTGCAGTCGAAGGCAAAGCTGTGCAACAGATTCGTGCACTCTCCGTGGATACGCGCCAGAGTGAATGCCATCTCGTGGTATGCAGCAGGTGGCTCACTTTGCAACCATGCCAGTGTACGATTGCTCATTTCACGGGCCAGGGTGGACACTTCGATGAGCGGCTGGCGCTTTGAGGTGAAAGGCTCTGCACCATAATGCTTTGCCCACTCTTCGATGACAATAGCAGCAAGGACTTTCTGTAGCATACTGCTAGAGTCCACGTAATGAAGAAGGATTGATTGGAAAACGCTGTCCACGCTATGCGTCTGTAGGTATTCATAAGCCGTTATCTCTCGATAGATAAGTATACGTGCGTACGGATGAGTTCCAAGATGCAACCAGATAGGCCATGGCAGTTGCAGCGGCGATCCTTGCCTTCCATATAGTATCTGGCGATACAAGAGTAAGGTCCTGAGCTAGCATGTTTTTGTCCACATTATGTCGTTCTGCCGCCACCTGCGGACCGGTTTCTGAAGTTAACGGATCATAGAAGCCCGATGCGTCAATCGGGGATCCCATTGGAGTCATCATAGTTTCAAACCACTCGAGTAACTGTGGTGAAGCAATAACCGACTCCATCCAACCGGGTCTAGCGTGTAGAACATCGATTGCAGTATTCCAGGCGGCGGCGGTTGCACCACGTATGTCTGTACGTTCCTCGACAACGAGATTCTGAAAGAGGAGACGAAGGAATGAGGTCGCAACCCAGTCCTTGGAGAGAGAGGCAACGTTCATAAAGGAGTGAAGCGTCTCAACAACGGCAAGGCGAACTGTCGGTATCGTATGTCGGAAGAATGGGAAAAGCTTGGGAGCAAGATCGGAGAGTGGCAATCTGAAAATCGAACTTGAATTCTGAGCCATGGACATCGAGAAAAAAGACGCACGAAGCGGAGTTATTGCCTAGAATCTCTATTACTTCATCATACGAGACAAGCTTCCCTGTAAGTCATTAATATTTGGGCCTTTCGGGACAACAGGAAGTGACAACCTAGCAGATCCATGACGGCACCCACACTTGAACCAAGGTCGTCCTTCATGTCACCAAGACAGGCCCACAGAACGGATAATACGAGAGTAAGACAGCTTGGTAATTGCCGGACGAGATGAGTAGCCACGGGAATCAGACAAGACGCAGCCACAGAGCGGACGTCATCGTCGCGGTCACCAAGCCTATATACCAACAAGTAGTAAGATAACGGTATCGGAAACAAAAATGGCACTTACCCTAGCACAGCAGCATCGACTACGTCTTGCAAGACATGCTGAGGTCCTGATTCAAGGAGAGTTCCTGTCTTGACGCCACTCCTCTCTGACATATCCTCCATCTTCGCATCCAGACCGTCGTCATCTTCTCGGTTTACACTCACATCCACACTTTCCATCTTGACAACAAGCTCGGTACCGGCGGCGATATCGACAGCCACGTTACCCTCTGCCTTGATGTCTTCGCTAGCAGCCCCCACCACATCGCTTCGAACGGCAACCTCGTACTTGATCCCTAAAAGTCCCGCATGTCGCACTTCCCAGATGTGACCCTTCCCCTTCCCGGGACCGTTCGTACCAGTGGGAAGAGAAAAATCTTGACGTATCATCTGCAGCAGAACCGAGTGCACGTGCAGAACCGAGCGGCGCGGCATGTGCAAAAGTAACGACGCAATTGTCTGGGAAACAGTTTCGCGTACAGGCGCGACTACCTGGTCCGAGACAAAGTCCCCAAACCTATCAAGTATGAAAACACAAAGAAGCTTCGCGGCAAGCGCATTGCACCATCGCTCGTGACATGCATCGTTTTCGGTATGTGAAGCGCCGACTGTGGCAACGTAAATGCCACATGCGCACAATGAAAAGAAAGATCAAACCTCTTGTGCCACAGTATTTACCCTGCGCTTTAAGAAGCTCGCGCAAAGCCATCGCAGCCCCATGTCGAACTTCCCAGGCTGGACTAAACAAATCGACCTCCAGGATCTTGACTAGGCCATCCCACACCCAATGTCCTGGTTCGACCTCAAGTGCCTGAGACTGCTGAGACGTCTTGGGAGAGACGGCGCCCCCCTTGGAGGGGTCAATGATGACTTTATCAGGTGCCGTTGGACTTTCGACTCTCGAAGGTGGAGGTGGTTTATCCTCTGCAGAAACGAGGCGTGCCCTACAATACGATGAGCGCTGTTAAACCCGGCAGTGACGGAACCCACTTGTTAGGAGCACCGGAAGTGGTGGCTTGAAATTTAGAACTTGAGGTTGGTGGAGGTGCATGCACGAATGCTGCATTACCTTGCTTGCGCTTCCGTTTTAATCGATTGCGCTCACGAGCAGAAAGGCCAGTCAAATCTTCATCTATCTGGGGTCCACACGGGACAGACGGCGAGGGAGCGACAGGAGTTGTTGACTTGGAGCGTGGAGACGGTGACCTTTTCTTCATTTTCGCACCGACATCGAGAGAGAGGTCCGCTGATACAGGAGTTGGGTCAGTATCCATAGGGTTCTCATTCTCGCCTGGTGCCTGAGCGTCTGGTTCGCTCTCAGCTGCTAACTCCTTTTCCAAGTCCATATCGTCGTTTGCTCCAAAATTATCTAGGAAATCGAGTCCGAGACGGCCCATGGCTTCCTTGCGTGCCTTCTTGACTTCATTGGATGACGAAAGGATGCCGTTTGGTTTGGTGAATTCCTTGCCGGAGGATGCAAGTAGGAGGGTTCCTTTCTGCACGAGTTCTACGACCGAGAGCATTGGGAACTCAGGAGGCGGAAAAAGTACGGGTGGCGCAGCAGAACAGATGGGTTTATCCTGGAAGGGGTGCCAGAGGGGAACTAAAGTGAATATCTGAGACAGCGCATTGGACGCGGCTGACCGAGATTCGTAGGATCTGGAATGAAGATAAGGGAGAACCTAGAAAAGCGTCAGACAAGAGTGTGACACTAATGAATTTCACAAACCCTCGCTATGACTGCCATCAGCTCTGTCCATCCGGATGGGTCTCCAAGGGGTTGGTGATGGCGATGTGCTTTAACATCGTCTTCGAGAGCGACATCTGAAATTACGCTCCTGGCCGCAAGTTGGGCTAGTTGCTTAGCGGCAGTTGTCCTCACTGAGATTGTTGAACCTGTGTCGAGTAGAAGGAGGAGCCGGTCCAACCTGAGGGAAACCAGTCAAGAAAGCGAAGGGAAGAAGAAGCAAGTCGGCGCCAACCTTGAAGACATTACGTAAAAGGAAGGTAATCGGACCGGGCCGGAGAGTCGATCTGTGGCTGGAAAATATTGATTTGCTTGGGGATGGTTCTCACGGCCCATGAACCCGCCGCGACCTTTTATCAGCCCCGGCTGACTGATTTGTGTGACGAAAATGTAAACATCGCGTGACAGTCCATTTTCCTTATTTGTCTTAGCCGTCAATCTTCAATTCGCCTACCCAGCTTCTCGCTCGATTTGGTCATTCCATCTACTTCCGTTTGTCCCCCTCACATGCCGTTGGCCGCCTGCCAGTGAGTATGCACTGGGCACTCCAACTTGCGGACCATTTCCTCCACTCCACCCTTACCCCCTCCTACACAAAAGGCAATTATCTCTCTCTCATCCTCCTTCACCTGCGTAACTTCCCTCCACAGAACTTGCAGACTGTGGAAAGGAACATGTCCATAAACTTCAAAGCGCTGCCGAAGGCATCATCGATATGTGCTCCGGACCTGACTCTTCTCGGGAGCTTGACCAGCTCATCGAACGGGCTTACATCAGCCTCCTCGCTTCTTGCAGTGCCGATCCCGTTCAATGGCGGAGACTCTATTCCGATGCAAGCGTACTACGTTCATTGATGGATCTCATTTCTCCGCAGGCGTTAGACGAGGAATCCGCCATGTCTTGCATTTCTCGCCTTGACCACGCCTTGATTATCGCGGGCGCCCCCGGCCAAGGCATGCAATCACTCATTCAAGATCTCATACTGAAAACACAAACCACGTACTTGCCTCGGAAACCGTTTATGTATTCTTCAAAACCTGCCATTCGTCCGACTAGACCTCCCTCTGTCGATTTACCAGCTCTTTCAACGTCATCTAGAACAATCCCCCGGCTGGTTAACCCGCCATCATTGTCTGTTTTTGGCCGCGAGCTCCTCAATAAGCCGTTCATTTTAACTGGGTTCGCATTAGACTGGCCCGCCATGAATGAGCATCCGTGGCACTCGATCGACTATCTACGTTCTGTAGCTGGGCGTGGGCGAATAGTTCCGGTCGAGGTAGGGAAAGATTACCGCACTGATGACTGGACACAACGTATGATGTCCTGGGATGATTTCCTGGATGTCCTTGAGAAGGACTCGACGCATTCGCAGACAATCCTATACATGGCACAACACAACCTCATTTCTCAATTCCGTGCATTAAGAGAGGACATCCTTATCCCGGATTATGTATTTACTTCTCCAGAAGCACCAGCCACCTATCCCTTTTACAGACCGCCAAATAACGAGGAAGAACTGGCCCTGAACGCATGGCTCGGTCCCCCAGGGACAGTATCACCGGCGCACACGGTATGCCCTATTTGCTCATCGAACTGAAAACTCCATTCTCAGCGTGGCGCCCAGGATCCGTTTTTCAACTTGTACGGTAAGCGCCGGTATCCTTGTATTGTATTCCGCTCGGAACGCCACTGGGCGAGCGCTTCCTCAGGCTGATTTACCTAAAGCTCAGGTAGTTGGTCGCAAGACAGTCTGGCTGGCGCCACCGACGCCGGGTATCACGAAAGCCATGTACTCATTCCCCCCGACATCAGTAAAATCAACGACCGAGCGCACACCCAACCCATCTGCGAATTCACTGGCGCCCTCTATGACCAATACGGCACAGGTTGACGTATTCTCTGACCAGAACAAGGACAAATTCCCCCTTTTCTGGCGAGACGCAGTGCCTGAGGCTTTGAGCACGACTCTTGAGCCGGGTGATGTCTTATTCTTTCCGCCAGGTTGGTGGCATGCAATGAGAAGCGAGGAGATGAGCTTCTCTGTATCAATATGGTTTTAATATAGTACAGTACCCTTGACCAACACGATGGTTTACATGTGGCTATTGCCCATCCTGTATGTGTAGTGTGAAAGAGGCACTAGTTTTATTCTGCCGTTACGCCCGTAAACCGCATCTGGCAGTGGTGAGAAGATCACGTGGTTTATCATCACCTAGCCCTCATAGTCAACTGCGGTCTTGACGTGCTGCCTTGTCTGCCGCCTCGGGAGCAGAATGGCAACGCGAGATAAGGGCGTAGGAACTCATACTCGTCCACCACCACCAGCCATTCAGTCCGCCAATGTCCTACTATGCACCTGAATGTTGGCTGACATAGATGCAGGAGTGCTTATGACCATCTCTTCAACTCCGGCTTAGCCCTCTCCAAGATCAAGGACGCCGCTCTTGGAGGGACGCTATTTCATTTCGATGTAACGGACGACATTACATCGACCTGTGTTACAGGACGCAGCCTGGCATGGAAGGTACAGCGTTCTCCGTTCTTCTTCCCCCCTACCCAGCGCCAACTGACACCTCGATTCTCAGATCTTTCTAATCCCGGTTGACCCTATCCACCCCCAACTTGAACTTCCACCAAATCCGGCGATATACAGACGTTGTCTGAATGAATCACGCAAGCAGTTCACGACGATGCTGCTTGAGAAGATGCGCGCTCCAGATGGAAGCTACGAAGATGAGTTTATTGCACCCGGCGGTGAGAAACTGCCTGCTCGCACAGTGCAACCTGGAAATCTGGAGCGGAACAATCCCCTAAGCCTCCATGATGAGGTTCGTACGCTATTTGATCGCACAGATGAAAGCGCCTTAAGGAATTTTGACCGTGTTAACCCTACGGCCGCTTTAGAACCCATGGAAAGAGTGGTTCACTGCAGTCGAGTTGCGTAGGACAATTGCTCAGGACGTGGAGCGTACGTAAGTCCTACTAAGTCCACCCTCACATGGTTCCTTCCTTCCGCTCACACCTTACGATATCCTTTCCCTTTCATCGTTCCCGACCATTAGCTTTCCCGATATTGGTTACTACCGTGCGTCCATGGTTCAATACGAGCTCGCTTCTATTCTCTTTCTCTATGCCGTGTTGCACCCGGATGTTGGCTATAGACAAGGCATGCACGAACTTCTCGCGCCGCTCTATTATGCGGTGGACTATGACTCGCTACCTGATACGTCCGACCCTGATGACCTTGCTGACCTCTGCGCACGCAAATGGGTTGCGGCGGATGCATGGGTGCTTTTTGACCGCGTCATGGGAGGCGCAGGGCAATGGTATGAGTGGCGTGAGGCACCACAACGGCAGTTGCCTACAATGGCGGGCCTGGTGCATCTGAACGGGCAAGGTGGTATAGAACCGTACGTTACGCCGATCATTCAGGCGTGCAACCGCGTACAGAAGGACTTGCTAAAGAGCGTTGACCCCCTTCTGAACGGGCGTATACAAGCAGAGGGGATAGAACCTCAGATGTATGGGATGTAAGTGTTTCCCCGCATACCCATGTTCCGACAGTGGCTGACCGAAAGGTGCACAGCCGATGGTTGCGATTATTGTTTACAAGGGAATTCAACATGCACGACGTAATGGTATTATGGGATGGAATGTTCGCAGTGGACCCTTCGCTAGAGATTGCTCTCTGGATTTGTGTGGCCATGCTCATTCGGATACGGAATCAATGTACGTTATTCATACAGATGTTGGCACAAACTCACAGATTGCAGTAATCCCGTCGGATTACGGTGGACAACTGACCTACCTGCTTCGCTACTCATCGAACTTCTCCTCGGAGTCTATGCCTTCAGCAGCACCTCATCACACCGCACTACTCTTACGACAAGCGTTGACACTTCAAATGTCACCCACAGCTGCTACCGGCTCGTCTATAGTGATTGAGAACCGCAATCTACTCAGCCTCCCCGCCGAGGTCCCAGAGTCACCACCCCAGACTTCCCGTCGGCGTGGCGGGCGCTCCAGTGGAAGACGAGAGAGCGCGTCTGAAACTCGGTCAACCCCACCGGAGTTGGGACACAGTAGTCGTGGATCGATAGCGCGCGCAGCCAACGGACAGTTGAACTTGCCCGAGTTTGCGAAGGGCTTACTGGACCGTGGAGAAGCACTGGGCATCAATAAAACATTCATGAATGCCGTGTCTGAAATAAAGGTACGCCTTGCGCGTCCCTTTGACATGGCAGCTGATGGCTTTCCCCTTACACACGTAGAAAAATCTACCGGATCTTGCGGCGAACCTTGTGCGTGTGCCACAGGCACATGGGGCCACATACGCGGCGTACCCGCTCGTCGATGAACGTCCGCCTGAAGAACGTCCGCCATGGGAGCCGCGCACGCGTTTTGAGATTGAACGCGATGCTGCTGAACTACGCGCAGTACAGCGCACGCTTGGAGTCTCTGTCAGTTGGATCGTGGATACATTGCTACTCGATGAAGACGCCGACGAGTCGGAAGGACGCGCCCAAAAAGTGAGGGAGAACAAGCGCGAAGCACTTGAGGCGCTGGCGTATGTACGCGATGTCTTGCTTAGCGGGAGCACAGATGTAGACGAGGAGAGGCTGATGAGTGAGGACGAGTTCAAGAAGCGGCGAAGGGCCCAACAAGAGAAAGAAGAACAGGCTGCCACGTCGACTGCGAGAGAAGAGCCTCGGTCGCCCTTCGATAAAGCCGCCATCTCAGTACCTCCTGTTTCGAAGCCGGCAACACAACTTCAAGCAACGAATGCTCCACGGCCGAGGACTGTCGCCTCGTATTCCGTGCTGCCATCATCAAGCTCGTCGTTCGACTCGCCCCGCCTGGAGACGTCGAAGAGTCATAGGGTGCCGGCATTCGTTGCGACGTCCCCTAGGCAGGATAGCAAAGCACCGTGGAACTACACAAGGTCAAACTTTTCTTCTCGGCGGGGCGGCTTTTCAGCGGAGGTGCCATCATTAGCACCGTTACCGAGGGCGTCTACCGTGTTGACACCACCACCTACGACAACGGTGCAGAGTTCGCCATCCAGCCAAACATCGACGCCACGACTGCACGATCCATTGGGTGTACTACCGTAGAGCGAGAGTTAGTGCCTGTATTTTTCTCATGTAAAATAAAAGGTGGTGGATTACACGGATCCTGATTGGCCAGAAGGCGGGGCCCCCGGCGCCTGACGATTCCACATCACGTTTAACACCTTTACCCGCTTAACCTGCCCGGCCACAGTCGGACTCTACTCCAAATGTTTAGAAAAACACTCTCAAGGACATTTCCGCACGGTCATACGTTCCACTCTTCCGCCACCGTGCGTAGAGTCGTGGCGACCAACCCTGTAAAGGCCCAGGAGGTCAAGGTAGGCTAACTCATTTACATATTCGTTTTGAGAGTCTGAGACTGGCTAGCCATGGTCTTCCGGAAAATATCCACTTATTGAGCACGAGTATGACGCTATTGTCGTGTGAGTCGTTCTTCCGTGTTACGTCGCGTACAACGTTGGTTCTTATGCTTGTTTGATCAGCGGTGCGGGAGGTGCAGGCCTTCGAGCTGCTTTTGGTCTAGCCGAAGCAGGCTTCAATACAGCCTGTATCACTAAACTGTTCCCAACGAGAAGTCACACAGTCGCAGCTCAGGTAAATTTCCCTGTGTGTTCGCACTCATCCGCACGCTCATTATGATGGACAGGGTGGTATCAACGCTGCTCTCGGAGTGCGTATACTCTACTGGATTCCCGGGACGTTTGCTCATTTCTCTCAAGAACATGACAGAGGACGACTGGCGTTGGCATATGTATGACACTGTGAGACCAGCTTGGAGATGAACTCATTTACTCGCCTATATACATTTACTTACCCTCACAGGTCAAAGGGTCAGACTGGCTGGGCGACCAGGACGCAATTCACTATATGACCCGCGAGGCCCCGAGGACAGTCATCGAGGTGAGCTGCACTTCCTTACTCGTGCCTTTGCATGCTCCAAGTCTACTGTCCTGACATTCTATGCTAGCTTGAACACTTTGGCGTGCCATTTTCCCGCACCAAGGAGGGCAAAATATATCAGCGTGCCTTTGGTGGCCAGTCACTCAAGTACGGAAAGGGTGGACAGGCTTACCGCTGCGCTGCTGCGGCTGACCGTACCGGTCATGCGCTGCTACATACCCTCTATGGCCAATCCTTGCGCCACAATACGAACTTCTTCATCGAATTCTTTGCGCTCGACCTTATAATGCAAGATGGCGAGTGTGTCGGTGTTATTGCGCTCAACATGGAAGATGGGACCCTCCACCGCTTCCGTGCGCACAAAACAGTGCTTGCAACTGGCGGATACGGACGGGCTTATTTTAGCTGCACAAGTGCACATACATGTTCTGGCGATGGTAATGCTATGGTTGCGCGTGCAGGATTGCCGTTGCAAGACCTTGAATTCGTGCAGTTCCATCCGACTGGTATTTATGGTGCTGGATGCCTGATTACTGAAGGTGAGCACCCCATGCAATATGATTTTTAACATTTGGCTCAGTGGAATGAAGGTTCCCGTGGTGAAGGTGGCTACCTCCTCAATTCAGAAGGCGAACGCTTCATGGAGCGTTACGCACCTACTGCGAAGGACCTCGCCTCCCGCGATGTCGTCTCACGTTCAATGACCATTGAGATCCGTGAGGGGCGTGGCGTTGGTCCAGAGAGGGACCATCTCTACCTCCAACTCAGTCACTTGCCCCCTGAGGTCCTGCATGAACGGCTTCCTGGGATCTCGGAAACTGCTGCTATCTTCTCAGGTGTCGATGTCACAAAGGAGCCGATTCCCGTTTTGCCCACTGTTCACTACAACAGTATGTCCTTGTCGACCAAAGTAGTTCCTTTCTAACAACCTCACGTAGTGGGCGGTATCCCCACCCGGTATACGGGAGAGGCGATTACCATGGATAAGGACGGAAAGGATAAGGTTGTCCCTGGTCTATACGCTGCGGGCGAGGCTGCTTGCGTTTCTGTACATGGTGCAAATCGTCTTGGTGCCAACTCGCTACTCGATATCGTTGTCTTCGGACGTGCGTGTGCTCACCACATCAAGGAAACTCTAACCCCTGGGAAGCCGCACAAGGCCATACCGGAGGACTCTGGCCTCGAAAGCATTGCTTTCCTTGACAAGATTCGCAATGCGGATGGCCCTGAGCCAACAGCGAAGATCAGGCTTGCGATGCAGAAGGCGATGCAAACAGATGCAGCCGTTTTCCGCACTCAGAGCACCCTCGACGAAGGCGTCACGAAGATATGTGATATTTACAAGAGCTTCGAAAATGTTGGTATCAGGGACCGCAGCATGATCTGGAACTCGTGCGTATCAATTAGCTCCACTCTTCCACAGTGTCTGATGGCTGACGGAAATGGGATCATAGGGATCTGGTTGAAACGCTTGAGTTGCGGAACGTTCTTCAAAATGCTGTCCAGACGATAACCGCTGCGGCCGCTCGGAAAGAGTCACGTGGTGCTCACGCCCGTGAGGACTACCCCGAAGTAAGTCCCGTTAATTAATTAATTACCGACTCGTAGATCTGACATGCTGGCCGCAGCGCGACGACGATAACTGGATGAAACACACACTGACGTGGCAGCACGATGCAGCCTCGCCAGACGTTGATATCAAATACAGAGGCGTCATTGCTAACACCCTTGATGAAAATGAGTGCAAGTCCGTGCCGCCGTTCAAGCGTGTCTATTGAAAGACAAATCAGAAGGATCCAGGGGTGGAATCTGTCCTCTCTGACGTTGTAGTACCATTACGCGGAAGTGTTGAGGTCCTTAGCGAGACAGACTGAGACTCAATAATTCAGAACTATTGATGTACATGTTCCGTTTCCGTTCCACTCCGGGCAGCCCATAATAGACCCTAGCCATCTTGCAAAAAATCTTCGGGATTTTGGGGGTTGCACGCTAGTAGATGATCTGCGTTGCTGCACGGTAGCAATATGTGCGCGATGCCATCCACATGCAAGGAAATACAGTAGTTATCGTAAAGCAAATTTTCACTGCGTCAGGGGGCCAATTTCAAAAGAGGTTCGCCCTCCAAGAGCAAGGCTGCTCCATCTCTATTTTTAACGGAAAAATAATTACGCGGGCATATACTGTACCGGCGCAGTTAAACGGGTAAACCGATAAAGAGGCAGGAACGGAAATACTTCTGTATGACAGTAATTGAAAGTACACAACCTTACTGTTAACCTTCGGCTCGCTCTCTCCTCCTCGACAATCCTAAGCACAGTAATGAGAAGCCCACCAAACCCGATCAACGCGATCCGGACGAAGTACACAAACGGAGATGAGATCTATTTGAAAAAAAATTACGCGACGTACGTACTGTATGTAGTGCATCCGCTTCTTTTCATTTGACACATGTTCATTCAGCGTCATGATTAATGGCCATCAACCATACTGTATCAGCCACCAAAATCCACGAGCCCTGCGATGTTATGTATCCTCCGGAACCCGCAAAATTAGCTCGAGATCGGGTAGCTTGACCGTCTGCCATTGATAAATTATGTGTGCAACGCGAGTGATTCTCTCAACCAGAAATATAGACGTGCGGTCTACCAGCAGCCGAGGGCTACCCCAGTAATCTTTTCTGGTACTGGTATCCATTGGGCCAGCAGCGATTAATCATTCAGAATCACTTTGACACATGCTATAGTATAATAGTCACCAGCCTGATATCACTCGTTGAACGCATGTAGTTCGTTCCATTAATGGCGTTCCACATAATCCCTTGATCAATTTGATATTCCGCCCTAACCGTCACAATACCGAGATCAAGCCTAGATGGAAATGGTGTAACGTCATACTTGGAGATTATTAGGGGCAGCTAATCAAATCGAGATGATATGGGTCTAGGAAAAACCGACTTATGCCAACCTGCCCTTCGTGTCGCTCCCGCGCCCGAAGGAAAACAATTTATGGCAACGGTTCGTCAAAGGCGAATCGGTTGTACAACGATTCTGGGAAATATCGAGCACGTGCAGTGCGGCCACCAAAGAATCGCCCGTCGAGTTCGCGCACGGTCTTCCACGCCCCTGCGGGGCCTGCGAATAGCACGAAGATGCGCACCGCAGCTGTTTCATCCTGCGGTGGAGGTTGCACAATATGCACAACAACTCGCTCGACTGTGCCATTTTTTGAGCATTCATCACCTTCGGTTAGGCCGTGTCAGCACACGTCTATACAGGAGACGGAAAGGGTGACGGACCAACATCCTCCGGAAGGTCTGGGTCACTCGCGTCCTCAGGCCCGACCATGTTCGTAAGCACAATCACCCGGCTTGGTTCGCCAAATCTTTCTGCTTCCGCTTTTGCGCGGGCATCGGCTCCCGCGTCGATAATACGACCACGGCCAGAGCCCTTACCCTTACCTTTGCCGTCTGCCACCTTGGCTCCCTTGACTTGCTCGACGGAAAGTGCTTGTACAATCCCACTGCCGTCTGCACCGAGGCCCTGCCCTTCTTTGTGCCCCCATTTTGCCATGAGACGAGCAGCGAATGTATGAGGATCAGGTCTGGACATCTCGATGTTATGCCCGGGTAGATAAGGAGCCAATGAAGCATACCGTGTAGAGGGCCCGGGCCCACTTTCTTCAGGCGCCGGTTCTGACGAATCGTTACCTTCCCCAGGAGGTGCAAGCGCACTGAATTTGGCGGCAATTGCTGCTGCCGCATTTCGACTGTTGCGCACGCGTTCTTTGAAGTTTGGGACATCATCTCCAGGAGAGGCGCTGGGGATAGATGAAGGTGGTTGTGGTATCGATTGGGTAAACGAGTCATATGCCGACGAGTCCGATGGCTCGGAGGGTTGCTGTTGGAGTTGTGGCGGGGGCAGGGGCACCTGTTGGCTTGAAAGCGCTATCCGCCTTTGGTACGCTTCGTCGCCTGTGATTGGAGGTGGTTGCACGGGAGTTGGCTGAGAAGGTGGTGGCGGTGGGCCTTGTGACATGGCAAGACGTCGAAGATAGGCTTCCTCTCCCGTTTCGGCTTTGGAAGCAGGGACAGGAGCCCCTGGGGCAACAGTGCCAGTGGGATCAATCGCGGTAGCCGCAGAGGCCGAGGACGTTGTCTGCGATGCTGGCTTGAGGCCGGTAGACATGGCAAGGCGACGCTGGTAAACCTCCTCTCCAGTTATATTCAGATCTTGGGGAGCTGGCCTGGGTACAGGTGCACTGTCGATTTCGCGTTGGGGATATTCATCGTCTTCACGAGACCAATGATCATCATGACCTCCGTATCGACCTTCGTAGAGAACTTATGAGGATCATCAAAAGAAATAGCTTCCCAAAATTCAGTACCTGTCTTTCTGGGTCGAAAGTCTTCTGGATCACTTTCGGTGTAATCACTTCGAGAACTACTGCGCCGGAGGCGCTTTTGAGTCTCCATGCGACGCTCTTTGGCAATACGCTCAAGCCTTTCTTCGTGTTCCCGATGTTTCCAAACTTTGTACTCGTTATAATCATTCGGTCGGCTTGGGTCGTAAGGCTCGGAAGGATCCCACACAGCCAGTTGCTGTACATTCTTATTCTAAATGAGGTAAGTTGCGTGAAATCATACGAGAAATTGATTATACGCACTTTCTTGTTTTTCTTGCCACCACCTTTGCGTTTTGGATTCTCTCGGAAGCCATTGACATCGTCATCCAACACCATGGACGGGGGTTTAACCTTCTTCCCCCACCCCGACTTGTGGCTAGAGCCAGAGCCAGGCCCTGCAGGGGTTGGCTCTGGGAGGGCCGGCGTGGAAATATCAACGAGAGTTGGGGGGGCAGCAACGACGACAGTTGCGGAAATAGACGTTGGGGGAGCGCCAGTCACGCCGACCTGAGAGAAGGCGGCCAATGCGGCAACACTGGGAATTTTGTTTGTTGGAGGCTTGGGTTTGCGTTTGACTGGCGCAAAGGCAAGGGACGCGGACCATCCTTCGGATTAGGCGGAACAAAAATTTCAATAATGGTGCTTAAAAGGTAGTTTTGGCAGCAGTAAGATTAGGTACCAGCTGTTGCCTTGCCGGGAGCTGCGGAAGCTTCCTGGTTCGCAGTGTCCTTGTCATCAGTGGACTGTACTGGCTCTGACTGCTGTGCTGGAGCACTCGCAGCAGGGATTTCTTGTTGTTGAGCAGGGGCTGCCGAGGTTGATTGTTCTTGTTGAGAAAGAAAGGGTGATGCAGAAGAGAATTGGATGCCTCCGTAGAGGCCACCGGCTCTGCTGGACATGATGTCTGGTAGCTAACAAGGGTTCAAACTCCGTCAGAGTTCCCGTAGACTCTGTATAATCGTGCCGTAATTGTCCTCTGCCCATCGCTTCCCTTTCTTCTCTCGCAGCCATCTCGTCACCAGTTTCTCATCCTTCCTCTTCTTCTCCTCTGTAGGCACCACCTTTGGCTCCTCCCCATCGACCTTCGGACCATCAGATGCCCCATCACCATTTGCCCTTGGAGCAACAAGGTCGGAGGGAACGGAATCTCCCAGGTGGCGCCGGAGCTTGGACAAATTTCTATGGCGAACCACCTCGATATCAGTTGGGCGTTGTGGAACCAAGGAGTGTGCCGGACTCATTGGTGACCACTGTTCGTCCATACTTGCACGATGATTCCGAGTCTCAAGATGCTCTGGGGGGGATTCAGGCCTCTTTGGAAGTGGACGGTAGGAACTGCAGAGGGATGAGGTCAGTGTTACAGCAAACCCTAAAAGCACAAAGACGGACTGTCGGCGACTGGTTGAAAGCTGGGTGGGTAGTGACAGACTCGAGGATGACGTTGAGGCGGAAGGTGAGTGAGAGACTTGTACTGGGGGGATAGGAAGACGACGGTGAGAACTGAGAGGGCGTCGAGTTCGGGATATCTCGGAGGTGGCAGGACAGGGAGCACCGTGATAAAGTGGAGCGGGAACTTGCGGAGATGAATAGCAAGAGTCTATCGAGACAGAAACCCTTTTACCGTCGCGGTGTTGTTGCACCTCGAGGGCAGCGAGTTCCCTTGGGGGATCTACCATGACTGAGTAGAAAGGCGTCTCTGGGGCCCGAGCGGGTTAATCGGCAATGTTCTCGACCAATTGGTCTTTATGTGCGACCAGCGAAGCATGCTTCGCTGGTTGACTTTCTATCAGCGAATCTCCGATGGATTCCTGTGGCCGCATCTGAGGTCGTCGGGCGAGACAAGACACCCGCGGAACATCCGTGCATGCGTGTCTAAACACCACTGGTCGCTATGACCTCTGAGCCCCATGGTCGAACCGTCTCGAGCCACTCGATTAGTGTTGTGCGAGTCAATAGCATAGCATACAGATTAGGCGCATATCCTATGGTACAAAAGTGTCTTCCAAGAGTATAATTACCTCTCTTCCTAGCCACGTGAATGATGGCAAAAAGTGATGATGATTACCACAATGAACGGTTCTCAAAGTACCGCACTCGTGCCTCTGCGCTAAGGATATGAATGGCAAATTCGCCAGCATCTACCATGGCCCAACCGTCATGTATGTCTTTCCGGCCTTTCTTTGGGAGCTGGAAGGGGGGGTCCATGGATAACAGCTGCGCAATACCTGAGTATGGACTACCGTTGACTGACAGTCCTACGACGCACCGTCTTTCGGACGAGCCGGACAAGAGACTCGATTGACCCGCGCCTCTCTGTCCCTTCTTTTACCTACATAAGGCGTAAGTTATGGCATGACATGGGATAACTAAACCTAGGATCGCACTTGCGCCAAGACGATCCAGTTCCATAAATCCCCGGGCTCGAGGAGACCTTCACCGGAGTCCGTGCCGCCACGTTTGCGACGACCTCTCGGAGTGGACATTGGAAGTGGAGGGCCAGCTGGTTGTGGGATAGGGTCACGCACGAGTAATCTGGAAGGTTCAAGGTATGGGGACTGGGCCAGCTGAGCGTGGAGAGTTTGCAACGCAACGGGGATGCCAGGTGGAAGAGGGGGTAGCATTCCTTTCTGAGAAGATGTTTGTTGGGTGAGCGATGCCTCCGAGGAGTCGATGAACCATGGCACGCGGGAGGATAGGGATAAAGAGGAGGATAAGCACCGAACAGAGCACCTTGTCGTTGCGTGCTGCCACATGCGCATGGATAACCAGACTGTAGCACGTGCCAGTGTGCACAAGGATTAATACTCTCTAAACCCAACCAACT
>Ga0137358_10000087_pt1 | contig 29866 bp, 26 predicted proteins | sample Mad1_20_16metaG_FD_105551 | JGI IMG/M metagenome (GOLD analysis project Ga0137358, IMG submission 105551) | Vadose zone soil microbial communities from Angelo Coast Range Reserve, California, USA - Mad1_20_16 metaG | ecosystem: Environmental > Terrestrial > Soil > Vadose zone | place: USA... | reverse complement strand
GGCCGCCGCGTGCGCGGCGTTCAACCCGGCATCCTGCCGGGTTAGTCGCGGATAGGCTGATCCGCACCGTCATTGACGCGCTCGCGCAGGTCCTTTCCCGGCTTGAAATGTGGGACATGCTTGCCGGCCAGAGCCACGGCTTCCCCGGTCTTGGGATTGCGGCCTTGCCGCGGCGGGCGGAAGTGCAGCGAAAAACTTCCAAACCCGCGAATTTCGATGCGTTCGCCCGTGGCCAGCGCATCGCTCATGATTTCCAGCAACTGCTTGACGGCGAGTTCGACGTCCTTCGCCGGTAGATGCTTTTGTTTGGCCGAAATGATCTCGATGAGTTCCGATTTCGTCATTATCGATCCGTGGACATCGCTTGACATATTTTTTTTTGAGCGCGCGCGCTTAAGCTAGCGGCCGCTGCGCGCGCCCTTCATCCCTCAATCCTGGCCGGAGATCTGTTCTTTCAAGAGATCTCCCAGGCTGGTTCCAGTCGGTGAATCAGTTCGATAATTCTGCATCGCTTCCTGCTCTTCGTGGATGTCCTTTGCCTTGATCGACAGCGAAATGCTGCGGCCCTTGCGATCCACGCCCGTGAACCTCGCCTCGACCTCCTGACCCACCTTCAACAGCAGGCGGGCGTCCTCGACACGGTCGCGGGACAGTTCGGATGCCCGCAGCTGGCCGTCGACGCCATTGCCCAGATCGATGATCGCGCCCTTCGCGTCCACTTCGCGGACGACGCCCGTGACGATGCTGCCCTTCGGATGCTCTGCGATGTAGGCGGAAAACGGATCCTTGGCCAGCTGCTTGATGCCGAGGCTGATGCGCTCGCGCTCCGGATCGATCGACAACACCATGGCATCGACCTGCTGGGCCTTCTGGTAGCTGCGAACGGCTTCCTCGCCGGGCATGTCCCAGGAAATGTCGGAGAGATGCACGAGACCGTCGATGCCGCCGGCAAGCCCGATGAAAATACCGAAGTCGGTGATCGATTTGATCTGTCCGCTCACCTTGTCGCCGCGGTTGTAATTCTCGGCGAAGTCCTTCCAAGGGTTTGCCTTGCACTGCTTGACGCCCAGACTGATGCGCCGGCGCTCTTCGTCGATGTCGAGAACCATGACTTCGACTTCCTGACCGACGTGCACCACCTTGGCGGGATTGACGTTCTTGTTGGTCCAATCCATTTCAGACACGTGCACCAGACCCTCGACGCCCTCTTCGATTTCCACGAAGCAGCCGTAGTCGGCGATGTTGGTGACCTTGCCGAACAGCCGTGTGTTGGCCGGATAGCGGCGCGCAATGTTCTGCCACGGATCCGCGCCGAGTTGCTTCAGGCCCAACGATACGCGCTGTCGTTCACGATCGAACTTGAGGATGCGGACGTCGATCTCTTCACCGACCTTGACCACCTCGGAAGGATGCTTGACGCGCTTCCACGCCATGTCGGTGATGTGCAGCAGGCCGTCGATGCCGCCCAGATCGACGAACGCACCGTAATCGGTGAGGTTCTTGACCACACCCTTGACGGCAGCGCCCTCCTGGAGATTGTCGAGGAGCGCGGAACGCTCGGCGCTGTACTCCTGTTCGACCACCGCACGCCGCGATACCACGACGTTGTTGCGCTTCTGATCGAGCTTGATGACCTTGAATTCGAGGGGCTTGTTTTCAAGATACGACGGATCGCGCACGGGGCGCACGTCGACCAGGGAACCAGGCAGAAAGGCGCGGACGTTGTCGATCTCGACGGTGAATCCGCCTTTGACACGGCCCGTAATGATGCCGATCACGATCTCCTGCTTTTCGAACGCCGTCTCGAGCCGCGTCCATGTTCGTGCGCGTTTTGCCTTCTCGCGGGACAGGCGGGTTTCCCCCGAACCGTCCTCCACGCTGTCCAAGGCGACCTCGACCGTTTCCCCGACGGTGACCTCGATCTCACCCTTTTCGTTCTTGAATTGATCGGCCGGTATGACGGCTTCCGACTTCAATCCAACATTGACGATTACATAGTCCTGACCGACTTCGACGATCAGGCCGTTGAGGATGGTGCCAGGACGAATGCGCTGGCTGGCGATGCTTTGTTCGAACAGTTCCGCAAAACTTTCAGTCATGTTTTCTCTTAAAAATTTACTATTCCCTGGCACTGATCCCGTGTGCCCATGGGGTTACCAAAAAAACAACGGCAATCACTCCTTGCGCCGCGGCCTATCAAACAAACTCAAAGCGACAGACGAGTTCGAACGATTTTTAAGACGCGTTCGACCACCGCATCGACGGGCATACCGGTTGTATCCAGCAAGACGGCGTCTGCGCTTGCGACAAGAGGCGAAACGGCGCGTGTAATATCGCGCTGATCGCGTTCCGCTATCTCTTTCGAAAGGGCGGCAAGGGTAGCAGCAACCCCCTTTTCTTTCAACTGCTTATAGCGTCTGGCCGCCCGTTCGTCGGCGCTTGCCGTGAGAAAAATCTTAACCTGGGCGTCGGGAAATACGACGGTGCCCATGTCGCGCCCGTCGGCCACCAAACCGGGGGCCACCGCAAAGCGCCGCTGCCGCTCCAGCAGGCCCTCCCGCACCGCCGGCAGCGCAGCAACCTTGGACGCATCACTGCCGGCAGACTCGGTGCGAATGTCCCGGGTAACGTTCTGTCCGCCCAAATAGACGATTTCCTCTCCTGCGGCCGTGGAATCGAAGCGAAGGTCCAGTTCCTTGGCAAGGCTTCCCAAGCCCACGGCGTCGTCCAGATCGATTCCCGCCCGCCTGCCGGCCAGCGCCACCAGCCTGTATAACGCACCGCTGTCGAGCAGGGCCCATCCCAGGCTCTTTGCTGCAGCGCGGCTGACCGTGCCCTTTCCCGACCCGGAAGGGCCGTCGATGGTCATGACCGGCGCGTCCAGCATGTCCCCTAGGCCTCGAGTTCGGTGAGGTCGAGCCCGACGCCGCGCGCCATGCCGACAAAGCCCGGAAACGAGGTGGCGACGTTGGCCACGTCCCGGATCAAGATAGGTTTGGCAGCCCGGAGACTGGCGACGCTAAAGCACATGGCCACGCGATGATCGCCGTGACTGTCGATCTCGCCGCCGCTGAACGCCGCTCCGCCGGGGCGGCCTTCGATGCGCATGCCGTCCGGCAGAACCTCGTGAGCCACGCCCAAGTTTTCGAGTCCGGCGCTCATGGCCGCGATTCGATCGCTTTCCTTGACCCGCAGCTCCTCCGCACCGGTGACCACGGTCTCGCCCCGGGCACAGGCGGCAGCGATGAACAGGACCGGAAGTTCGTCGATGGCGAGCGGCACCATCGCGGCGGGCACCTCGATGCCCTTGAGCGCCGATGCACGGACTAGAAGGTCCGCCACCGGTTCGGCCCCGCTCTCGCGCGCATTCAGGATGTCGATTTCCCCGCCCATGCTCCGCAAGATGTCGAGCAGACCGGTGCGCGTGGGATTCAGCCCGACGTTTTGTATCAGCAGGCCGTCATTCGCCGCGCCCAACAAACCGGCCACGATGAAAAACGCGGCCGACGAAAAGTCACCGGGCACGTTCAGGCGCTGACTCAAAAGCCGGTGCGGCGGATATACGGTGCTCGACAGCCCGGCCGTCGTCAAACGGACGCCGCAACTCAGCAGCATGCGCTCGCTGTGATCCCGGCATATCGCAGGTGCCGTGATCGTCGTGGGTCCGTCGGCATACAGCCCCGCGAGCAGCACCGCCGATTTCACCTGAGCACTCGCCACCGGCATGGTGTAGTCGATGCCGCGCAGTCGCCGCCCCCCGCCGATGTCCACCGGCGGCTTGCCGTCATGGGTGCGGACGTCAGCACCCATCTCCCGCAGCGGTTTGGCGACACGCTCCATGGGCCGCTTCATCAGCGATGCGTCGCCGATCAACGTCGACGAGAACTCCTGCGCCGCCAGCAGGCCCGTAAACAGCCGCATCGCCGTGCCGGCGTTGCCCATGTCGAGCGCGTGATGTGCCCCCTTGAGGCCACGGAGTCCGGATCCGTGAATGATCACGTGAGTGGCGCTTAGGCGTTCGATGGACACGCCCAAGGCGCGCATCGCGTTCAAAGTCGCCAGGCAATCCTCGCTGGCCAGGAAACCCGTGACCTCGCTCGTGCCCGACGCGAGTCCGGAAAGCATCAGCGATCGATGCGAAATGGACTTGTCTCCGGGCACTGTCATCGCCCCCGACACCCGGAGCGCCGGCTGAGCCGTGAAATTGCGCATCAGAGTATCTTAAGCATCAGAGCACGGCTCTCGGGTAGGAACCGAGGATTTTGAACAATGATGCGCGCTCCTCCAGCGCGGCGAGCGCTTTCGCGACCCCCGGGTCGCTCACGTGGCCCTCGATATCGATGAAGAATACGTAGTCCCACTTGCGCCGGTGCGAAGGCCGCGACTCGATGCGCGTCATGTTCACCCGATGTTGAGACAAAGGCTCCAAAAGCCTGAAGAGCGCGCCGGCATCGTCGGTGCCGCTCGCCGACACCAAGAGCGTCGTCCGGTCGGCTCCGCTCGAACTGAAGAGCTTGCGGCCCACCACCAGAAAACGCGTCGTATTGTCGGGCCGGTCTTCGATTTCGTTGGCGAGCAAGTTGAGACCGTAGATCTCCGCCGCAGCGCGGCTGGCAATTGCCGCCGTGCCGCTCTCGTCGCGTGCGCGACGCGCGCCTTCGGCATTGCTCGCGACGGCCACCCTCTCGATGTCCGGCAATTGATCGTCCAGCCAACCCCGGCATTGCGCCAGGGCCTGTGGATGCGCGCACACCCGTCTGACGGCCGCAAGTCCGGTCATTCGGCCCATCAAGCAGTGGTGAATTCGAAGTTCCACCTCGCCGCAGATCTTGAGCGAGGAACTCAGGAACATGTCGAGGGTGTGATTGACCGTCCCCTCGCTGGAGTTCTCGATGGGCACCACACCGAAATCGGCGATACCGCCCTCGACCTCGTGAAACACCTCGTCGATCGCGCCCAGCGGCAGGGCACGCACCGACGATCCGAAATGCTTGATGACCGCGGCCTGCGTGAACGTGCCTTCGGGGCCGAGGAACGCCACCTTGAGGGGCTCCTGCTGGGCCAGGCACGCGGACATGATTTCGCGGAACAGCCGCGCGATTTCCTCGTCGCGAAGCGGTCCCTGGTTGCGCTTGAGCGCCTTGCGCAGGACGTCCGCCTCCCGCTCGGGCCGATAAAAATCGACCGCCTTGCCTGACGCAGTTTTCGAGATGCCGACCAGTTGCGCGAAGCGGGCACGCTCGTTGAGCAAGGCGTGAATACGGGCATCGACGTCGTCGATGCGATCGCGGATATCCGAGAGATCCGGGGGCCGGCCATCAGGCAGGCCCGCGCCCTTCGCCCTTTTCGGCGCCGTCAATTTACTCGACGCCGTCAATTTACGCCGCGCCATGCATACCTCACGCGTGCCTGCGCTCGAACTCGCTCATGAACGCCACCAGGGCATCGACTCCTGCCAGCGGCATGGCGTTGTACAGGCTCGCGCGCATCCCGCCGTGTACCCGGTGACCCTTCAGATTTTTCAAACCCGATGCGGCCGCATGCTCGAGGAATAGCACGTCCAATTCGGGCTTGGCGAGCGTGAAAGTGACGTTCATCCTGGAACGCGAATCCTTGGCCACCGAATTGCGATAGAACCGCGATCCGTCGATCGCCGCGTAGAGTCTCTCGGCCTTCGCGCGATTGCGCTCGCCCATGGCTGCGACACCGCCGTTGCGCTTCAGCCACTTGAACACCAGCCCGGCCATGTACCAAGCGAAGGTCGGCGGCGTGTTCAGCATCGAATGGTCGTCGGCCGCCGCCTTGTAATCGAATACCAACGGCGTGCCGGAGCGGGAGCGGCCGATGAGATCCTCGCGCACGATCACGACCGTCAATCCGGACGGACCGATGTTCTTTTGTGCGCCGGCATAGATGAGGCCGAATCTCGAGACATCGATCGGCCGGGACAGGATGCTCGACGACATGTCGGCGACCAACGGTATCCCGCCGGTTTGGGGTATGTAGCCGAACTCGACGCCGCCGATGGTCTCGTTCGGCGTGTAGTGAACATACGCGGCATCGCCGCTCAGTTTAAGTTCGCTCTGCGGCGGCACGCGCAGGTACTCCGCACCGGCGTCGGCGGCGACGCGCACCCTGCAATAGCGCCGCGCCTCGAGGATGGCCTTGTTGGACCAATGGCCCGTGTTGACGTAGTCGGCGACTGAGTCTGCACCGGCCAGATTCATGGGCACGAAAGCGAACTGAGCCGAGGCGCCGCCTTGCAGGAACAATACTTTGTAGTTTCGCGGCACGCCCATCAACTCGCGCAGGTCCGCCTCGGCCTGGGTGGCGACCTCCATGAAAGCCCTGCCGCGGTGACTGACTTCCATGACCGACATGCCGTCCTGGTTCCAGTCCAGCATTTCGTCGCGCGCCTGTTCCAGGACTTCAGTCGGCAGCGCCGCCGGGCCGGGCGAGAAGTTGAACACGCGCACGGCAGCCTCGACGCTTAGGTCTCGGACGGCGGGTCGCCCGCCGGCGCATCATCTGCACCCGACGGATCTTCTGCCCCCGGGGCCTCATCCGTCCCCGACGGATCGTCGCCCGGGGCGGCGACCCCTTCGGCAATTCCATCGATGCGCTCCAGGCCCGACAATTGATCGCCCTCTTCGAGTCGAATCAGCCGCACGCCTTGCGTGTTGCGGCCCACCACGGAAATGTCCTTGACCGGCGTACGCACCAGGACGCCGGCCTGGCTCATCAGCATGATCTCGTCGTCCACGCTCACGAGAAGGGCGCCGATCATCCCGCCGTTGCGGTCGGTGACCTGCAAGGCGATCACGCCTTGGCCGCCGCGGCCATGTGTCGGAAATTCCTCCAGCGGGGTGAGCTTGCCGAATCCGTTGGCGGACGCGGTGAGGATGTAGCCCTGCTCGGCCACGATCAAGGCGTTCACCCGCTGATCGTCGCTCAGTTTGACACCGCGCACGCCGGCGGCCTCGCGGCCCATGGGTCGTACTTCGTCTTCGAGGAACCGGATTGCCTTCCCGCCCGTCGTGAACAGCAGGATGTCCTTCGTGCCGTCCGTGATCGCCACGCCCACCAGCTTGTCGCCCTCATCGAGGGCAACGGCGATGATCCCGTTGGTCCGAGGCCTGGAGAACAGCGCCAGCGAGGTTTTCTTCACCGTACCGAGGCTGGTCGCCATGAAGACGTACTTGCCTTCCTCGAACTCCTTGATCGCCAGCATGGCGCTGATGCGCTCGCCCGCTTGAAGCGGCAGGAGATTCACGATGGGTTTGCCGCGCGAACCGCGGCTGGCCTGCGGCAGCTGGTACACCTTGAGCCAATAGAGCTTGCCGTGGTCGGAAAAGCACAGCAGCGTGTCGTGGGTATTCGCCACGAACAGCTTGTCGACGAAATCCTCGTCCTTGACGCTGGTCGCCGCCTTGCCGCGCCCGCCGCGCCGCTGCGCCTGATAGTCGGAGACCGGCTGCGCCTTGGCATAGCCGCCATGGGACAGGGTGACCACCACGTCCTCGGGCGTAATGAGATCTTCGATGCTGAGATCTTCGTGGTTCGTGATGATCTCGGTGCGCCGCTTGTCGGCGAAGGTGTCGCGGATGTATTCGAGCTCCTTGCGGATCACGTCGAGCAGCCGCTCGGGCCGCGCGAGGATGTCGCTCAAGTCCCGGATCTGCACCAGCAACTCCTGGTACTCGGCGATGACCTTATCCTGCTCGAGCCCGGTCAATCGATTGAGGCGCATGTCCAGGATTGCCTGAGCCTGGGTATCGGTCAGCAGATAGCCGCCCGGCACGATGCCGAGCGCCGAGGTCTCCCCTTCGGGGCGGGTGCTGATCTCACCGGCGCGCGCCAGCATTTCGGGAACGGCGCCCGAGGCCCAGGGTCTCGACATCAAGGCCACCTTCGCCTCCGCCGGCGAGGGCGACGCCTTGATTGCCGCGATGATGTCGTCGATATTGGCAAGGGCGATTGCGAGCCCCTCCAGGATATGGCCGCGCTCCCGCGCCTTGCGCAGTTCGAATACCGTGCGCCGCGTGACGATTTCCCGGCGGTGCCGCAGAAACGCGTCCAGCATTTCCTTGAGCGACAACAGCCGCGGCTGGCCGTCGACCAGGGCCACCATGTTGATGCCGAACACGGTTTCCATCGTGGTCTGGGCGAACAGGTTGTTGAGCAGAATTTCCGGCACTTCGCCGCGCTTCAATTCGATGACGACCCGCATGCCATCCTTGTCCGATTCGTCGCGCAAGCCGTCCGAAGCGATGCCGTCGATGAGCTTGTCGCGGACCAGATCGGCGATGCGCTCGATCAGCCTCGCCTTGTTCACCTGATACGGCAGCTCCGTGATGATGATGGCCTGCCGGTCGCCCTTTCCCACGTCCTCGAAGTGAGTGCGCGCGCGCACGTGCAGCCGCCCGCGGCCGGTCTTGTACGCGGCGACGATTTCCTGAGCGCCGTTGATGATGCCCGCCGTCGGAAAATCGGGTCCGGGCACGATCTGCATCAGTTCCGCGAGCGTGATGTCCGGCTTCTCGATGAGCGCGATGCACGCGGTGACTATTTCGGTCAAGTTGTGCGGCGGTATGTTCGTCGCCATGCCGACCGCGATGCCGGAGGAGCCGTTGACCAGGAGATTCGGAATGCGCGTCGGCAGCACCGCCGGTTCGCTCTCCGACTCGTCGTAATTCGGGTTGAAATCGACGGTCTCTTTATCGATGTCGGCCAGCAATTCCCCGGCGAGCCTCGACATGCGCACTTCGGTGTAGCGCATCGCCGCCGGCGGGTCGCCGTCGACCGATCCGAAATTGCCCTGGCCGTCGACCAGCAGATAACGCATGGAAAACGGCTGCGCCATGCGCACGATGGCATCGTAGACCGAGGCATCGCCATGCGGATGGTACTTGCCGATCACATCGCCTACGACGCGCGCACTCTTTTTGTACGCTTTGTTGAAATCGTTGCCCAATTCGCGCATGGCATACAGCACCCGCCGGTGCACCGGTTTCAGGCCGTCGCGAACGTCGGGCAAGGCCCTCCCGACGATCACGCTCATCGCGTAATCCAGGTACGACTTCCGCATCTCGTCTTCGAGATTTACGGGCAATATTTCGCGAGCGATCTCGGCCATTTGCGAGAGTCCGGGTTAGCCTTGTTCATTGGAAAAAGTCGCCTGCGGCGCTTTTTCGGACATCAGCTTCGTTTCCGCCGGCAAAAAACGTGGTTTTTGCCAGCTGCATAACAGGAGGAAATGCAAGTCAGACAGGTTCCTAGGGGGCTCAATTTAAGCGGTTTTATTGAAGGGGAGACATGGTCTCAGCATCCAATAATTCTAGCACACTTCCCCATCGGTGCCTCCAATTTGCATTAGCCGATATACTCGCCGTATGTCCGCCGTCCCCGCCGATTTGACCGTCAGCTCCCGCTGGATTTTGCCCATGACCTCGCCCGATGAGGTCCTCGAAAATCACACTTTGGTGATTCGAGACGGGCGTATTTTGGACCTGCTGCCGACCATCACTGCGGCCCTGCGCTACGCCGCAACCGCGCATGTGGACCGATCAGAACACCTCGTGCTGCCGGGCCTGGTGAACGCTCATACGCGGATAGCGCCGCCCCCCGGCCGAGCAATCGCCCCGGATCGCCTGCATGACGGCGCGCAAATGTGCATCGCCGAGATGCTCGCGGCGGGAACCACGTGTTTTTGCGGCCTGGGCTATTTTCCGCAGGAATCGGCGCGCGCGGCTGCGGAACAGGGCATGCGCGCGGTGATCGGGATTCCGATCGCGGAGACCTTGAGTCCCTGGGCCGCGAGCCCCGGCGAGTACCTGACTCGCGCGCTGAGTTTCCGCGACGAATATCGCGGGCACCCGACCATCGCGACCGCGTTCGCGCCCCAGTCGCCGACCGACATCAGCGACGCAACCTTCGCCCGCATCGCCACGTTGGCGGATGAACTCGACGCCGGCATCGTGACGACCCTCCACGAATCGCGCGCGGAGGTGGACGAGTGCGTGATACGCCACGGCGCGCGGCCCATCGTGCGGCTGCATGCCCTGGGACTGCTGACCCCGGCGTTGACCGCGGTACACATGACGGTTGCGAATGCAGCGGACTTTGAACTGGCGCGGCGCAGCGGCATCGCCATTGCGCTTTGTCCCGAGTCGAGCCTGCGAACAGGCAACGGGCCGCCGCCGGTGGCATCCTGGGCGGCGACCGGATTGCGTCTGGGTTTGGGCAGCGGTATCGCAGCCCCTGCCGGGAGCATGGACCTCTGGACAGCCATGAGATTTCTTGCCCTGTTATCGATGGCGCCGGATGCAGATCCCGCCGATCTTGCGCACCAGGGTCTGCGCGCCTGGGACGCGCTCGCCATCGCAACCCGCGGCGGCGCGGCGGCTCTGGGACTGGATGCAGAAATCGGCACGCTGGAAAGGGGCAAGTGGGCGGACATGTGCTGTATCGACTTGCAACGTCCGGCGGCTCAATGGACCGCGCTCGCAGCTCCACTGGACGCGGTGACACCGTTGGTGTGGGGCGGCGGCCGCGACCTGGTCAGCGATGTCTGGGTGTCGGGGCGTCACCTGGTCAACTCGAGGGCATTCACCCGGCTCGATTGGCCGCGCGCAGCGGGTCGCGTGGCTGCCCGGCGCAATTCACCGATCGGAGATTGAAATTGAAAACAACGCCCGGAAATGCCGATCCCGCGGAACTCTCAAAATTCGCCGCGCTGGCCCAGAGCTGGTGGGACCCCAAGGGTCCCTCCAAACCGCTGCACGACTTGAATCCGCTGCGCCTCAGCTACGTAGAGCGGATTGCGCCACTCGAGCAAAGCCAAGTGCTGGATGTCGGTTGCGGCGGCGTAATCCTCGCGTGGTCGGTGGCGCGAGCCGGCGCGCATGTCCTGGGAATCGATCTGGTGCAGGCGGTTCTCGACGTGGCCGAACTGCACGCCATCGACGCGAAGATCGACATCTCCTATCGCGCCGTGTCGGCCGAGGACCTGGCGCTCGAGCGGCCGGCCGCGTTCGACGTCGTCACGTGCATGGAAATGCTGGAGCACGTACCCGACCCCGCCGCAACGTTGGCTGCCCTGAGAAAGCTCGTGAAGCCCGGCGGCGACGTCATCGTCTCGACCTTGAACCGCAATCTCAAGGCGTTCGCCGTGGCCATCGTCGGTGCCGAATACATTGCCCGCGTACTGCCGCGGGGCACGCACGAATATCTCAAATTCATCCGTCCGTCGGAACTTGCGCGGTGGGGCCGCGCTGCCGATCTCGACCTTAAGGACCTGACCGGAGTATCGTACAACCCCCTGACTCGCGCATTCCGTCTGTCGGCGGATACCAGCGTCAACTACCTCGCGCACTTTCGCGTGGCCGGCGCAGGCGACACGGCCATCCACGGCGTGGCCACGGCCGATGGAGGGGCGCTCTGACGTGGCGTCCGACGCCGCGTGGACCATCGTGGTAAGCCTGGGGGCAGGCGCGTGCATCGGCGGGCTGCTCGGGGCGCTGGCGGCGCTGCTGTGGCGTGCCAGACGGGAATCGGCACTGCGCGTCGAGGTGGAAACCCTGCGGGCACGGCTCAAGACGGATGATGTCGTGAACGTCGAGCGCGAACAGTCGCTCGAACTCGCACGCTTGCAATTGGAGGGAGCTTTCGGTGAACTCGCACGCGAGTCGCTGGTTCAACCCATTCGCGAAGCCCTGGCCAAAACCGAGACGCAGATCCGGAACATCGAACGCGATCGCATCGATGCCTTCGCCACCTTGAGGTCGCAGATGGAAGTCCTTGCGACCGGGCAAACCCTGTTGTCGCGCGAGACTCGGAATCTGGTGACCGCGCTGCGCCGGCCGGACGTCCGCGGCCAATGGGGCGAAATCACCTTGAAGCGGTTGGTGGAACTGTCGGGCATGACGGCCCATGTCGATTTCACCGAGCAGCACCATCAGACGACGGAGTCCGGTGCGATCCGGCCCGACATGATCGTGCACATGCCGGAGCGTCGCGATATCGTCGTTGACGTCAAAACTCCGTTGGATGCGTATCTTGCCGCCGTCGAAGCGCAAGACGACGAAGAGCGCTCCGTCCAGCTCAGGCGCCACGCGCAGATCGTCGGCGCCCGCGTGCGGGAGCTGTCGTCCAAGCAGTACTGGTCGCAGTTCGAGGACAGTCCGGAATTCGTCGTGCTGTTCCTGCCCGGCGATCAATTCCTGACCGCGGCGCTGCAGGAGAATCAGGGCCTCATCGAGGAATCCCTGCGGCAGAACGTCATGCTCGCAACCCCGACCAGCCTGGTCGCGCTGCTGAAGGCGGTCGCATACGGCTGGAAACAGACAGTTCTGGCGGATAACGCGGCGGAGATACGGCGGCTGGGGGAGGACTTGTACAAGCGCCTCGCGGTGTTCGGCGAGCATCTGGGCAAGCTCGGAAAATCATTGGGCTCGAGCGTCGACTCGTTCAACAAGGCGGTCGGATCGTTGGAACAACAGATATTGCCGGCCGCACGGCGGTTTCCGGAGCTGGGACTGCGCGTCCAACGCGACCTTGAGGTCCTCGAACCCGTCGGCAGCCTGACTCGCACGCCGCGCACAGCCGGCGGAGAGGCCGAACTCCCCACGGACGAGTCGCCCTGAGAACACTTGAAGAACCGTATCGCAGCCGCGCGGTCCCCTCCGGGACCGTCCGCTACTGGAGCTGGCTGTTCGCGGCACCCGAAGCCCGGGATGCGCTTCTCGGGATCTATGCGCTGATGGCCGAGTGGCAAGCGCTCCTGGACCCCGACACCGAGGCGGATGTCGCGCGGATCAAACTCGCCTGGTGGGGGGACGAAATGGGCCGGCTCGCTCAAGGATCCCCCCTGCATCCCATCTCCCGCTACCTCGCCAACCTCGAGGGGACGGCGGCGTTCGACTGGTACCCGCTGGTGCACCCCGTGTCGGCTGCCGCGGCACAAGTCGCCGGTGCGCCTCTGGAACGCGCCACCGAATTGCGAGCGCATGCCGACGCGCTATTTGGTGCCCCGCTTCTGCTGGCGGCCCGGCTGGGCGGGGTCCGCTCACCTTCCGTGGAGGCCAGCATCGCCGCGCTGGCCGAGGCCCAGTATGTGGCGCGGGCTCTCGTCGGCTACGGTCGCGAGGCACGGGCCGGGCGTATTCTCTTCCCCGTCGACGAACTGCTCGCGGCAGGCGTCGACAACGATGACCTGGCGGCCCGCGATCCGCCGCCTCGACTCAATGCCTATCTGAAGCGAATGCGCGAGCACGCGGCCCGCTATTTCGCGAGCGCGGCCGCGGCGCTCGCCCCGCAGGAACGGCCGCCGCTGCGCCACCTCCTGGTGCTTGCGACGCTTGGCGCGAAGCATCTGAATGGAGGCGCGCGCCCAGGCGGCACGGATTTTCGGCTGGCCGACCTGTATAACGCCTGGAGCGCGGCGCGGCGCGCAGCCGCCGCCCGCTGACACAACCTTCGGAGAATTCATGCCGATACCCAAGAACTTCACGCCGCCTGCCGGCTTGCTGGCCCAGCGAGTCGTCCTGGTCACCGGCGCCAGCAGCGGTCTCGGCCGTGCGCTCGCCGTCGAGTGCGCGCGTGCCGGCGCAATGGTGATCCTGTGCGGGCGCAATGCCGCCAAACTGAACCGGGTCTATGATGAAATCGAATCGCTGGGGGCGCCGCAACCCGCCATCGCAACGCTCGATCTCGCGACCGCCACGGCAACCCACTACGACGCGCTCGCGGACACCATCGAGGCGGAGTTCGGCAGGCTCGACGGCTTGGTCCATTCGGCGGGAGTGCTGGGCGATCGAACTCCGCTCGAGCAATACGACGTGCCCACCTGGTGCCGGGTGCTGCATATAAACCTCACGGCGCCCTTCATCCTTACCCAAGTGTTGCTTCCCAGCTTGCGCAAAGGCCGGGACCCTTCCATCATTTTCGTGAGCAGCGGTGTGGTGCGCAATTCGCGGCCCTTCTGGGGCGCCTATGCCGTGGCCAAGACCGGGCTGGAGTCGGTGCGCAGCATGTGGGCGCAGGAACTCGAGGGCGAACCCTGCATCCGCGTGAACAGCATCAATCCCGGCCCCATGCGCACTCCGATGCGCGCCGCAGCCTATCCTGCGGAAGATCCGGAAACGTTGCCGATTCCTGCGGCGGTCACGGGACCCTTCGTGTATTTGCTGAGTGCCATGGGCCGCGGCACGAGCGGCGAATACTTCGACGCCCAGTAAACTTCGAGGAACACCCGATGCCTGCACGCAACTCCTTTGCTCCCCGCGCCCTCGTGTTGGCGGCCGGCGTCGCCGCGGCTGTCGCCGCGGTGGTCATCGCGGCCCCGCGGGCGGCATCCGCCGCCGAGGCGCCCGATCCCTCAAGACGCGTCGAAGGCGAGTACGTCGCCCCCAATTTCCATTTCGTATCGGGAGAGACATTGCCCGAGCTGCGTCTCCACTACACCGTGCTCGGCAAGCCGCACCGCGATGCGCACGGGCGCGTCGACAATGCGGTGCTCATCCTGCACGGCACGGGCGGATCCGGGCGCAGTTTCCTGACGGATAAGTTCAGCGGCGTTCTGTTCGGCAAGGGACAGCTGCTCGACACGACCCGGTATTTCATCATCCTGCCGGACGGCATCGGCCACGGACAATCCAGCAGACCCAGCGACGGGCTGCACGCTCACTTCCCTCAGTATGACTATCAGGACATGGTGGCCGCGCAATATGCGCTGGTCACGCTGGGGCTGCAGGTGGATCATCTGCGGCTGGTGCTCGGAACCTCGATGGGGTGCATGCAGACCTGGATGTGGGGGGAAAGCCACGCAGACTTCGTCGACGCATTGATGCCGCTCGCGTGCCTGCCGGTGCCGATCGCCGGGCGCAACCGGGTCTGGCGCGAGCTCATCATCGATGCCATCCGCTCCGATCCGGATTGGCGGCAAGGCGAATACCGGACCCAGCCCGCCGGCGCGTTGCGCACCGCCGCCGGCTTGCTGCTCATCGCCGGCAGCGCGCCGATACAGATGCAGCTCGCGCTGCCGAGCCCGGACGCCGCGGACCAGTTCGTACAGAAATATATGGGGCGAGAACTGCAGGACCTGGACGCGAATGACTTCCTCTATCAAGTGAGCGCATCGCGCGACTACGATCCGTCTGTCGGGCTCCAGAACATCCGTGCGCCGGTGATGTGGGTCAACTCGGCGGACGACTTCATCAACCCACCGGAATTAGGCATAGCCGAGCGGGAAATCAAGCGCGTACCGAAGGGCCGCTTCGTATTGCTCCCTGCTTCTGATCAAACCCATGGACACGGCACGCACACGTGGGCCGCCGTGTGGCAGCAGTACCTCGGTCAACTGCTGGAGTCGTCGCAGCCGCCGCCTTAGGAGCTCAGACAGGCTCCTTGGGTCCAGCCTGGTACGCCGCCTTGGCGGCATCGACCTCATTGACCAGAGCGTTGCGTTCGCTGGCCAACATGGCGCGGGAATGTCCCCGCGGCAGCTCTCGCGACAGGTGCACGGGCCCAAATCGAACCCGCATGAGGCGGCTGACGATGATGCCGCGGGCCGCCCACCAGTGGCGTACCTGCGCGGAGCGGGTGGCGCGCACGGTCACGTTGAGCCAGTGATTGAAGCCCTCGCCGAACTGCGCCACTGCCTGCAGGATGGACATCGGGTCGCCCTCGCAATCGGTGGCGCCGCGAAATTCCTCGACCAGCGTTTCATTCAACGGACCGCGCATCCGCAGCACGTAGTCGACGGTCAGCGCATGCGCGCCCTGCGAAATTTTGTGCGCCCAGGATCCGTCGTCGGTGAGGATCTCCAATCCACCGTCCACCGGGGGCATCGGCTGAATCGCCAGCCAACGGCCGCCGGCCCGGGGCAGGTTCAAGTGCTCGGCCGCGCGCGAGGTTGCCGCCTTCAAGTCGAGCGCATCGCCCGGTGAGCGATGGAACAACAAGATGCGCGCGGCCTGGTCCTTGGGGGCATGCAGGCGTACCGGGCGGCCATCGAGCGTGATCCGATCGCGCGCGGCGAGTTTCGCGCCCAGCGGGGGCACCTCGCCGTTGATCTGCAATCGTCCTTCGCGAATCCAACGCTCGACCTCGCGGCGCGAACCTACACCGGCGGCGGAGAGCAATTTCTGAATCCGCTCCAGTTGCGGAGGGTCCTTCCGCGGGCCCCGGACCGCCGGCGCTTTCCGAGGGGTGCGTGGCCGCATCAATATGGATCGTCGGCAGTACCGCGTGCGACCAATCCGTGAGTGCGGTGTTGCCCTGAAGCCGCATCCAGCTCGTCGTCGTCCGCGGCCGCATCGTCCCCGGCGGGCTCGTCCGCCGCAGGGTCGTCCGCCACGGAGTCGTCGCCCGCCGCCTCGCCTGCAGAGCCGGCGGCTGCAGCAGAATCGCCGGCGACCGCATCGGCCGGGGCCACCGGGTCCGCGCCGGGCAGACTCAGCTGCAGGCGCAGATCCTCGAGTTCCTTGAGCTGCGCCAGAGTCGGCAGATCATCGAGCCTTTGCAGGCTGAAGTAGTCCAGAAAATCGCGCGTCGTACCCAACAATTCGGGCTTGCCCGGCACGTCGCGGTGGCCGACGACGCGGATCCAGCTGCGTTCGAGCAGAGTCTTGATGATGTTCGGATTCACGGTCACGCCGCGGATCTGCTCGATTTCCCCGCGCGTGATCGGCTGCCGGTAAGCCACCAACGCCAGCGTTTCGAGCAAGGCACGGGAATATTTCGTCGGGCGCTCCTGCCACAGGCGCGACACCGGCTGCGCCACCGACGCCCGGATCTGGATCCGATAGCCGCTCGCCACCTCCACCAATTCAAGTCCGCGGGTTTCATATTCGGAACGCAGGGCTGCTATGGCAGCCCGAACCTCGTCGGCGTTCGAGCCATCGCGCTCGTCGAACAGCGTTACCAGTTCATCAGAGGCGAGCGGACGCCCCGCCGCAAGCAATGCAGCTTCGATCACATTTCGAACGTACTGGTCATTCATTTACAAATCTCGCGTAAGGTTAGTTTGGCGGTGCGGCGTCGGGGGCATCATCGTCGGGAGCCACCTTGGCGGCGGGACCCTCGTCGGGCACCACTTTAAGGTGCCGGGAGGGATTGCCGAGGCGTACGTGCAGCGGTGCGTAGGGTTCTGCCTGAACGATTTCGATCAACCCTTCACGGAGCAATTCCAGGATGGCGACGAAGGTCACCGTGACGCCGCGGCGGCCCTCATCCGGCGGGAACAAGCGCACGAAATCCACGAATGCGGACGCCGTCAACGCCGACAGCACGTCCGTCATGCGCTGCCGCACGGAAAGCGGCTCGCGCTGGACGTGGTGATGGGCGAACATGTCGTTGCGCGAAAGCACTTCTTGAAATGCCAGCAGCATTTCCTGAAGGGTCACCTGCGGAGCGATGCGCACCACTTTTCGATCGACCAGGTCCGCCGACGCGACCCAGGTATCTCGTTCCAACCGCGCCATCCGATCGATGCCTTCGGCCGCACGCTTGAAACGCTCATATTCCTGCAGACGGCGCACGAGCTCCGCGCGCGGATCCGCTTCGTCGGCGGCCTCGCTGTGCGGACGCGGCAGCAGCATGCGCGACTTCACTTCGGCGAGCGTAGCCGCCATGAGCAGGTATTCGCCGGCCAACTCCAGTTGCAGCACCTGCATCAACTCGATATAGCGCATGTACTGGCGCGTGATCTCGGCGATCGGAATGTCGAGAATGTCGAGGTTTTGCCGCCGTATGAGATACAGCAGCATGTCGAGGGGACCTTCGAACGCCTCGAGAAAGACCTCGAGCGCCTGCGGCGGAATGTACAGATCGCGGGGCATCTCGGTGATGGGCTGGCCCTCCACCATCGCAAACGGCATCTCGCCTTGCGCGGGCGCAGGCTCCCGCGGCGCCTTCGCGGGCGCGGTCGAAGCGTCGTTCTGCACGATCCGAAGCTCGGGTTTCATCTGTAATTCATCGCCATGGCTTGACGTACCGCATCCAGGGTGTCGCGCGCCGCAGCGCGCGCGCGCTCGCACCCTTCGGCGATGATACCGCGTACCAATTCCGGATTCTCCTCGAACTCCTGCGCTCGCTTCGAAATGGCCGAGACCTCCGCGACTATTTTATCGATCAAGGGCGCTTTGCAGTCCAGGCAACCGATACCGGCCGTTCGGCAACCCTGCTGCACCCAGGCTTGCGTCTCGGCCGTCGAATACACCTTGTGCAAGTCCCATACGGGACACTTGTCCGGATCGCCGGGATCGGTGCGCCGGACGCGCGCCGGATCGGTCTGCATGGCCTTCAGTTTCTTGACGATGGAATCGGGCTCTTCGCGAAGGCCGATGGTGTTGCCATAGGACTTCGACATTTTGCGGCCGTCCAAACCGGGCACCTTTGGCGTCGCGGTGAGCAGCACCTCCGGTTCAGGCAGGATGGAAATACCGGTGCCTTCGAGAAAGCCGAACAGGCGGTCGCGATCGGCCACGGTGAGCCGTGCGTTCGATTCGACCAGCGCGCGCGCCCTGGCGAGTGCATCGCCGTTGCCCTTCTCCTGGAACTCCTTGCGCAGCGTTCGGTACATGGCCGAATTGCGCGATCCCAGGCTCTTGATGGCCTTTTCGACCTTCTGTTCGAATTCCGGCTCGCGGCCATAGATGTGATTGAAGCGCCTTGCCACTTCGCGCGTGATCTCCACATGCGCCACCTGGTCTTCGCCCACCGGCACGTACTGGGACCGGTACAGCAGGATATCGGCGCTCTGCAGCAGTGGGTAGCCGAGAAAGCCATACGTGGAGAGATCGCGATCGGTCAGTTGCGCCTGCTGATCCTTGTAGGACGGCACCCGCTCCAACCATCCCAGCGGCGTAATCATCGACAGCAGCAGGTGCAACTCCGCATGCTCGGGGATCTTCGACTGGATGAACAACGTCGCGACGCCGGGATTGAGGCCGGCCGCCAGCCAATCGACGGCCATCGTCCACACATACTCCTCGAGCTTCGAGGTGTCCTCGTATCCCGTCGTGAGTGCGTGCCAGTCGGCGATGAAGAAGAAGCACTCGTATTGGTACTGCAGCTCGATCCAATTCTTGAGCGCGCCGTGATAGTTGCCGAGATGCAGCATTCCGCTGGGGCGCATGCCCGAGAGAACTCGTCGATTCTGGATCGGGCCGCTCATGCGGGCGAACCCAGTAGCACCGTGATGACGCGCCCCATCACCCGGTACGCGGGCACGAACAGCCAGTCGAGCCATCGCATCACGGAAAAGCCGAGCACCAAGAACAATCCCACGGGTTCGATTCTCTCCAAGCGGATCCCCCAACGCGGCGGCAACAATCCCGCCAATAGCCTGCCGCTGTCCAGTGGCGGCACCGGCAGCAAGTTGAAAAGAGCCAAGATCACGTTCCCCCAGATGCCGGCTTCGGCCATCTGGGCGATCCAGAACCTCAACGTGTCATTGCCGCCGATGCGCGCGACAGCCCACAAGATACCGCACCAAACCACGGTCATCCCCAAATTGGCAAGCGGACCCGCAACTGCCACCAGCACCATCGCCAAGCGCGGATTGCGCAGCACACTGGTGGCCACCGGTACGGGCTTCGCCCAACCGAAGAGGAGCCCGCTGATGGTGAGCAGCGCTGCAGGGACGAGCACGGTTCCGACGGGATCGATATGCCGCAATGGATTGAGGCTCAAGCGCCCCAGCATTTGCGCCGTACGATCTCCGAAGAACCGCGCCATCCATCCATGCGCGACTTCGTGCAAGGTGATGGCAAACAGCGAGGGAATTGCCCAAATCGAGATCTTGGAAAGAAACGCAGATAAATCCAATGCTTGCACTCGTTATTTAACAATAAACACGAGCTCGCGTGCCCGCATTGCCGACGCATTATACGGTTGCCGGGTTCGCAAAGGGGGTGACGTCGCCGCGGCCGACCCGGACGATGACGGCGCGGTCGCCCGACAGATCGATCACCGACGTTGGAGTCAATCCGCAGTTGCCGCCATCCAAAACAAGATCCACGGTGTGATCAAGCCGATCGTAGATTTCCTTCGCATCGGTCCGCGGCAGGTCCTCGCCCGGCAATAGCAGGGTGGAACTCATGACCGGCTCGCCCAACTCGGTGAGCAACAAGGCCGTCACCGGGTGATCGGGTACTCGAAGCCCGATCGTGCCGCGGCGCTCGTGCTTGAGGCGGCGCGGTGTTTCGCGCGAAGCCTTGAGCAGGAACGTGTAGGGACCCGGGGTGTGCGCGCGCAGCAACCGGTACTGGGAGTTATCCACGACGGCATACTTGCCCACGTCCGCGAGGTCGCGGCACACCAGCGTAAAATGGTGGTCCCGGTCGGTCTGGCGTATCTCACGAATGCGGTCCAAGGCCGCCTTGTCCCCGATGTGGCAGCCGAGTGCATAGCACGAGTCCGTCGGGTACACGATCACGCCGCCGGACCGCAGCACCTCGACCGCTTGCCGGATGAAGCGCCGCTGCGGAGAAACCTGATGCAGTTGTAAATAGATACTCATACGGTCGGCTATCATACCGGCATGAATCAACTCATCGAATGGTCCCCGCTGGTCATATTTTTCGTGGTCTTCAAGCTGTACGGCATTTATTGGGCGACGGCGTCGCTGATGGTGACCTGCGTCGGCTTGATGATCGTGCATCGGATGCGCACCGGCCGGTTCAAACCCATGCATGTCGCCACTGCCTGCGTGGTACTCGTCCTCGGCACCGCGACCTTGCTTCTCCACGACAAGCGTTTCATACAATGGAAGCCCACCGTCTTGCTGGGAGCGGCAGCGCTCGCATTCTTGGGAAGCACCGTCATCGGGCGACAGCCCCTGGCGAGGCGCCTGTTGGAAGGTGTATTCAGCGAGCCGCTGGACCTGTCGCGGCAGACCTGGGTTCTCATCAACCTGGCATGGGCGCTGTGGTTTGCGGTGCTCGCGGCAGCCAATATCTACATCGCGTGGAACTTCCCGGAAAGCGTTTGGGTCAATTTCAAGGTGTTTGGCATTACCGTCGCGATGTTGATCTTCATGATCCCGCAGGTCATCTGGCTGCACGGGAAAACCGCGGCCGCACCGGCGGAGGGCGGAACGTGACGGCCGAGGCGCCGGTGGAGTCGGCTTTCTCGGCTCGTGAGCAGGGGCTGACTCGCGAACAGCGGCTGCGGGACCGGCTCGAGGCCAGCTTCGCCCCGCTCGAACTCGTGATCGAGGACGAAAGCCGCTTGCATGCCGGCCACGCCGGCGCCGTCGGCGGGCAAAGTCATTATCGCGTACGCATCGTGGCCGAGGCCTTTCGCGGGGTGGCCCCGGTCGCCCGTCATCGCCTGGTTTACGCGGCCGTCGGCGACATGCTGCAAACCGATATCCATGCGCTCGCCATCGACGCATCTCCCCCTCATCTTGAGACCGGCAAATCTTAGCGACCGGAAGGGAATTGCCTCGAACCGACCGGAGGGGTTCCGTCTCACCGAGGTGACGTTTTGACGTCACGTTCCCACAACGCCACAACGCCAAAACGTCAGAACGTCACGTTTTGAAAAGCCTTACCCCGGCCCGGAACCGGCGTGCAAAGCCGTCCCCGGGGCGGGCCCCGCCCCGCCCTGCGGTTTCAACGGATAGTTGGAGACAAATCGCGGTAGGGGCTAAACTGCCGCCCCCGGGCGCGCCGGCCACGACGGCCAAAGTCGCTTTTATGATCTTAGAGGATACAAATGACTCAATTTCTTCGTACACCGTGGCACCTGGTGTCCACCGTGGCAGCCGTCGGCGTATTGCTCACGGCCTGCAACAAAGGACAGCAGGCGGCGCCGGCAGCAGCAATCGACACGCCCGCGGCAGCGACCGTCGCGGTCGTCAACGGCGTTGCCATTCCCCGCGCCAACTACGATGCCTTTTTGAAGAACCTGCTGCAGGGAAAGCCGGTTCCGCCCGATTTGACCGCCGAACAGAAGAATCAGGTGCTGGACGAGTTGATTACCATGCAGTTGGTCTCCGCCCAGGCCCTCAAGGATGGAGTGGACAAGGACCCTGAGGTTGCCGCCAATCTGGAAGTCTTGCGCTTGCGCGTCCTGTCGGACGGCGAATCGCAGAAGTTCCTGAAGGGCAAAGACCCCACCGACGCGGAATTACATGCGGAATACGACAGCGACATCACTGCGATGGACAAGACCGAGTACCACGCCCGGCACATTTTGGTGGCGAGCAAGGAAAAGGCCGAGCAGTTGATCAAGAAGCTGAAAGGCGGAGCCAAGTTCGAGGACGTGGCCAAGGCTGAATCCACCGACAATTCGAAGACCAGCGGAGGAGACCTGGGTTGGTTCACGGCCACCCGCATGGTGAAGCCGTTCGCCGATGCGGTGAAAGGGTTGAAGAAAGGCGAAACGACGCCTGAGCCCGTGCAAACCCAGTACGGCTGGCACATCATCAAACTGGAAGAGACTCGCGAGGTCACCCCGCCCCCGTTCGAACAGGTCAAGGCGCAAGTCAGCAAGAACCTGATTCAGAAGAAGCTGGTGGCCTACGTCGAAGAGATGAAGAAGACCGCGAAGATCGAGAAGAAGCCGCTGTAAGCGGCGTCGGGAGTTCAGGCAGGTTCTGTCGCGTGGCGGGTCCCCCCGGACCCGCTACTTCAGGAGTTCCAGAAATGCCGGCTCGTCGAGAACCGTGACCCCCAGGTTCTGGGCCTTCTTCAGCTTCGAGCCCGCCTCCGCGCCCGCGACGACGTAGTGCGTCTTCTTCGAGACGCTGCCGCTGACCTTGCCGCCGTGCGCGATGATCGCCTCTTGTGCCGCTTCGCGCGTGAGAGAGTTGAGTGTTCCGGTCAGTACGAAGGTCTTTCCAGCAAGCGTACCGTGCGAGGTCGAGCCGCCCGGCGCGGGCCACGTGATGCCGCTCGCCAGCAGCCGATCGACGATCGCCCGGTTCTCCGCATCGGCGAAGTAGGCGGCGACATTCGCCGCCACCACGGGACCCACATCTGGGACGCGCTGTATTTCATCCGCATTCGCCGTGCGCAGCGCCGCCACCCCGCGGAAGTGCTGCGCCAATCCCAATGCAGTGGCTTCACCCACATCGCGTATGCCCAGCGCGTACAGAAAGCGGGGCAAGCTCGTGTGCTTTGCCGAAGCGATTGCCGCGTACAGCTTTTGCGCGGATTTTTCCCCCATGCGATCCAACGTCGCGAGCTGCGCCTGCTCGAGGTCGAACAGATCCGCCGGAGTCCGGACCCAGTCGCGTTCCACCAACTGGTCAACGAGCTTGTCGCCCAAGCCTTGAATGTCGAGCGCGCGGCGGCTTGCAAAATGCTTGATCTCCTCCCGCCGCTGCGCCGCGCAGATCCGGCCGCCGGTGCAGCGGGCAACCGCCTGATCTTCTTCTCGAACCACCGGGGATCCGCATACCGGGCATACCGTGGGCAACTCGACGAGGGTCGCGCCCGCGGGGCGCCGCTCAGGGATGACCCGCACGACCTCCGGTATCACATCGCCGGCGCGGCGGATCACCACGGTATCCCCCACGCGCACATCCTTGCGCGTCAGTTCGCCCATGTTGTGCAAGGTGGCATTGCTGACGGTCACGCCGCCGACGAAGACCGGCTGCAGCCGCGCCACCGGCGTGAGGGCGCCCGTGCGTCCGACTTGAAATTCGATTCCTTGAATCGTCGTCAATGCCTCCTCGGCGGGAAATTTGTGGGCGATGGCCCAACGCGGCGCCCGCGAAACGAAGCCCAGCCGCCGCTGCAGGTCGAAGTCGTCGACCTTGTACACGACGCCGTCGATCTGGTACGGCAATGTCGCACGCGCCTCGCCCATGGTCCGATAGTACTCGAGGCAGCCTTCGATGGATTCGACCATGCGGGACTGCGGACAAATCTTGAAGCCCCAGCGCCGCAGTTGCTGCAGCAGCGCGCCGTGGTGGGTCGGCAGCTCACCGCCTTCGGCGTATCCGACCCCGTAGATGAACAAATCCAAGGGACGGGCCGCGGTCATTCGCGGGTCGAGCTGGCGCAGGCTCCCCGCCGCGGCGTTGCGCGGGTTGATGTATGGCTTCTCGCCGCGCGCCGCCGCCTCGCGATTGAACCGCTCGAACCCCGCGAGCGGCATGAACACTTCGCCGCGCACCTCGAGCATTCCCGGCGCATTCGCGGTGCGCAGCTTGAGAGGCAATGCCGCAATGGTCCGCAGGTTCTGCGTGATGTCCTCGCCCGTTTCGCCGTCCCCGCGGGTCGCACCCTGAACGAACACGCCATTCTCGTATAGCGCGCTGACTGCCAGACCGTCGAGCTTGGGCTCGGCCGAGTAGCGGATGACGGCTTCGTCCTCCAGACGCTCACGTATTCTGCGGTCGAAGTCGCGCACTTCCTGATCGCTGAATGCGTTGTCGAGCGACAACATGGGGATTCGATGCCGTACCGCGCCGAACGCCGCCACCGGTGCCGCGCCGACGCGTTGCGACGGCGAGTCCTTCGTGAGCAATTGCGGGTACTGCGCTTCGATACCCCGCAGTTCGACCATGAGCTTGTCGTATTCGGCGTCCGGAACCTCCGGATCATCCAGGGCGTGGTAGCGATAGTTGTAGCGATCCAACAACTCGCGCAACTGCGCCGCGCGCTTCGCCGCCTGCCGTTCCGCCGCTTGAGGCTTAAGGGGGCCCACGTGCTTCAGGTCATGTCAGCTGGGCTTGAAAGCGCGCGACGTCCTCGCGGAGCGCCTCGGCACGCTGCATGGACAAAGGAGCCCCCTGAGAATCTTGAAGGGTGCCGTGCAAAGCCGCCGCCAGCTCGCCCGCCGTTTCAATGACCGCGTCGAGCGTGTGCAACGGCGGGAGCGGTCCCGGCAATACCGCAAACAACGTCAAACCCCGGAATTCCTCCTGGGGCATCTTCGCCAGATTGAAGACTCCGGGTTCCACCAGGCTGGCGGCGCAGAACAGGGTGCGGCCATCGCTGTGCTTGCGATGAAACACGTTGTACCGCCCATGCGCCAACCCATGATTCTCGAGCGCGGCCATCAGATCCAAACCGGACCAGCGCGCGTCGCCCAGCGCACATACTCGAATGGAGACGATGCGCTGCGTCTCACTGGCGTTTGCGAGCTGCGGTTTCGAATTCGCGGGCAGCGGCTCGGCAACGCTCGCCGATGGTGCCCGGGCAGCGCTCGTCGATGGCGCTTCGGCGACGCTCGCCGATGGTGCCCGGGCAGCGCTCGTCCATGGTGCCTCGGGGCCGCCCGCCGGCGCCGGCTCGTACGCGCGCTCGGGAGGCGCGCGCCCGAATTGGTGCGCTGTGTGTTCAAGGTCGGCAATGCCCAGGTCCAGCGTCTCATCGAGCGGGTCGGCATGAGCCGTCATCGGCAGATCGGCGAGTTGGACCGATTCGAATTGAGCGGTGCGAATGCTCAAAGGTTCGAGCGGCGAGACGCCCCAATCACGCGACTCGTGGCCGCGGGGCTCCGCCGGGTCCGGTTCATCAGCGACCGGAACCGCCGTGCGGACCGGCGTCGTGGAAGTGTTCATGGTCGACTCGCGCAACTCGGCATTTCCCGCCGCCTGACGGGAACGCCGCGCACCCCACCACCAGATTCCCGCGAGCAGCAGGGCGCTCAACACCGCCAGAATGACACGTAGTTCGCCGGCCATCGCCTTACATTGCAGCCATGCGCACGGCTTCGTCCACATCCACCGCCACGAGCCGGGAAACGCCGGGCTCGTTCATGGTGACGCCCACCAACTGCGAAGCGAGTTCCATGGTGCTCTTGTTGTGGGTGATGAATATGAACTGCACGCTGCTCGACATATCACGCACGATGTCGCAGAACCGCCCGACGTTGTTCTCATCGAGCGGCGCGTCGACCTCGTCCAGCAGGCAGAACGGCGCCGGATTCAAGTCGAAGATTGCGAAGACCAGCGCGACCGCGGTCAAGGCCTTTTCGCCGCCGGAAAGCTGGCTGATCGTGCTGTTGCGCTTGCCCGGTGGGCGCGCCATCACGGACACCCCGGCCATCTCCGACTCCTCTCCGGTCAGCTCGAGGTACGCATGTCCGCCGCCGAACAAGCGCGGAAACTTCTCCTTGAGCCCGGCGTTGACCCGGTCGAACGTATCCTGGAAGCGGGTGCGGGTCTCACGATCGATCTTCCGCATCGCGGATTCCAATGTCTCCAACGCGTCGGTCAAGTCCTTGCACTGACGGTCGAGATATTCCTTGCGCTCGGACTGTTCCTTGAATTCCCCGATGGCCGCAAGATTCACCTGCCCGAGGCGTTCGATTTTGGCCCTGGTCTCCTCGAGCTGCGAGTCCCAGGTCTCGACCGATGCCTCCGGCGCAAGCTGCGCAAGCAAGTCTGCCAATTCGAAACCCGTTGCCGACAGCTGCTCGGCCACGGTCTCGCGCCGCACGCGCACTTGCTGCGCGGCCGAACGCGTGTCGTCCATGGCCGCACGGGCGGCTTCGACGCGCTCCTCAATGCCGCTGCGCTGCGTTTCGCGATCGCGCAACACCGCGTCCAGCTCCTCGCTGGCGACTTTTGCCGCGTGCAGCTCGCCCTCGACCTGCACGCGAATCCGCAGCGCCGATTCGATCTCGACCTGCAGCGCGGCGAGCGGCACCTCGCCATCCGCGAGCTGCGCGGCAAGTTCGTCGCGGCGCGCCGCCAGCCCTTCGAGCTGCTTCTCGACGCGCTCCAGATTCGTCGTCGTCGTTGCGTGCGCTGCGCGGCGCGACTCCACCTGCACCGCCAATTCGCGCGCGGCGGTCTGCACCGCCTGAGCCGTAGTCCGGGCGGCGGCCTGCTCGCTGCGCAGGCGTTCGCGCTCTTGCTCGAGCATCAACCGCCTCGGCTCCAGGGCGGCGAGCAACTCGATGGCAATTTCCATGCGCGCGCGCGCGGCGCGCAGATCCGATTCGGTGCGTTCCAGTTCGGCCCGCACATCCGCCAGTCCCGTTTCGAGCGCCCCCAGTTGCCGTGCGGCATCCGCGGTCCGGGCCTGGGCGGCATCCAGCGCGGCGCGCCGGTCGACATGTTCCCGATGCAGGCGGTTGACGTCGGTTTGAAACCGCTCGCGGCGGTCCTCGTGTTCGCGCACCAGCTCGCGTGTGAGTTCAAGCCGGTATTCGGACTCCTTGACTTCATCGGCCAGCCGACTGACCTGCGCACTGATGTCGCGCAACGACTCTTCGCGCTCGATGACGCCGGTGTGCGGGTCCTGATCCCGCGACAACCGCAACCAATCGGGGCCCAACCACACGCCGTCGCGGGTAACCACGGATTGTCCGGCCGTCAGCCGGCGCCGCCGACCCAGCGCCTCGCCCAGCGTGTCGGCGGTGAATACCGACGACAGTACGGAGCCGAGCACCGCCGCTCCCTGCACCTTGGCCTGCAGCGACGCCGCATCGGGCAACTCGTTCGCTTCCCCGTTGATGGTCACCATGGCCAAATGGCCGCCCTCGAAGCTGCCGAGCACTTCGGCAACGCCGTCCAGCCCATCGACGCATACCGCCTCGAGATAGGACCCCAGGACGGTCTCCACCGCCCGTTCCCAGCCGCGATCGACGCGCAGCTGCTGCGCGACGCGCGGCTGATGGTCCAGCGACTGCGCCTTCAGCCACTGCGTCACCTTGCCGGAAACCTTGCCGAGTGCAGCCTGCTGCAGGGCCTCGGTGGACACGAAGGTGCCCTGAGCCTCCTGCCACTTGGCGCGCAATGCGTTGAGAGCCTGCGTCTGCCCGCGTTCCCGGTCGCGCGCCACGGAGAGTTCCGCCAGCAATTCCTGCAACTCGTCCGCCGCCTTCTGGCCGGCATCGCGCGAAGCCGCCGCTTGGGCCTCCAGCGCTTCCAGCGGTATGGCGGGTACCTGGACCAGGACCAGACGCTCCGCTTCCTGGCGCTCCTGCTGCTGCAGCAAGCGGCGCTGCTGATTCTCGAGCTGTTCGATTCGCGCGCATTCGACCTGGGTTTCGCCTTGACCGCGCGCGACCGATTGCGAATGCTCGTCCCAGGTGTGCTGCCATTCGCCAAGCGCCTGTTCCGAACGCACCAAGAGGTCCGACGCGCTGCGCTCCTCGGCATGCGCGGCGTCGAGACTCGGTATCATCGCGGCCAGCTCGGCGCTCAAGCTTTCGAGAGCTGCAAGATCGCGCTGGATCACGCCCGCGAGGTCCTGGACCTGCGCCTGCGACTGGGCGAAATCGGAGGTTTGGCGCTGGCGCAATTCGCGCGCGTGCGCAATGCTCTGCTCGATGCGCGTCACGTCCGACCCGGCGCCGTAGAACCGCGCCTGAGTCTCGCGAAGCGCCTCGGCCTTGGAGGACTGATCGACCCGGATCTGCTCGATCTCCGCCTCGGCCTGCCGAAGGTCCGCCAACACCGCCTGCATGGCCGTTTCGCAGTGCTGCATGGCGGCATCGCGAACCCCCGCTTCCACGTCCAAGCTCTGCAATCGCAATGCCAGAAGTTCCGCCTGCAGCTTTCGCTCTTCCTCCTTGAGCGTCTGATAGCGGCGAGCCGTCGCCGCCTGCCGCTGCAAATGCCGGATCTGCTTGTCGACCTCTTCGCGCAAATCGTTCAGACGGTCGAGATTCTCGCGCGTCTGGCCGATGCGATTTTCGGTTTCCCGCCGGCGCTCCTTGTAGCGCGATATCCCGGCCGCCTCCTCCAGGAACGCCCGCAGATCGTCGGGCCGGGCCTCTATGACGCGCGAGATCATGCCTTGCTCGATGATGGCATAGCTGCGTGAGCCCAAACCCGTGCCGAGGAACAGCTGGGTGATGTCCTTGCGGCGCACCTTCGTGCCGTTGATGAAATAGTCCGACGTTCCATCGCGGCTCACGGCCCGCCGCAGCGACACTTCGTTATAGCTCGCGTAGGCGCCCCCGATCTTGCCCTCGGAGTTGTCGAACACCAGTTCCACCGACGCGGCTCCCAAGGGCTTGCGTGTCGCGGAACCGTTGAAGATGACATCGGCCATCGAATCGCCGCGCAGATGCTTCGCGGAGATTTCGCCCATCACCCAGCGCACGGCATCGATGATGTTCGACTTGCCGCAGCCGTTCGGACCGACCACGCCCGTGAGGCTGCTCGGAAACGTGACCGTCGTCGGGTCGACGAACGATTTGAAGCCGGCAATCTTGAGTTTCGTTAGTCGCATCAGTTTTACAACCTTGAGATCGGGCACAGGGTGGCGGCACCGGATGTCGGCCGCGAATGTGGCGCGTAGTGTAAAGTAAACGTCACTTTCGTAAACCCCTGGTGCAACCCGCTCATGACCGGACCCAGCCGATCTTTGGAAACCTTCGAGAACCCCGCCCCCGCCCGGGATTACACGATCCGGATGACGATTCCCGAGTTCAGCTGCCTATGCCCGAAAACCGGACAACCGGATTTCGCCACCCTGAAACTCGAGTACGTACCTGACGCACGCTGCGTGGAACTCAAGGCCTTGAAGCTGTATATCTGGTCGTACCGCGATCGCGGCGCATTCCACGAAGCCGTAACCAACGAGATATTGAATGACCTCGTCGCCGCCACGGCACCCCGGTTCCTGCGGCTGACCGCCGAATTCAACGTCCGGGGCGGTATTTACACGACCGTCGTGGCCGAACACCGGAAATCGGGCTGGGTCGCAGCCCCAATCACCACTCTTCCCTAGGTCAGAAGCCTGTCCAAGGCTGCCTTGCACGCCGCGGGCCGGCGAGCGCCGCGGCTCCCACCGGCCGACCTAGGAGCCTGTCTGAGTACTCTACGTGGCCGCGACCGCGGCAGATTTCCCCTCAGGCAAGGCGGAGCCGACGCAGTTGGGTAATGACCCAATAAGGAGGCGACAACGCCGCATGAGGGGAAATCTGCCCGGTCCCGAAGGGT
>Ga0137358_10000080_pt1 | contig 30620 bp, 30 predicted proteins | sample Mad1_20_16metaG_FD_105551 | JGI IMG/M metagenome (GOLD analysis project Ga0137358, IMG submission 105551) | Vadose zone soil microbial communities from Angelo Coast Range Reserve, California, USA - Mad1_20_16 metaG | ecosystem: Environmental > Terrestrial > Soil > Vadose zone | place: USA... | reverse complement strand
TCGGCGACCCCGGTCTACACGTCGGGCGGCGTCTGCTCGAACCTGGCCACTGCCTACACGATGATCAGCGGCACGGGCAGCTGCACCGCGACCGTCACCTGGGCCGCGGACGCCAACTACAACGGGGCGACGCGGAGCCAGACCACCGCAGCGGAGAAGATCAATCCGACCGTGACGTTCACGGGGGCGCCCGCGAGCGCCGCCTACCACAGCGTCTTCACGGTGGCGAGTACGACGAACAGCTCCGCGAGCCCGGCCTACACCTCGGGCGGCGTCTGCTCGAACCTGGGCACGGCCTACACCATGACCAGCGGGACGGGGAGTTGCACGGCGACCGTCACGTGGGCCGCGGATGCCAACTTCAACGGCGCCACGCTCAATCAGTTCACGACGGCGACGAAGATCAGCCCGACGGTGACCTTCACCGGAGCGCCCGGGAGCGCTGGGTACCGGAGCACGTTCATCGTGGCGAGCACGACCAACAGCTCGGCCAGCCCGGTCTACACGGCAAACGGCGTTTGCTCGAACCTCGGCACGACCTACACCATGACCAGCGGGACGGGGAGCTGCGGCTCGACCGTGACCTGGCTCGCGGATGACAACTACAACGGGGCCAGCCGGAGCCAGACGACCACGGCGCTGCAGATCAACCTCACGATCGCGGGGAACAACAAGACGAAGCAGTACTCCGACCCCGTGCCGCCGCTCGACGTCACGTACAGCGGGTTCGTGCCCGGGGAGGGTGCTGGTGTCCTGGGCGGCACGCTGAGCTGCACGACGACGGCTACGGCGCTGAGCGCGCCCAGCACCTATCCGATCACCTGCTCGGGCCAGACGTCGTCGAACTATGCGATCAGGTACTACGGCGGCAGTCTCTCCGTGGGGCCCGAGGACGCCAGGGCCTACTACACCGGGGCGCTCTTCGCCTCCACGTCCGGCGCCACGTCGTCTACCGCGATGGTGACGCTGGCCGCGACGATCAAGGACATCACGGCAGTCCCGGGCGATCCGGCCTATGATGCGAACGCCGGCGACTCCCGCAATGCTACCGTGACCTTCGTCAACCGCGACCTGGCGAACGCCCCGCTTTGCACGGCCAGCGTGGGGCTGGTCAGCCTCAGCGACACGCAGACGGGCACGGCGACCTGCAACTGGAGCGTCAACATCGGCGCACAAAACTCGGCGTCCTACACCGTCGGGATCATCGTGACCGGCTGGTATACCCGGAGCAGCTCGGACGACGACCAAGTGGTGACGGTCTCGAAGCCGCTCGACAACTTCGTCACCGGCGGGGGTTACCTGATCATGTCGAGCTCCAGCTCGGGTGGGCTGTACGCGAGCGCGCCGGGCTTGAAGAACAACTTCGGGTTCAACATCAAGTACAACAGGAACGGGACGAACCTGCAGGGCAACATCAACGTCATCGTGCGCAGCGGCGGCCGTGTTTATCAGATCAAGGGTAACTCGATGACCTCGCTGTCTAGCGCGGTCGCGAGCGGCACGGCGACGTTCAACGGAAAAGCGACCATCCAGGACATCACGGATCCGTCGAATCCGCTCGCGGTAGAAGGCAATGCAACCCTGCAGGTGGACATGACCGACATGGGCGAGCCGGGATCGAGCGACCAGATCGCTATCACGGTGTGGAACAAGAGCGGGGGGCTCTGGTTCGCGAGCGACTGGAACGGCACGAGGACGGTGCAACAGACCCTCGCCGGTGGGAACCTCGTCGTCCACTGATCGCAGCGGGCGGAGTACCGGGTCGAGCAGCACGGGGCTAAGTTCAGGGACCGGCTGGTTCGGAGCATTGTAGGTCGGTGAGCGCCAGTAGCTCAGCTGGATAGAGCGTCGGCCTCCGGAGCCGAAGGTCGTGGGTTCGAATCCCGCCTGGCGCATCGCAGCAATCAGAAGCCCCACAGTGGCTTGCGCCGCGGTGGGGCTTCGTGGTGTCAGTACCCATCGGCCCGCCAGATGCTATCGCAAGGTTCGCCCCTTATTGACAGGCGGGCGCGCCTTCCGAGACCGCCGGTGCCAGTGCCGCCGTGTTGAGGAAAATGGCGCACGTCACCAGCGGAGTCTGCAGGTTGGTGTTGGTGATGGTCACGCTCCACCCACCGTTGCCGGCCGCGAGGCCGATGGTGCCCAGGGTGTTGCCGGTCGTGACGCAGAAGTTGACCGTACCCGCCGTGGGCGGCGTGGTACACGACGTGGTGTTGCTGTACTTCACCGAGTCGGCGAAATAGGCCTCCTCGGCGGTCACCAGATTCCGAAGGTCCGACTTCATCGAGGCGACATACGCCTTCGCCTTGGTGTTGGCGAACTTCGGGATCGCGATGGCGGCCAAGATGCCGATGATCACCACCACGATCAACAGCTCGATGAGTGTGAAACCCTTGCGGTTCATTTGGACACTCCCCCAGATGGTGATGGGGCGCAACCGCAGCATAGCGGCGAGGCAAGCGGTCGCCTAGGTCATAGATCACAGGGCCTGGGGTTGGTAACCTTCTGAGCGTGCAATTCCCTGTTGGGGGTTCGAATCCCGCCTGGCGCATTGAGTCACCCCGCGTACATTAGGCGCCTTCCCGCGTAAGGGGACTCCCATGATCCTCGGCTTCAGCATCGCGACGTTCACCCTCATCCACACGGTGCTGAGTCTCGTCGGTATCGTCACGGGCTTGGTCGTGGCGGGAGGGCTCGTTACGGGAACGCGGCTCAATCGCTGGGCCGCCGTGTTTCTCGTTACCACCGTCCTGGCGAATGCCAGCGGATTCGGCTTTCCCTTCGTGAAGTTGATAGCGTCCCACGTCGTGGGGGCCATATCGCTGGTGGTGCTGGCGGCCGTGATCATCGCGGACTACGTCAAACACTTGGCAGGCGCGTGGCGCACGACCTACGCGGTCGGCGTCGTCCTCGCCACGTATTTGAATGTCTTCGTGCTGGTCGCGCAGCTGTTCAAGCGGATTCCGGTATTGTTCCTGCTCGCGCCGACGCAATCCGAGCCACCGTTCGCCCTCACGCAGCTCCTCGTCATGGCGCTGTTCGTCTGGCTGGGCGTAGTGGCGGTCAAGGGGTTTCGTGCCGGGCGGTCAGTCCTCTGACCGAGTCTTGCGCCTGCGATACGCCATCACCGCGATGCCGGTCACGAGGAGAAACGCCGCCACCATGAGGATGAGCATCCCGCCCATCAACGCTGCCATGCTCACTCGCGAACCCCCGAGTCCTACGGCCCCGGCATGCGCTGCCGCATGAGTCGCAGCGCGTCCGGCCAGAAATGGTCCATCATCACGAGCGCGAACACCAGGTAGGGGATCAGGCTCCAGAAGAGCACGGGCCGCTCGTATTTCAAGTGCATGAAGTACATCACGCCCAGCCCGGCCTCGATCAGCGCGAGTCCCAACAGACAGGCCAGCAGCATTCCCGCCGGCAAGCGCTCGTACGTGAGGAACACCTCGAGTCCCACGATGAGGATCAAACCGATCCAGACGACCACGAACAGGTTCATGGTCGGGCCGCGATGGGGGGGGACGGTGGCAGTCATGGTCCTCAGCGGACGTTCATCAGGTAGACGAGCGGGAAAACGAACATCCAGACCAGATCAACGAAGTGCCAATACAACGCGGTCGTCTCGACGTGGCCGGCGTCGAACCGCCCCCGTCGGAATCCGATGGTGATGACCGCGATGACGATGACGCCGCAGATCACGTGCAGGAGGTGAAGGCCCGTGATGCCGAAGAACGTCGCGCCGAACAGCGGCGACCCGCCCATGGGGTTCCGGAACAGCCGCCACCCGTCGCGGATCATGGCGAACCACTCCCGAAGGTGCAGGGCGGCGAATGCGATCCCGAGGAGCATGGTCGTACCCAGCCAGCGTACGCCGGCGGACGTGCGACCAGCTTGGGCGGCGGCCACGGCTGCCACCATCGTCAGGCTGCTCGTGAGCAACACCACAGTCATGACGATACCGTTCACGATCGTGGGTGAAAACGCGAACGGCTTAGTCCAATCTGGATTCGCGAGACGGAGGTACCCGTAGGCGAACAGGATCGCACCGAAGGTGGCGGCGTCGGCGATGATGAATAGCCAGATCGCCAGCTTCTTGGACGCGATACCGTAGGGAGACCCCTCGCTCGGCGCTCCGTGCTGCGCGCCGACGCTCGTCGCCGAATGGTCCACGTCCCCCTCCCTGTCTAGACTCGAGTTGCCAAGATCACGAGCAGATACAGCCACAGCCCAGCCATGAAGTGCCAGTACAGTGCGGCCGCGCCGAGCGGCGCCGGCCGCACCGGACTCACCGTTGGACGCAGGCGAGACAGCACGTACACCAATCCCCCGAGCCCGCCAACCACGTGCACACCGTGCAGCGCGGTAAAGACGTAAAAGAAGGCGCTGCTCGGGGCGGTCGCGAGAAAGAGCCCTTGGGCAGCGAGTTGGCGCCACGCGATGACCTGCCCGGTGACGAACAGCAGTCCAAGGGCCAGGGTGATGTACAGTCCGGACAACGCTTGGAGCGGCGGGACGAAACTCCCGGTACCGCCGGGGATAGCCGCGATTCGTCGACGCGACCACTCGAGCGTGCCACTACTCGCCAGCAGGACAACCGTGTTGACATAGAGGAGAGATGGCAGCTGGAAGTGCCGCCAGTCCGCCGCGCCGCTCTGCCTCACCACCATCGCGCTCGTCAGAGCCGCAAACGACATGCCGATCGTTCCGATGGCGATCCAGATACCGGTCCGGGCCGGCTGCGGCGGCGAGGGCTGGGTCGTGGTCCGCGGCATGGCGCTCGGCGGTGGGGGGACCGGCGGCGACGGACGCAGCGGGGGGAACGCCACTCCGGGCACGGGCCCGCTCACGCGACTCCGGCGGACTCGGGCGACGTCTGCATGACGTAATCGCCTGCGGCGCTGTTCCCACCGTACTCGTCGGGACCGTGATGCACCACGGGAGGCCGACCGCCGAAGTTGTCGAACGGCGGCGGCGACGTGGTCGACCATTCGAGGGTGGTCGCCTCCCACGGATTGTCCGGTGCCTTGGGCCCGCGCAACCGTGTCCAGACCAGGTTGAACAGGAAGATCAGCTGCGCCGCGCCGGTGAACAAAGCGGCGATCGTGATGAACCGATGCAACGGAATCATCGGCTTGAGATAATCGTCTGTGAACGCTGAGTAGCGACGCACGTTGCCGGCCAGGCCGAGATAGTGCATCGGCATGAAGACGCAGTAGACCCCGATGAACGTGAGCCAGAAATGCCACTTGCCCAGGGTCTCGCTCATCAGGCGCCCGAACATCTTCGGAGCCCAGAAGTACGTCCCGGCGAAGATGCCGAACATCGCGGCGACACCCATGACGAAATGGAAGTGGCCCACCACGAAGTACGTGCCATGCAAGTACGTATCGATCGAGGGTTGCGCCAGGAAGAAGCCGCTGATTCCGCCACTCACGAAGACGGAGACGAACCCCAGGCAGAACAGCGCTGGGGTCGTGAACCGCAGCCTGGCGCCATAGATGGTACCGATCCAGAGTAGCGTGACGATCGTGGCGGGAATCGTGATGATCAGGGTCGGCACCGAAAACAGCGTCGCCGAGAAGGGGTTCATGCCACTCAAGAACATGTGATGGCCCCACACCGTGTAGCTCAGGAACGCGATCGCGACCAGACAGGCGATCAGCACCCGCGGTCCCAGCAGCGGCTTCCGGGCAAAGACGGGGAGAATGTGGGAGATGATGCCGAACCCCGGCAGGATCGCGATGTACACCTCGGGGTGTCCGAAGAACCAGAAGAGGTGCTGCCACAGGAGCGGCGAGCCGCCCGAATGCGGCTGCAGCCGATCGCTGATCACGAGGCCCGCCGGAATGAAGAAGCTCGTGCCGGCCACCCGGTCGAGGATCAGCAGGATGCAGGCGGGCATCAAGACCGCGAACGCGATGAGACCGATGACCGACGTGATGAACCACGCCCATGTGGAGTAGGGCATGCGCGCGAGCGACATCCCTTTGGTCCGCAGATCGAGCGTCGTCGTGATGAAGTTCAGCGCCCCGAGCAGCTGCGCCACGCAGAACAGCGTGATCGAGACCGCCCAGAGGGTCTGGCCGACCCCCTGGCCCGGACCGGCATCCTTGCCGACCGCGCTGAGCGGGGCATACGCCGTCCACCCGGACAACGGGGGGCCGTCCCCCACAAAGAAGGCCGCGACGAGCACCAGGAACGCCACCAGCGTGACCCAGAAGGACGTCATGTTGATGCGCGGGAACGCCATGTCCTCCGCGCCGACCTGAATCGGCAGGAAGTAGTTCCCGAACCCCGCGAACGGCGCCGTCGTCAAGACGAAGAAGACCATGATCGTGCCGTGCATGGTCATCAGCGCAAGGTAGTATTCCGGTGTGATCACACCGCCGGCGGCCCCGGTCGGCGACACTCGGCCCAGGCCGGGAATGGGGGTCTCCGGCCACGCCAGATGGAACCGCATCAACCACGAGAGGACCATCCCCGTGCAGACGGCCACCAACGCCAGATCGAGGTACTGTTTCCCGATCACTTTGTGATCGAGACTGAAGACGTGGGTTCGGAGAAATCCCTGCGGGGGCGCGTGGTGATGAGCTGTGGTCTGCGTCATTGTTCGGCCGCCCGCTCCTTCAGCCATTGGTCGAATTGCGGTTGGGACATCACCTCGACATACGCGCGCATGTTGTAGTGCCCCAGTCCACACAGCTGCGTACACACGATCTCGTGCTTCCCGGTATCCGTGGCGGTGAAGTGCAGGGGGATCACGAGGCCGGGAACGAAGTCCTGCTGGATCCGCAGCTCGGGTACGTAGAACGCGTGATTTACGTCCTTGGCGCGCAGGGTGAGCAGGACGGGCCGGTTGACCGGGATGCCGAGGGTGGGCACGACGATGTCGTCGCGCGCCGTGGTATCGTTGGCCGGATCCAACCCGAAGAAGTTGCCGCTCGCTTCGTCGATCCGCTCCGGGTGCACCGAACCGAACCGGCCGTCCGCCCCGGGGTAGCGGAAATAAAAGGCAAACTGCTCGGCCTGTACGTCGATCTGCAGCGAGTTCGGATCGGGGGGCGCCTGGTAGATACCGGCCCACACTTTGGAGCCGACGAAGGTGAGGGCCAGGATCTCGGCACCGACCAGCACCACCGCCAGCACCACCATGGGTGTGACGCCGCCGGGGAACGCCGTGACCTTCCGCCCGTCCTTTCGGTCGCCGTAGCGCCACGCGAAGACCGCCAGCGCCAATTGCGAGAGCACAAACAGCGCCCCCGATGTCGCCATCGTCTCGGTCAGCTGACGATCAATGGCGTGCCCGTGGGCGGAAATGTCGACGGGCAACCACCAGATATGGCTGGCGAAGATAGCGGCCGAGACGAGTGTGATGAGGACAACGACGACCGCGAACAGCTTGCCCATGTCGATTCTCAGTAGGCCCGAGCCTTGAACACGAAGTCCACGGTCTTGGTCTCGGTGCCGCTGATGGTCACGTCCTGCGTCTGGGTCCCGAACTGCTCCTGCCACGCCGTGAGGGTGTACTTGCCGGGGGGCAGCCCCTTCACGCTGAACCCGCCGTCTTCGCCCGTTACGGCGTAGTGCGAGGTCGTGAGCACCAGAAACCAGCCGTGCATCCACGGGTGCACGTTGCATTTGACCGGAATGAACTCCGGTTTCTCCCAGGTCGTGTGGATGGGCGGCGCCCCGATCGGCTGCGACTTGTTCCACTCGGGGTTCACCCTGGCGAGCGGGTGAATGTTGTGCGAGGTCTGATCGTCGTTGTAGATCTCGAGCGGCTGGCTCACCTGCATGACCGCGACGTGTGGGATGTACTGGCAGCCCTTCTGGTCATACCGCACCGCTTCGCTCGGCGCCGACGACCCCGGGTCGCCGGCGGAGATGTACACCACCACGTAGCCCAGCGCGTTCCCGGGGCCGGTTACGACGTTCTCGGTAGTGACCGGTGTGGCGTGCTGCTTGGCACAAGACGGCTCCTTGGCCATGTCAATCGGCTTCATTTTCGGCGGAGTGCCCGTGTAGGTCACCTTGCCGCTGATGGCGCCGGCCATCGCCGGAGGCGCGCCACGCGCTCCCAGGGCCGATCCCACGAGGCCCACGGCACCGACGATCCAGATGTATTGCCTACGCATCGGAAGCCCGTCTTTCATTTGATAGAAGGTTCGTACGCACTACTGTCCACTGCCCTCGGGCCCGATGGGCTTGAGCTCGCCCGCATGAGACGCGAGCCAGGCCTTCCAGATCGCCGCTTCGGGCGTGTCGAGCGGCTGCAGCGTCCGCAGGAAGTGCACCAAGTCCCACGCGTCCGCCGGCTTGATGTCGTCGGCAAACGACGGCATGGGCGTGCCGTCGAGTCCCGTCATGAAGATCCTGTAGAGGTCCTGGTTCGTGACGCCGCACATGAAGCGCGATCCGCTCGAGAAGTCGTACGGGCGGATCGGGTCGTCTTTGTTGTCGGTCAGGGTCTTGGCGGACGGCCCGTCGCCGTGGCCCGCAGGGCCGTGACACTTCCAGCACTCCATCTTCTGGAACAGCTGCCGACCGTGCAGGACGCTCGCGATTGTCGCGGCTGGCTCGGGCGGGATGGTGATCGGTGTGCCCGGCTTCCCGGTCTTCCACTTCGGCGAAAAGGTCTTGATGTACGCGACCAGATCCACCCGGTTGTGGGGCGTCAGCGGGAGCCAGGCCGGCATATTTGTCGTGACGAACCCGCGTGTCATCGCGTCGAACAAATCCCGGTCGGTCGGGAGCATCCCCGTCGGCGTCGAGCGACACTTGAACACGGCGAGGGTGAAGTCGCGCGGTTTGGGGTCGATCCATTGCGCGTTTTCTCCTCTGGCATCGCCGTCATCGCCGTGGCAGCCGGCGCAGTACCGGGTGTACAGCGGTTTCCCGGCGGCGGCATGCCCGGTCACGTTGCCGACCTGTGCCTGCTGCGCCGCTGCCGGCGTCACGCCACAGAGCAGGAGCAGTGCGCCACAGGCCGACACGAGCGATAGCCATCCCGTTTGCGGTCTCATTGGTGGCCTCCTCTCAGAAGGCGAAGTCGAAGCCGAGCATCACGCTTCGACTCCAGACGGACGTCCCGGGGGTCACCGGATCGACCCCAGAACCGTCCCCGCTCAACGGGACGGTCCCGATCGTCTTCGTCATCGCAAACTCACCATGGATGGCCATCCCGGCGCGACTGAACATGAAGGGATAAGCCCGGAAGCCGAGCGCGATGGCGTCGGCGTTGCCCTGCGTCTTGGGAATCGCGGGGTCGCCCTGCTTGGACATCCGCAGCAGCTCGTAACGCCCCTGAACCAGGAGCTGGGGAGTGGCGACGTAATGGGCCTCGAGCAGCGCTGAATTCCAGGTCGGCTTGTCGGTACCGGGTCCCAGCGCCGCGTCGTCAGAGGCGTGTGAGACCAGGGGGATAAGCTCCAGGTTCCCGAGCCACAGCTGGGCGGTCGCCCCGAGCCGGAGGAATGACTTGTTGGCCGAGCCGGTGCCGGGAATCGGGTTGCCGCCGACCGTCTCCATGGCGGTCGGGCGGTGACCCAGATAGCCGAACACGCCGAGCCGCTGCGGCCCCAATCCGCCCCCCAGCGCCCACGCCTGACTCAGCGTGAACATGGCGTCCAGGCTCTTGCCGCCGGGCAACCCCGGCTGACCGTCGTCGGTGCTGAGCAGGGACACGCTGTAGCGCGTGTAGCTGTTGAGCGAGTGGCCCGAGAACTCGGCGCCGATCTGGTTGTCCCCAAAGCCGAAGTTGTTCGTGCTGCCGACCGGCAGATAATGGTAGGCGTAGAGGAAGCCGCCGTTGGCCGACAACCACGTGATGCGCTTCTCCGAGAGCAGGTTGTCCAGCTCGAACTTGCCGACCTTCAGGTTGGCCCAGGGCGAGCTGCCCAAGTTGTCGAAGCGGACGAACGCCGCCTCGAGCCCGGTGGTGCCGTCGGCGTCCAACGTCGGCACGAGGCCGAACGTGATGTTCTTGTACAGGGTCCCGAGCAGCAGGAAGTCGACGCCGGAGAGATCAAAGCCGGCCTGGCTGACGGTCTTCCCAGCCGGTGCCGCGTCGGTGACCTGGTGTGTGGTGCTCTCGAGGTGCAGCTGCGGCGTGGTGCGCATGGCGATGGGCCAGTAGGCGTTGTTCTGCCAGATCGGCGAATCGCGGTCGTTGCCGAGCTGATACCCGTTGTCCTTGAATTTCTGTCCGAACGCGCTCAGCTCGGGCCAAACGGTGTGACAGACGGAACATCGCAATCCGTACTTGCGCGCAAACGCGGGGATCGCTTCGGTCTTGTGTACGGCCAGCGAGTAGGCGGTGTACGCTCTGGATCCGCCGCCACTGATTGCCAGGGCGACCACGAGACACCCGCACGTCACCACTCCACTCACGAGCCACGACCCTTGCACACTCCCGGCGCCCCTCAGAAACCCCCTGGCCATCGTGCCTCCCGGTCTCGTGCGGCACTATTCAAAGGAAGGGCTACATTTAGAAGCTGGGCCTATGGGCTGTGGTCCGGCGTGATTGTACGGCTGGGAGGGCTACTGTCAAGAATGGGTCCGGGTTCAGTCCGGAACGTGTCATGACGCGACGGGCACTAGAACCCCACCGCCAATCCCACCCGCGCCACCGTCTTCTGAATCGGCGCGTCGATCTCCCCCGTCCCACCGGGATTCGTCTTGCGGTTGATACGCTGGAAGGTGTAGGCCGCACGTCCAAGCCGAGCCCCAGGTCGATCGAGAACCCGGCATGGCCGCCGCCCGAGAACTTCGGGGCGGCGAGATACTTGGCCCGCCCCCCTGCCACCGCGAGCTCCCGCTTCGAGCCCGACCCGAGGCTCGAGCTCTCGAGCCCGAGCGTGCCGATCAACGCACCCCCCGTATAGAGGAAGGCGAGCCCCAGTGGACACCCAAATGACCTACCTCAGCTAGAGCCGCCCCCGGCGCTTCAGATCGAGGTATTTGGCCACTACCGCCTCGGCCGCGCGCTCGGGCGGCACGTCCAGCACCAGCACTCCGGCGTGCCGCATACGGCCCAGCGCCTCTTCGCGGGCGCGGAGCAATTCCTCGGCCGCCGCTTTGCGAAACGCGTCGTGCGCGACTGTGGGCCGCAACGCCGCCACGTCGTTGAGCTCCGGGTTTTGCAGGGTGACGGCGAGCGGGAGGTGACGCGGCCGGAGCGAGGCGACGTTCGCCACCAGCGCATCCGACGCGAACCGATCGATCACGTCGGTGAACAGCACCGTGAGGGCGCGCTTGCGGTTGCGCGCCGCGAGGTAGCGGAACGCGCCCGGATAGTCGGGCTCGACCAGCTGCGGCTCGACCCGCGCCAGGACGTCGAGGACACGCTTCAGCGCCAGCCGGCCGCGCTGCGGCGCGACGAAGTGCTGCACCCCGTCGGCGAACGCCATCACCCCGACGTTGTCGTCGTGCTGGACGGCGGTATAGGCCAGCTCGAGCGCCGCCCGCACGACGTACTCGAGCCGAGAGACGCCTGCGATTTCAGCGGTGAGGAGCCGGCCCAGATCGAGCACCAGCAGCACGTGCTGGCGCCGCTCCGCCTCGAACTGCCGGGTGATGACTTTGCCGCGTCGACCCGTCGCCTTCCAGTCGATGTGCCGCAGGTCGTCGCCCGGCACCCAGTCCCGCAACGACTCGAACAGGCGACCCTCGCCCAGGCGGCGCAGCGGGGTGAGCCCCTGCTCCCGGCGTCGCTGCGCTCTCGCCACGGATGCCTGGAGCCGCACGGTGACGAGCGGCGGATACACCGCCACTTCCCACGGGAGCGCGATCCGCTCGCGCCGCAATCCCAGCCCCAGCGGCCCGACCGAGTCGAGCACGAACCCGCCCCCGGTCTGGCGACCGCGCCGCGCCGGAGTGACGGGCACGGTCTCGCGCGCTTCGCCGCGCGCGGGGATGCGAACCCAGCGGGGCGGCTGCGCGCCGCCGAGCAGCTCGGGGCGCACCTCGCGCAGCCGCAGCCGCGCCGCCCGGGGCGCGCGGTTCCGCCAGCGATAGGTCACCTCGCCCTGGCGGCCCACCGAGAACGCCGGCGGCGCGTCCCGCACGGCGACCAGGTGGCGCGGACTCGGGCCCGCGTGAGGCGCGAGGAGTCCGTCGATCCACACGGCCGCCGCCAGGGTCACGTCCCCGACGAGCATCGCCTCGAGTCCCCGCGGCAGCCACAGTCCAGCGAGACCCAGCAGCGCGAGCCCCGCGCCGAGCCACAGCGCCCGCGGGGTGCAGAGAATCACGTCGTGGGTACTTCCGTCTTGTCGAGAATCGCCTTGAGAGCCGCGTCGGGCGTGACGCCTTCCAGCTCGAGCTCGGGCGCGACGCTCACCCGGTGACGCAGCACGGCGGGCGCGAGTCGCTTCACGTCGTCGGGGATCACGTAGTCGCGCCCGTCGAGCAGCGCGGCGGCGCGCGCGGCCTTCAGGAGCGACACGCCCGCTCTTGGGCTGGCGCCCAGGGTGAGCGACGCAGCCTCACGGGTCCCGCGCACCACCGCCGTGATGTAGGCGGTGATCTGGGTCTCGACCCGCACGGCTTCGACGGCCGCGCGCAGTCGCTCCAGGCCGGCCGCGTCCATCACGCGCGTCACGCCGTACGTCGCCGGCCGATCCGCCTCGAATCCCGCCACCGTGCGCGCCAGGATCCCCTGCTCGTGCGCCGCATCGGGGTAGCCCACGAGAACCTTCATCATAAAGCGATCGAGCTCGGCTTCCGGCAGCGGGTAGGTGCCCTCGAACTCCACGGGGTTCTGCGTGGCGAACACCGTGAACGTTGCGGACAGCGGGTGCCCGGTGCCGTCCACCGTGACGGTGCGCTCCTGCATCGCCTCGAGCAGTGCCGCCTGCGTCTTCGCCGGCGCGCGGTTGATCTCGTCCGCGAGCACGAGATCGGCGAAGATCGGGCCCGGCCGAAACGTGAACTCCCGCGCGCCGGCGAGCAGCGTGACCCCGGTGATGTCGGCGGGCATCAAGTCGGGCGTGAACTGGATGCGCTGGAACTTCACGTCGAGCACGAGCGCCAGGGTGCGTACCAGCAACGTCTTCGCCGTCCCGGGCACCCCCTCGAGCAGCACGTGACCGCGGGCGAGCAGGCACACGAGCGCCTCGCGCGTCGCCGCCTGTTGTCCCAGGACCACCCGGTCGAGCGCTTCTAGAATCCGGCGCGCGTCGTCCGCGGGCGCAGCTCCTCCCACACGTCCTCCACGGCTTGGGCAGCCGCGAGCGCGCGCTCGGGACCGCCGGGTTGGTCGATCGTGCGCTGCAGCCGCCGCACCGCGTTGCGGCCGGCGGGCGTCGGCAGCGCGAGCTCGAGCGCGGCGAGCCACGCGCGCTCGGCCCCCGCCGGTAGCAACCCGACCCGTCCCAGCCGCCGGCGCAGCCCCGATACGGTGAGCCCCACGGCCGTCTCCACGCCGCCCGCGCCCTCGAGGCCCGCGGCCAGCGCTTCGACGTGCTCGAGCGGCGAGCGGCGCCGCCGCTCGATCACGGATCGAGCCGGGCCGAACCGGACCGCGGTCAGCGCGAGCGCGACGAGTGCGACCCCGAGCAGCTGGAGGATCGCCCAACCCGGAGGGTGATGTCGTAGCCACGCCCACGAAGCCCCGGGCAACGTGCCACCTGATCCGAAGCCGAGGTGATACTCGTCCACAACGACCTGCCGGGTCCGGCCGTCCAGGAACCACGGAAGCACGGCGAGGCCGGCGTCGGTGTCCTTGAGGATTCGGTTGCTGAGATACTGTCCGTCTGCCAGTAGGATGGCCTCGCCTCCGGAAGCAAAGCGGAGCCGCAGCGCCACGGGCACGTCGCGCATCGTGCGCGCCAGGGTGTCGGCCCGTCGCGCGAGTTGCGGCGCACAACGGTCCGCCTCCGTCCCAGCCGCCGTCGTGAGCGACTCCGCGGGTAGACGCCGCAGCACCCGCCAGGTGGGGGGCAGACGCTGCCCGGATCCGGGCACGAGGGTGGCGCGCGTGTCGTTGTCCACCTCCCGGGTCAGCCGCCGCGAGCGGTAGCCGAAGCACGCCTCGATTCCGGTGACGCCTGCGGTCAGGATCCGCCCGCCTCCCGTCACGAAGTCACGGATTGCCGCCAGCTCCTCTGTGGTGGGTCGGTCGATATCGAGAAACGCGTACAGCCGCTCGGGTCGCCGACGGCCGCTGTCCGCCGCGACGTCGAAGTACGGCCGACGGCGCTGCTCTACAGTCACGCCCAGGCGGCGCAGCGTCTGGGCCAGGCCTTTCGCTCCGGACGGCCCGGTGAGGTACGTCGAGAGACGGCGATCGTCGCGGTCGCTGCCGGGCGCCGACATGGCACCCCACAGCGCGGCCAGCACGAGCGCGCTGACGCCGCCGATGACGACGGCGCGCTCACCCCGCCGCATGGAGCCCGAGCCGCCCGGCTTGCGCGTCGAACGCGTGCCACGCTTCGGCATCGCACGGCACGCCGCCGAACACGTGGTGATACAGGCTCGCGACCAGCGCCGCGAGCTCGGAGCGGCCCGTCGCGTCGAGCCGCGCCTCCGCGGCGTATTCGGCCGGGGTCTTCGAAGGGTGAAATTGCAGCACGCGCCGTCCGTCGAGGTCGAGCACGGCCGCGAGAAAACGATGCGCCAGCGCTTCAGCGAATCGCCCGACGGCGCCGAGGCGCCGCGCCTCCGCCAGGTGCCAGGCGGCACCCCGTGGGGGAGCCGCCAAGGGGGTCGGAGCGCCGATCGCCTCACGCGGCCGGAGCGAGCGCCACACGACCCAGGTCACGTGGGTGAGGATGGCGAGCAGCAGGAGCGCCGTGGCGGCGAGGAGCAGGTAGTAGCGCGCGGGCGACGCGACGCGCAGGGTCTCGAGCCAATCGAGCAGCCGGTGCCACTGCTCCGTCAACCACAGCCAGGCGCTACTCGGCTCGCTCCACCGGTACTCTCGCGCCTGAAACACCGCCTGCAGCGCAGCACGCAGCGAGTCCGGTACGACCTGTTGCGGAACGACGCTCACGCCCGCCCGGTAGCGATGCCGAGGTGCTGGCTCAGGAGCTCGAGATCGAACGCCTCCTTCCGCACGCGCAGGTCGTAATAGAACAAGGTGAACACGCAGCTCGTGAACGGATACAGGAACAAGAAGATGAGCCCGACTCCGATGAGCGCCGGTACCAACAGCACGGGCACGAGCGCCGCCGCCAGGCCGGCAATGAGGCCGAACCCGATCAGGAACAGAGTCAGAAGCACGAACACCACCGCATAGAGTCCGAACGCCCGCCACCGGAATTCCTTGGTGAGCCCCCAGGAGCGACCCAGACCGTCGGTCCCTCCGGGGAGCGGCTCGAGCACGGCAGCCTGCACGGCGACCGAGAGGCCGCAGGCGACGATGATGCCGGGAACGATCAAGAGGATCGTCGCGAGCCCGATGAGAATGCCCGAGGCGAAGCCGGCTGCCAGGGTCCGTCCGATCTTCCCGAACGCGAAGTCAAGCGCGTCCGACAGGCTGGGCTCGTTGCCGAGATAGGCCTGGGAGACCACGCGGATCGACGCGCCCGTGACGAGCAGATACCCAACGAAGCCGAGCAGCTGCGAGAACAGGTAGAGCCCGAAATGCTGGGGGGCGCCGCCGCTAAACTGCACGTACAGACTCAGTGCGGTCGGCACACCCTGACACACGATCGCGACACCGAAGAACACACCGGCGTGACGGCGAAGCAGCGCGAAGGAGGCATCGAGGATCTCTCCCATCGCCATCGGCCGCAGTTGCATGGTAGCCATTGGTCCTCCTCCGCGGTTAAAATGCCTCCGAGATGCCGGACACGCGAGCCCCGACCGTACCGTCGTTCACGCGGCGTCTTGGGATCGAGACGCCGGAGCACCTCGTGCTCGAGCTCGAGCTGGCCGGCCTCGGCTCCCGCATGGCCGCGACGGTGTGCGACGCGGGCGTCCTCACCCTCGCGTACCTGCTTCTGGGCCTGGCAATCCAGCTGCTTCCGACCCCGACGAGCGGTGATGCGAACGGCCCGTGGAGCACGCTCGGCGCGATCGTCCTGATCCTCACGGTGTTCCTGCTCTTCTGGGGCTACTTCCTGCTGTTCGAGGCGCTCAACAACGGCCGGACCCCGGGTAAGCGCCTGATGGGCATCCGCGTCGTGATGGACACCGGACATCCGCTCACGTTCACCGCCGCCGCCGTCCGCAATCTCGTGCGGATCGTGGACATGCAGCCCCTGTTCACCTACCAGGTCGGACTCGGCTTCGTGCTGTTCCATCGGCAGAACAAGCGGCTCGGCGACATCGTCGCCGGCACCGTCGTCGTCCGGGACCGCCCCGAGAATCTCCAGCTCGCGAGCGCGCGCGCAGACCGCGCGCGGGAGCCGGAGATGCTCGAGGCGGGCCCACCCGAGCTCGCCGACGAGGAATTCCGGCTGCTCGACCAGCTGCTCGAGCGGCTCGAAGGTCTGGAGGGTGCGGTCCGGCAGCGGCTCACGGCGGAGCTCGTCGCCCGGTTCGCGCCGCGATTCCCGCGACGGGACACCGATCACGAGACGTTCCTGGTGCGGCTACACAGCGCGGAGCTGGCGAAGCGCCGGGGGCGTCTCGCCGCCCGGCACGTGCCGGGAGTGGGCCGGACCTCCGTCGCGGCGGAGCGATTCGTCATGCAGAAGCGGGAGGGCTGGGAAACGTTCCGCACGCTCGCCGCGCGCGCCGAGCGGATGGGGCTGAAGCAGCTCGGCGCGGCCGACATTCCGGGCTTTGCGGCGCGGTATCGCGAGGTCGCGTCGGATCTCGCGCGGGCCCGTACCTACGGCGTGGACCCGCGTGTGCTCGAGTACCTGGAGCGCGTGGTGAGCGCCGGGCACAACGCGCTGTATGGCCGGCACACCGGGCAGCGCGTAGCGATCGTGCGGCTCGTCCTCCGCGAGCTGCCGGCCGCCATCGTGGAGGCACGGGCCTTTGTGCTGGCCGCATTGCTGCTGTTCGCGCTCCCGGCCGCGACCGGATACCTGGCGATCCGCGAGCGACCGGCCATCGCGGAAGAAGTGCTGCCCGACGAGATGATCGCCCGCGCGCGCGCCGGCGCCGGGCGCCGGGCCGAAGGGGTCGGCTACGCCGAGGCACCCTCGATGTACCTCCCGGTGGTCGCTTCACGCATCATCACCAACAACGTACAGGTGGCGTTCTTCGCGTTCGCGTTCGGCATCACGGCGGGGATCGGGACGCTCCTGCTGCTCACGCTGAACGGGCTCTTCTTCGGGGCGGTGCTGGGCTTGTTCGCGAACTACGGGCTGGCGGGCTGGCTGCTCACGTTCGTGGCCGGCCACGGCGTGCTCGAGCTGACGGCGATCTTCATCGCCGGGGGCGCCGGACTGCTGGTGGCCCGAGGGCTGATCGCCCCGGGCGACCTCACCCGACGGGACGCGCTCGTGCTCGCCGGCCGGCGGGCGGCCCGGCTGGTCGCCGCGGCCGTGCTGCTCCTGTGCCTCGCCGGCACGATCGAGGGCCTGCTGTCCGCGAGCGACGCCGCTCCGGCCTACAAGTTCGCCGTGAGCGCCGCATCGGCGCTGCTCCTGGCGTGCTTTTTCGCGAGCGGGTGGGCCTACCTCAGGACCCGGGCCAGCGCGGCGCCCGCCGCGGCGGCCACCGCAGCCACCGGCACGACCTCACGCTGAGGCGGCCGCGCGACCACCACCGCGGGGGAGGCGAAAATCGCGGCCGGTGCGGCCGACTCACCGGTTCATTTGTCCAGGGCTCCGAGGATGTCGCGCATCTTGCGCGAGAGCGCCTCGATCTGCTTCAGGCTCGTGACCGTTTCCGCGTCATACTTGTCGGCGCCGAGCAGGAGCAGCTGGGTTTCGGCGAGGATCGCGGCCAGGGGGTTCGACAGATCGTGCCGCAGCTTCCTGATGGGGTCCAGCGCGTCGAGCATCTACAGCAGCGAGCGGTAGAGGTCGCGTAAATGATGATCCCGCAGGTCGCGCACCGCCTGCCACAGGTCGGGCTCCGAGGTGGCGCAGAAGATCTCCGCCGTGGAGCGCTCCGCCTCGGTGTCCGGCGCGCCGAACAGCACCCGCCCGCGCCAGATCCCGTCCTCGGACCGGCGTACCTGGAGACGAATGGCGATGAGTTGTCCGTCGAATCGGATGGGGGGGAGGTCGTGGACGACCGCTTCGGGTGAATCGGGTGCGTTGTAGCGTGCCGGCTGTCCGGGCATGCTGACCCTAGGGCTGGTTTATGCAAAGATATAAGGGCCGCCCACTTACGCAATACGTTTCGGCGCGTGGGCGGACGTCGTTACCCCAAGCAGGTGCGCGGCGCCGGCGCGAACGTCGCCGCAAACAACGCCACCGCCACCCACCAAGCCAGCACACGCGACCGCGGCAGGGGACGTAACGTGTCGAGCACCGGGGGATGCCCGAGGCGACCCCGCGACAGGATCAGTACGAGCCCACCCCAGATATACCAGCCGAACCATAAACTGCCGAGCGCGATGACCACCAGCCAGAAGGCGAGGGCTACACGCTGGTGCCACTGCGGCAGTCGCGCGTACAGGATGTGCCCGCCGTCCAGCTGACCCATGGGCAGCAGGTTGAGCATCGTCACGAACATCCCGACCCAACCCGCAAACGCGAGCGGTCCAACGATTACCGCCTTCGCGCCGTCATGGAACAGATGGCGCGCGACGAGCGTGATCGGCGAGTCGCCCAAGATCCAGGTCTGGGTTCCCATCGGGAGCAACAGCCCGGTAGCCGGGCCGTGGCCCGGAGCGGCGTGACTCTCGGCCACTCCGAGCAAGAGCACCGGGAGCGCCACCACAAAGCCGGCGATCGGCCCCCACACCCCGATGTCGAACAGCTGCCGGCGATCGTTGAGCACCGAGCGCAAGCGGATGAACGCACCCATCGTCCCGATGAACGTCGGAAACAACGGCACCGGGATGAAGTACGGAGGGGAAACGTCGATGTCGTAGCGACGGGCGGCGAGATAGTGACCGAGCTCGTGGCAGAGTAGGATCGCCAGCAGCGGGAGTGAGAAGGAAAGCCCGGCCGCCCACGCGCTCACCAGGTGAGGGGGCAGCGGATACGATCCGGTGAAGAGCGAAAGCGGGTCGTCGAAGGGGATCGTCCCCGCCACCACCGCTCCGGCGAAGGTCGTTGTGAGGAGGGTCGCCACGAACAGCGTCACATGCAGGCCCCAGCGCTCGCGGCGCCGGGCGAGCGGCCGCGTGAGGATGAGATGCCGCCCGTCAGTCTCGTCCGACCAGTAGTAGCTGCCGAGCCAGTGGACGAGCACGGCGGCGAGCGCCGGGGAGGGCCCGGCATGGGCCGGATGTACAAGCGCATCAACGACTTCCCGATCAGGGAGGGATGTGGTCCGCCACGCGACCAGGAACGCGCTCAGGTCCACGGCGCACCCTTGACTCGAAGTGCGGGGAACCCTACTATAACTCTCTCGCACCCCTTCGAACTCCCTGATTCCATTTTCGACCCGTTCACTTCCCCACCCCGGGGTTTCGCCCGCCGTAGACCTACGGAGCAAAGGCACACGTGGATATCGCTGAACTGAAGAGAAAATCCGTCGCGGAACTGCACGCGATGGCCGAGACCCTGAACATCACTAACTACTCGGGGCTCCGCAAGCAGGACCTGATCTTCCGCATCGAGCAGTCGCTGCTCGACTCCGACACCGTGCTGCGCGGCGAGGGCGTCCTCGAGATCCTTCCCGAAGGCTACGGCTTCCTGCGCAGTCCCGACTGGAACTACCTGTACGGGCCGGACGATATCTACGTCTCTCCGAGCCAGATAAAGCGGTTTGATCTGCGCACCGGGGACACGATCATGGGCCAGGTGCGGCCGCCCAAGGAGGGTGAGCGCTATCTCGCCCTGCTGAAGGTCGAGGTGGTGAACGGCGACGAGCCGGAGAAGGCGAAGCACCGGGTCGCGTTCGACAACCTGCGGCCGCGGTACCCCGAGCGGCGCATCAAGCTCGAGCGCAAGGACGGCGACCTGTCGATGCGGGTGATGGACATCCTGAGCCCCATCGGCATGGGCCAGCGCGGCCTCATCGTCTCGCCGCCCAAGGCCGGCAAGACCATCCTCCTCCAGAAGCTCGCCAACTCCGTTATCGAGAACCACCCCGAGGTCTACCTCATCGTGCTGCTCATCGACGAGCGGCCCGAGGAGGTGACGGACATGGAGGAGAACGTCAAAGGCCCGAGCGTCGAGGTGATCTCCTCCACGTTCGACGAGCCGGCCGACCGCCACGTTCAGGTGGCCGACATGGTGATCGAAAAGGCCAAGCGCCTGGTGGAGCACGGCAAGGACGTAGTGATCCTGCTCGACTCCATCACCCGCCTGGGGCGCGCGCACAACGTGGTCGTGCCGCACTCGGGCAAGATCCTGTCGGGCGGCGTGGACGCGAACGCGCTGCAGAAGCCCAAGCGGTTCTTCGGGGCCGCGCGCAACATCGAGGGCGGCGGCTCGCTCACCATTCTCGCCACGGCCCTGATCGACACGGGGTCGCGGATGGACGAGGTGATCTTCGAAGAGTTCAAGGGCACCGGCAACATGGAAGTGATCCTCGATCGCCGGATCGCCGAGCGTCGTACCTTCCCCGCGATCGACGTGCAGCGCTCCGGCACGCGCAAGGAAGAGATCCTGTTGTCCAAGGAAGAGCTCAACAAGGTGTACCTGCTCCGCAACTTCCTCGCCGACATGCCGCCGGTGGAAGCAATCGAGTTCCTGCTCGAGCGGCTCAAGCGCACCAAGACGAACAACGAGTTCTTCGCGACCATGGCGCAGGGGTGACGGGCGGCCGCGACGCAGGCCGGCTGCTCGGCGTCGACTGGGGCGAGCGCCGCATCGGCCTCGCCCTCTCCGATGAGACCCGCACGCTCGCTCAACCCCTCACCACCCTCACCCGACGCAGCGGCAAACGCTTCCCGATGCGCGAGTTCCTCACGCTGCTCGAGCAGCACGCCGTGACCGGCGTGGTGGTCGGTCTGCCGCTCGACCAGGAGGGCGCCGAAGCCGAGGCGGCCGCGGCCGCGCGGGCGCTGGCCGCCGACATCGCGCAGCACTCCGGCCAGCCGGTCGAGCTGTGGGACGAGCGGCTCACGACGGCGCGCGCACTCCGAGCCGTGCGCGCGATGGGCGGCTCGACCCGGGGCCGGAAGGACGACGTGGACGCGCTCGCGGCGGCGCTGTTGTTGCAGCACTATCTGGATGCGAAGCGGGGATCCGCTACGTGAACGAGTGCGGAATGCGGAGTGCGGAATGCGGAATTGAGGCGGGAAGTTCGATCCTCGATCTCAAGCGTCCCGCTCGGGGATTGCTCGGTCCATTCCGCATTCCGCACTCCGCACTCCGCATTCTGCTTGTCGGCGCAGCAGCAGCGTGCGGATCCTCCAATGGTCCTCGGGTGACCGTCACCATCCCGCCCGGCGCCACCCTCGACGCCGCCGTCGACTCCCTCGCCGCCAACCACGTGATCGGCCATCCCGGGTTGTTCCGGCTCTACGCGAGGGTACGGCTGGCCGGCTCGCTCAAGAGCGGCGTCTACTTGCTGCGGCAAGACGAATCGTGGTCCGACGTCGTGGCGGCGCTCGCGCGCGGCCGGGGCGTCGAGCAACGCTTTACAGTGCGCGAAGGCTTGCGGCTCGCAGAGGTGGCCGACCTCGCCCGGGCGCAACTCAAAATCCCCCGGGATTCCTTCCTGGCGGCGGCCGAGGACTCGACGCTGCTGGTGACCGCCGGCCTCCCCGCGGACGCGCCGAGCGCCGAGGGATACCTGTTCCCCACCACCTACCTGCTGCCGCTGGGCATCGGGGGGCGGGAGTTGGTCCGCGTCATGACGCATCAGTTCACACAACAGTGGAGCCCGGAGTGGCAGGCGCGGCTCGACTCTCTGCACTTCTCGCGGCATGAGCTCGTTACGCTGGCGTCGATTATCGAGGCGGAAGTGCGCTATGACCCCGACCGGCCGTTCGTATCGGCGGTGTACCACAACCGGCTGAAACGGGGGATGCGACTCGAGGCCGATCCGACGGTGAGCTACGCCTATGGGCGCCGACTCAGGAGAGTGTGGGAGAAGAACCTGGCGGTGCGCTCACCTTACAACACGTATCTGCACACCGGGCTCCCGCCGGGTCCCATCGGTCAACCGGGCCACGCCGGCCTCCTCGCGGCGCTCTACCCCGCGGACGTGCCGTTTCTGTTCTTCGTGGCGCAGCCGGACGGTAAGCACATCTTCTCGGCCACCTACGCCGAGCATTTGGCCGCGATCCAGCGCGTCAAGCAATTGCGGCGCGCAGCGCGCGCGCCGCAGCGGCCGGGTCGCTAGCCCCCCACACGGCGCCGATGACGGCGATACCGGCCGCGCCGGCGCTCGCCAGGGCGGGCGCGTTGGTCGCCGTGACGCCGCCGATCCCAATCACCGGCGTACCGGCCGGGGCGAGCCGCGCGAGTCGCTCGAATCCCTCGACCCCGAGCGGCGCGCCGGAGTCGGCCTTGTTCGCGGTGGCGAAGCAGGGGCCGACGCTCCAGTAGTCCGCGGGCCAGGCGCGTCCTCGCTCCGCCTCCGCCGGTGAGCCGACCGAGAGGCCCAGCAGGAAGCCGGGCGGCACGTGGGGGCGGAGGCGATCGAGGGGCGGGTCCTCATGGCCGAGGTGCGCCCCAGCCGCGCCGGCTGCGAGGGCCACGTCCACCCGGTCGTTCACGATCACCGGCACCGCGAGCGCGCCCACGAGCGCTCGGGTCAGCGCCACAACCTCGCCGGGCGGTGCATCTTTCAGGCGCACCTGGATGATCGTAGCTCCGCCGGCCACGGCTCGGCGGCATGTCTCGACCGGATCGCGCCCCTTGAGGACGCCCGAGTCCGTGATCACCATCAAGCGCAACTGAGACCCTAGTGCCATGAGCAAGATCCTGCGTGGACTGCGCGGCGCGACCACCGCCGCGGCCAACACCGGCCAGGCCATCCTGGACGCGACGGCCGAGCTGTTGCGCGGGCTGCAGGAAGCGAACGGCTTCCAGCCCGAGGATGTCGAGAGCGCCATCTTCACGTCATCGCCGGATCTCACCGCGGAGTACCCCGCGCGCGCCGCGCGCCTGCTCGGCTGGAGCGACGTCCCGCTGCTGGGCGCCGCGGAGGTCGCGGTTCCCGACGGCGTACCGCGCTGCATCCGCGTCCTGCTCCACTTCTACACGACCAAGCCGCAGCGCGAGCTGAAACATATGTACCTGCGCGACGCGGCGAAGCTGCGCCCGGACCGGAAGAAGTGACCGACAGCTCGGTCATAACCCGCGCCGTCATCGTGTCCGCGAAGGGCGCCGCGCGCTGGGAAGCGGGGCACCCCTGGATCTATCGCACCGACGTCTACGACGAGCCGCGTGGCACACCCGGTGTGGTCACGGTCACCGACCGTCGCGGGCGGCACCTCGGCCAGGCCCTGTACTCCCCCACGTCGGAAATTCGGCTGCGCCTGCTCACCCCGAAGCGCGAGACCATCGACGCGACGTGGTGGGCCGACCGGATCGCCGCGGCGGCGCGTCGACGCGCCGGCATACCGGCCACGGCGTACCGCGTGGTCCACGGCGAAGGGGACGGGCTGCCGTCGCTCGTGGTCGATCGGTACGGACCGTACGTCGTGGCACAGCTGCTCTCGGCCGGCCTCGAGCAGGTGCGCGCCGACATCCTGGACGGAATCGGCGCCGCCCTCGCCCCCGAGGGGATTCTGATCCGCAACGACACCACGGTGCGGCGCCACGAGGGACTGCCGCTCGAGGTGACGCCGGGGCGCGGCACGGTCCCGGACACGGTGGCTGTGGAGGAGGCAGGCGTGCGCTACCTCGCCGCACCGCACACCGGCCAGAAAACGGGGGCGTTCCTCGACCAACGCGAGAACCGCGTCCTCGTGGGGGAGCACACGGGCGCCGGCCGGGCATTGGACCTGTTCACCTACCACGGCTCGTTCGCGCTGCATCTCGCCCGGCGCGCCGGCGAGGTGGTCGCGGTGGACTCGAGCGCCGATGCGCTGGCGCGGGGGCGGGAGAATGCCGCGCTCAACGAGCGCACGAACATCACCTGGCGCGAGGCCAACGCGTTCGATCTGCTGCGCGAGCTGGAGCGGCGGGAAGAGCTGTTCGACACGATCGTGCTCGACCCCCCGGCCTTCGCCAAGGCGAAGCAGAGCGTTCCGCGCGCGCTCGCCGGCTATAAGGAGATCAACCTGCGCGCCATGCGCCTCGTCGCCCCCGGGGGGGTGCTGTTCACCTGCTCCTGCTCCTACCACGTAGGCCGGGCCGTCTTCCTCGACATGTTGGGCGACGCCGCACGGGATGCGGGCCGCCGCCTCCAGTTGATCGCCATCACCGGGGCCGGCCGGGACCACCCGGAGCTCGTCAACGTACCGGAGACCGGCTACCTGAAGGGCGCCCTCCTCCGGGCCGTTGACTAAACCGCTGTCCCTTACAACCTTGCAGTCCTGTCCATGCCGGCGTCCGCCCTGGTCCGCCGAGTGTTTGTCGGTCTCCTCGTCGCCAACTTGGCGGTCGTGGGGGTCAAGCTCGCGGTGGGGATCACGTCCGGCTCCCTCGCGGTGCTGGGCGGGGCGGTCGATTCGTGCGTGGATGCGCTCAACAACGTGCTCGCCCTGATCATCGTGCGGGTGGCCGCCAAGGAGCCCGATGAGGATCACCCGTACGGCCACGGGAAGTTCGAGACGCTGGGCGCGCTGGCCATCGTGGGATTCCTGTCGATCACCTGCTTCGAGCTGGTACGGGGGGCGGTGAACCATCTTGTGAGCGGCATACATCGGGTCGACGTCAGCGACTTCCAGCTCGCGCTCCTCGTTCTCACGCTGGGCGTGAACGTGCTGATCACGTGGTACGAGCACCGCCGCGGGATCGAGCTCGGCAGCGAGCTGCTCGTGGCGGACGCGGCGCACACGCGCGCCGACGTCTTCATTACGCTCGGGGTCCTGGTCGGCATCCTACTCACGCGACAGGGGTGGTGGTGGGCCGATTCGGCGGTCGCGATCATCGTCGCCCTGGTAATCGTCTTCGTGGCGTATCGCATCCTCGAGCGCACCGTACCGGTCCTCGTGGATCAGCGCGCGATCCCGACGCGCGACATCCAGGAGATCGCGCAAGCGGTGCCCGGGGTGAAGAGCGCCTACGGCATCCGCTCGCGCGGCCCTTCCGACCTGCGCTACGCCGAGGTGACGATCGCCGTCGACCGCCGCGCGGACGTCGAGTCCGCGCACGCGATCGCCGATCAGGTGGAGGAACGGCTCAAGCGCGACCTGCAGCTGCACGAAGTCACCGTGCACGTGGAGCCATGCTGAGCCTCTCGGGGGAGCAGCGCTCCCGGACCGCGCGGCGGCCGCCGCGCTCGCTCAAGCAGGAGTACCAGGAGTTCCTGCTGCAGCGCATCGAGGAATACAAGAACGCCCTCACCCGCGAAGAGCTGCTGGAGATCGGCGACGAGGCGGTGCGTGAGCTCGAGGAGAGCGCCTCGGGACAGTATCTGCTCACCGAGGTGCTGCTGCTCGAACACGTCGACCGCATTATCGCCCGGCGGCTGCGGCTGCCTTCGTTCCCCCGCTGGCGCCAGAAGCATCGGGCGCTGCGCGGCGCGCAGCGCGCCCCCACGCATTGGGGCCTCGAATCGGACGGCCTGCTCGTGAGCGCGGTGCGACGCCTGGAGCCCGGCGACCTGGTCGTCGTGGTTGGGGCCGCCGCGCTCCCCGCCGCGCTGTTCATCGCGGCGCACGACGCGGAGGTCTTCCTCGTCGATCACGACCTCGGAGCCGTCGAGGGGGCGGAAAGTCGGGCCGTCACCGAGCAGCTCGCCGGCCGGTTCCAGGCGCTCGTCGTCACCTTCGGCAGCTGGTTCCCGGACGTGGCGCCGAGCCTGGTGATCATCGATCCCGCCGCCCTGGCGCCGGCGCGCGCGCGCGACCGGCACGCGCTGCTCGCCGAGCTGCAGCTTCGCACCCGTCCCGGCGGCCTGCACGTGATCCTGCCCAGCCCGACGGCGAGCGAGGTGATCCCACTCGCCCCCGAGGCGCTGCAAGCCCAGTACGGCGGCTGGGAGATCGTCCGACGCCGCCGCACCAAGGCGAGCGCCGGGTTCACGGCGACCAAGCCGGAGCGTCAGCTGGACACGGCGCTGAACGTGTCAGAGTAGCTACTTCCCTTCCCCGCCCTCCCACTCGTCGTCTGTAATCCGTTGTCCGTAAAGAACTAACCCCACCACGCCCGGCGGCAGACGACTTGCTTGGGTGACGGACAACGAATAACAGATAACGGACGACGACCATGACCAGCCTGCCATTAGTTCTCGACGACGACGAGCCGATCGGTATCATTCTGCGGGCCGGCCGGAAGATGCTGCGCCCGGCGAAGATCTGGGCGTACTGCTGGTTCACGGACGAGGCGGAGGGTGGCGACCACACGCATCGCCATCTGCCCGAGCATATAGACTGACGCACCAGCGGGGCCGGCCTGGAGCCGGCCCTTCGTGTTTCAGCACGTATCCTCTTTGCTAATCAGGCAGTTGGCCCGGCGGCCGGTTGCCGGGCCCTCCCAGCCGGTCTAATCTTCAAGGGCCATGGCGTCCCTGACGATCAACGGCCGCTCGGTCAGTGCCGACCCCGAACACACGATCCTCGAAGCGGCCCGCGCGGCGGGGATCCTGGACATCCCCACCCTGTGCTGGTATCCCAAGCTGCCGGTGGTCGGGAATTGCCGTATCTGCCTGGTCTCGGTGGACGGGCAGGCGAAGCTGCTCCCGGCCTGCGCCACCAAGGTGGCGGAGGGGATGGCGGTGCAGACCGAGTCCCACGCGGCGGTCGAAAACCGCAAAGGCGTACTCCGGCTGCTGCTCGAACGCTACCCGGGCGAGCACCTGAGGAACGGCGGCCGGGGGCGACCTCGCAACGAGTTCGAGGAGTACGTCGTGCGCTATGGGGTCGTTCCCACGCCTCAAGCGGAGCGTGACCTCGTCCTGCGCCACGGCGACGAGCGGCCCGGCGACCCCATGATCCGGCACGACATGAGCACCTGCATCCTGTGCACACGCTGCGTGCGGGCGTGCGAGGACATCCAGGTGGTCGGCGTGCTCGACGTGGGCCAGCGGGGCGAGCACACGGAGATCATCGTCGGCGCGGACGGCGACCCGGACAAGGCGGGGTGCACGTGGTGCGGCGAGTGCGTGCGGGTGTGCCCGACGGGCGCGATCTTCGAGGTGATGCCGCGCGAGCGGTTCGCGCCCGAGAAGATCCTCCACCCGGACAAGACGGTTCGCTCCGTCTGCCCGTACTGCGGCGTCGGCTGCCAGGTGGACCTGCACGTCGCCGGCGACCAGGTCATGCGCGTCACCTCGCCGGACATCGAGCTCGATACACCCAACCAGGGCTCCACTTGCGTGAAGGGCCGCTTCGGATATGACTTTCCCCAGCACCACGATCGCCTCACCAAGCCGTTGATCCGCAAGGGATGGGAGAAGCAGCAGGGCCGCTGGGTCTGGCGCGGCCGGACGGGGGAGCATCGACGGGGTGGGCCGTGGCAGACCATCGAGGGTGAAGGCCAGAACTCGAAGCCGGCTGGCCCCCCGCGCTCGGTGGGAAAATCGGTGCGCGACCTCCCGCTGCTGGAGCGCGTGGACCTGGACATCCGCGACCGCGTGGCGACCCCGCCGTCCTGGTACGAGCCGTTCCGCGAGGCCACGTGGGACGAGGCGCTGGAGCTCACGGCGCAGGAGCTGCTGCGCCTGAAACGCGAGCGCGGCCCCGCCTCCCTGGCATGTTTCTCCTCGGCCAAGTGCTCGAACGAAGAGAACTACCTCATGATGCGGATGTTCCGCGCCGCGCTCGGCACCAACAACATCGACCACTGCACGCGCCTGTGCCATTCCACGTCCGTCGCGGCGATGCAGCGCGCGCTCAACACCTCGGCGGCGTCGGGCTCGATGCGCGAAGTGGAGCACGCCGCCGACGTCATCTTCATCGCCGGCGCGAACACGACCGAGTCGCACCCGGTGTTCGGCGCGGCCATCAAGCGGGCCCACGAACGGGGCGCGACGCTCATCGTGGCCGACCCCCGCAAGACCGAGCTCGCGGGCCGGGCGGACATCCACCTGCAGATGCAGCCAGGCACCGACGTGGCACTGTTCAACGCGATGCTGCACCACATCCTCGCGGAGGGACTCGAGAACAAGGCGTTCGTCGCCGCGCGGATGCACGACTTCGACAAGGTGCGGGAGTCGGTCAAGGCGATGACGCCGGACGTGGCCGCCAAGATCACCGGCGTTCCCGCCGACCGGATCCGCTGGGCGGCCGAGATTTACGCCGGGGGGCCGAACACCAGCACGCTGTGGGCGATGGGGCTCACCCAGCACGCCAACGGGACGGATCTCGTCACATCGCTCCTGAATCTGATGCTCGCCTGCGGCATGATCGGGCGCTGGGGTGCCGCGATGATGCCGATACGGGGGCAGAACAACGTCCAGGGCGCTTCCGACGTCGGCGCGATTCCCTTCGTGTACACCGACTACCGACCGGTCAAGGACCCGAAGAACCGCGCGGAGTACGCCGCCGCGTGGGGCGTCCCGACAGAGTCCCTCTCGCTGAAGGAGGGGCTCATGGTGACCGAGATCGTGAAGGAGGAGAGCGGCGTTCGCGGGATGTACATCATGGGCGAGAACCCGGTCATCTCCGACCCGGACGTCGCGCACGCGGAGCACTGGTTTCAGGAGCTCGAGTTCCTCGTGGTGCACGACCTGTTCCTCACGGAAACGGCCCGCTACGCCGACGTGGTCCTGCCCGGCTCGAGTTTCGCGGAAAAGACGGGCACATTCGTGAACACCGAGCGCCGCATTCAACTCGCCCACACGGCGGTGGCCACGCCGGGGCAGGCGCGCGGCGATCTCGAGATTCTGATCGACCTGTCGAACCGCCTCGGACTCAAGACGCGCTTCGAGACCTCGGAAGAGGTGATGCGGGAGATCGCGCAGGTCACGCCGTCGTGGCGCGGCGTGACCTACCAGCGGCTCGAAGGGGCGGGACTGCAGTACCCGGTGCCGACCGACGACTCCGCCGGGACCTCGTTCCTGTTCGACGACCGGTTCCCGACAGCGGACGGCAGGGGCACCTTCGTCCCCGTCGAGTACGCGCCGCCCGTGGAGCTGCCCAACGAAGCATATCCGTTCGTGATGAACACGGGGCGCCAGCTGTATCACTGGCACACGGGCACGATGACGCGGCGCGCCTCGGGGCTCGACCAGCGTGAGCCCACGCCGACCGTCGAGATCCACCCCGACGATGCGCGCGAGCTCGGACTGGAAGACGGTGACCTCGTGCGGCTGACCTCACGCCGCAACACGATGGTGAGCTCGTGCCGCATCTCCGGGCGCGTCGCGCAGGGCCAGGTGTTCGTGCCGTTCCATTTCCGCGAGGCCGCGGCCAACCTGCTGACCAATCCGGTGCTCGATCCGTACGCGAAGATGGCGGAGCTCAAGTGCTGCGCGGTGCGGCTGGAGGCCGCGCATGTGGCCGTCGCGGATTAGGTAGGAAAGAAGAATCCCCTAACGCCGCCTTATGGACCTCGGTCTCACGGGCCGCGTCGCGTTGGTATGCGGCAGCACCAAGGGGTTGGGGCGCGCCGTAGCGAAGGCGCTGGCCCAGGAGGGCGCCCGCGTGGCCGTCAACGGGCGCCACCAGGACTCCGTGGAGCGCGCGGCGCAGCAGCTCTCCTCCGAGGCAGCCCAGCCCGTGATGCCGTTCGTGGCCGACGTGGCCGAGCCCGCGCAGGCCGCAGGCCTGGTGGAGCGGGTGCGCCACGAGATGGGTCGTCTCGACGTGCTGTTCTGCAACGCGGGCGGTCCGCCGGCCGCCCCTTTCACCGATCAGCCCGCCGAGGCCTTCCAGCAGGCGGTGGCGCTGAACCTCCTATCCACCGTCAATCTCGCGCGCGCCGCCGTCCCCATCATGCGGAAGCTCCAATGGGGCCGGATCATCTGCCTCGCGTCCGTCGCCGCCAAACAACCCCTGCCGGGGCTCATCCTTTCCACTACGGCGCGCGCCGGGGTGCTGGGGTTCGCGAAAGCCCTGGCCGACGAGGTCGCGCCCGAGGGGATCACCGTGAACGTCGTGTGTCCCGGCTTCATCGCGACGGAGCGGATCACGGAGCTCACCGCAACCCGCGCCCAGCGCGAGCAGCGCGCAGCGCAGGAGGTCATGCGCGAGCTGGTGGCGGGGATCCCGCTGGGCCGCATGGGCCGCACCGACGAGCTCGCCGCGGCGGTCGCGTTCCTCGCGTCCGAGCGGGCCAGCTATATTACGGGCGCCGTGCTGCAAGTGGACGGAGGCTTCACGCGATCCATCTTCTGACGCCTCCCGCATCCCGCTTCCCGCATCCCGGAACCCATGCAAGCAATCGTTAAGGAGCGGCGCGCCCCCGGCCTGAAGGTCAAGACGGTGCCGAAGCCGTCGCCCGGCCCGGGCGAGGTCCTCATCGCCGTGCGGCACGCAGGGGTCTGCGGCCCCGACGTCCACATCGCCGACTGGGACGCATGGGCCGAGGGCCGCATCAGGCCGCCCCTGGTGGTGGGCCACGAGTTCGCCGGAGAGATCGTGGCGG
>Ga0137358_10000071_pt1 | contig 31682 bp, 26 predicted proteins | sample Mad1_20_16metaG_FD_105551 | JGI IMG/M metagenome (GOLD analysis project Ga0137358, IMG submission 105551) | Vadose zone soil microbial communities from Angelo Coast Range Reserve, California, USA - Mad1_20_16 metaG | ecosystem: Environmental > Terrestrial > Soil > Vadose zone | place: USA... | reverse complement strand
GGAAAGTGACCAGAGACTAAACATCAGCGTGCGGATTAACTGTTGCTTTGGACAGGATGCCGCGGGCTGAGCGACGCGGAGCCGGGTCTTCGACCCGGCTGGACGGGTCAGAGACCCGTCACTGCGACGATCTAGTCGAATGCTGTTCGCAGGAAATTTGCCAGCTGCCAGCCGTCCATGTATTTGAACGGAGTTTCGCCCATGGTGTAGTGGCCGCAGGGCAGCACGACAACTTTGTGGTCGAGGTTATGGCGCTCGAATTCTTCCACCACTCGCTTGGATAATTCCGGCAGGAACGTCAAATCGTACTTCGCATAGATGATCAGCGACTTGCGAAGCCAACGTGAAAACTTGTCGAAGTAAACCATCGGACTGGCCGCCAGCCACAGCCCCCGCAGCCGATTGAGATCGATTTGAGCTTCCACGCCCTGACGAATGTGCCGCGTAGTTTGCCCGTGCCAGACGACGTCAGCGAAATAAGTTGATGCGTGATTGAAAGCCGCAACCCGAATGCGAGGATCGTGCGCGCTGGCAATAAACCCGTAGCAGGAACCGAGGCTGGTGCCGATCAGTCCGAGTTGACGATAGCCCTGTTGCTCCAGCCAGTCGAGACAACAACGAATATCGAGGACGCCCTGGCGAACCGAGTCCAACGTCCGCCCGATGTTGGCGGAGACCGCGTAGTCAGCGCGGCGGATCTCCGCCGGCATACGGATGTCGTGGTAGGGCATGCTCAGGCGTAGCACGGAGATTCCCAGAAGGTTCAGAACCTTGCAAAGTCCGGTATAAGCGATGGCGTCCGCGTTCCAGTGCGGCAGCAGAACGATCGCGCGACGTCCCCTGGCGGGAAACCAGCGAGCATTGACAAGGTTATTTTCGCGGTATGGCGTACGTGCCGGCGACATGAACCGGAGAAAATCCGAGTGCGTGCCCCGGACTTTTTCCTCCAGCTTGGGATTCGGAACCTCCCGGGTGCTGAAGACCTGGACCTCGCGCCGTTCGATCCGAAAATCTGTTGGAACCCGATACGAATAGAATTCGTCACTGTTGGCGATGATGCGCTGGTTGTAGTCAGCGAAAAAATTCTCCGCGTCAGTCGGCATCTGCCCGGCTGGAAAGCCATTGCGGCAAGGCCAATCGTGAGCCCATTCCACGCCCCACTCCAGTGGCCGAACTACGCGGTTGTTGTCCACCGACGTGAGGCGGTTCTCCCATTCATACATCCATCTGGCGTAACGACTTAGCATGTCCTACTTAGGAATATAGCAAAGCCGGGCGGGGAGATCGTCGTTCCCGCAGTGAGCGGCAGGAAATGGATGCCGAGCGGCGTTTAAGGACGGCTTTTTTTGCGGCGCCTGATAATCAGCGCTTACGGAATGAACTTCCGAGGCACCCGCTTGGAAATGCCGCACAAGATTTCGTAGGGGATGGTCCCGCAAATTTGTGCGATCTCTGACGCTGGCACGCGCGCGGAACCGCTACTCCCAATCAACAGCACCTCATCTCCTACATCCGCGCCCGGGATATTCGTTATATCCACCAGAGTGAGATCCATGGAGATGGCGCCCACGATGGGTGCGTAGGCACCGCGCACGATCACGCGTCCTCGGTTGGAAAGGCCGCGGTTGTAGCCGTCTGCGTAGCCTACGGGCAAAGCGGCAATCCGCGACCCAGTCTTAGTCACGAACGTGCCCCCATATCCCAACGGCTGGCCGGTTTGCATCTGCTTGATGGAAATAATCCGTGTTCTCCAGGAAAGCACCGGCTCAAGTTGCGTGGCCACCGCCGGCAGTTCGGGTTTTCCGGCTCGAACCAGTGGCAGCGCGTACCCGTAGAGAGCGAGTCCGGGTCGCACCATGTCCTTCCAAGTGTCGGGACGCGCGAATACCCCGCCGCTGTTGTCCATATGGCAGACCACCGGTGAAAGACCGTTCTCCTTCACGATGCCGAGCGCTTCTTCGAAATTCTGAATCTGCCGCGGCACATCCGGTGCATCGAGCACTTCCGAGGAAGCGAAATGCGTGCACAGTCCTTCGAGCGAAACTCGCGGGGAGGATTTGATCGCCGCGCACATGGCGGCAACTCCTTCGAGTGCGACGCCGAGTCGTCCCATGCCTGTGTCCACTTTCAAATGAACGGGCTGTGGCGGCGCACCGAGGCGTTCAGCAGCACGGTTCATCGCTTCCACATGTTCCGGCTCCCAAACCGTAGCGGTTAGATTCCGCCGGACGACTTCCTGCTCTTCTCCGCGCCAGAAGCCGGTCATGAGCAGGATGCGGCCGCGCACGCCCGCTTCGCGCAAGGGAACGCCTTCATCGGTCGTGGTCACGCCCAGCCATTTCGCTCCGGCGGACTCAAGAGCCAGCGCGCACTTGGCTGCGCCGTGGCCATAGGCATCCGCCTTGACCACGGCGCAAACCTGAACGTCGGAGCCGACCAGTGCCTGAACCACTTGAAAGTTGCGGTTCAAAGCTTTCAACGAGATTTCCGCCCAGGTCGGACGGGTAAATTTGCGAATTCTGGGCTGTGCGACCGTGATCACGATATCGTGATTATATCGACTCGCCCCACACTCCTTTGGTTACGACAGTGCCGTCGAAAGCATATTCCTCCTTCTTCGCTGCGCTCCGGTGTCGGAATGACAAGATTTGGTGTCTGCGTTCCCTCCCTTTCCTGGTTCTACCCTCCGGAAAGCAGAAAGTTCACCGTGACCTGGGTTTCGACTTCAACCGGTTCGTCATTCAGGACGTAGGGGCGATAACGCCACTGGCTGACCGCTTCGATCGCCGCTTTTACCAGCATGGGATGTCCACTGACCACCTGCAGATTCTCGATCGCCCCTGACTTGCTGATGACCGCCTTCAGGATCACCGAACCCTGAACGCGAACTGCCCGTGCCATGGGTGGGTATATCGGTTGCACTTTGTAGATCAGGTTGCCCTCCATCATGCGGGAGGGGCGCGGCGCATGAGCGCCGGGCTTGGGCGGGGGCGGTGCCACGGTGGCGCTGTTTCCGATGGAGTCGATGACCCAGTTATGGTCTTCTGGAGTCCCCGTCGCTCCTGGAACACAGGTCGGACACACATCCGCCTCCGCCACCGGTGCAAGATCAGCATCGTGCGAAAGGCCGCGCTGAATTACTGGCGGTGCGGTGAAAATATTCGAGAGAAAACGGTTATGCGGGCGGCCTGTGGCGGGACGTTCGCTCGCCGGGGCGCGCTGTCCGGGCGGAGCCCCAATCGGCGCTCCCACAGAAACCAAATGCAACTTCGGCAAGCCTTCCGTGTAAAGCAGTGGCAGCGAAATCACGAACCCCACAGCGAGTGCCTGCAGCCCGAACGATGCTAGCGTCGTCCAGCGTCGGCGAGAACGATTTCTCCAGTGCGAATCGAGCAGACTATCGGCAAACATGGTGTCCTCCAAGGGCGATCTGTTTCCTCTAAGGACACCGCCGTTGTGTTAGCTGGCGCCGCACTCCGAAAAGAAAAAAGGCCGCACGGAACGTGCGGCCCAGGGAACTTTTGCGACACCCAAGGTGTCTCGCAATCTTACTTCGGTTGATCGGAGGGCTTCACCGGCGCGGTCTTGGGCGCCGTTGTCAACGGCTTGTTCGCGGCCGGCCTGGGCGCGGCCGTTGTCGACGCTGGCGCCGGAACTCCCGACTGCGCGTTGTACACGTCCACCACTGGCTTTGTCACATCGACCACATCGCGCCACCACACCACCGGACTCTGTGGCCAGGGCTGCGACGTATCCATGATCACTCCAAAGCCGTTGTCGTTTGCGTACTTGATAAGGACCGGCCCGAGCTTCTGCAGAATCCGCTGCGCAATCTCATTCTGCTGGTTCTGCGCATCTTCGCGGGCGTCCTGAAGAGCGCGATCGAGAGATTTCTTCTTTGTCTCGATCTGCTTCACCAGGCTGGCGCGAGCATCATCGTTCAGCTTGTCTTGCTGAGTGTTGAGCTGTTTTTGGAGAGCCTCAATTTCGTCGTTCTGGCCCTTCAATTCGTTCTGTTTGGGCTCCAGCTTCTTGCTGAGGGCTTCGAAATCGCGACGGCCTTCGTTGGTGGCGAAGATCGCCTGTTCCATGCTGATGGTTCCGACCTTGGTGCCGGTGCCGGTCACCGCTGGGGCGGCGGGATCGGCAGCCGCGGGGGCGGGAGTCGCCGCGGCACTACCGGTTTGAGCCAGGGCGGCTACCGAGATGACGAACGCCATGGCCAGAAAAACTCGCGTAAACTTGCTTGTCATTGGATTTGCTTGGACTCCTTGGAATTGGTTCCGGGAAATTTTGGCTCATTGCTCTTCCCAGACAAACGCTGGGCCGTGCCACTAGCTCGACCGGGTCTTGAATCGGACTTTTACTCGCAACCGGGACAGGCGGGCTGGTGTCCCCAGCTCCTCATGCCAAACCTGAAAGCGTGGCAGCACACCCCGACCTTTGCATTCTCAGGGTGGAGAGCCCTTATTATAGCACCCGCCGTCAAACCCCACCCTGCAATGCCCACTGGCTAGAAGGTGGTGGCCACCGTGAAGCGGAATGTCTTGCGCGGCTCGCGCAGTGTGAAGTTCGCTCCGTAGGTATTGATCGCCTGCTGGAAGGTGTAATCTCCGGCCGCTCCGGCCGGAAACATGCTGCGCGTAATAGAAGTGGGCGCGGTCGCGAGCGTATCGAGCCGCATCGGGTTATAGGCCCAGTAAATCCGGAACGGGGCGTTGATGACGGGCAGCATCACCTGCAATTCCAACCCGGTCGACATTCGGAGCGCCCAATTGGTACCGGGGGCCGGCTTGAGGAACTGCGAGAACGTCAGGCGCTCGCCGCCCGTGCAATTCAAAGCGATATCGAGAGCCGGACACCCGAAGATCGTATTGTTGATGTCCGCCAACTGGCCCGGGTTTATGCGCAACTGCGAGTCCCTGAGGATCGGGTCGATCCCAGCGTCCATGAACGGCGCCAAGGTCACAGGACCCACGATCGAGATGCGGTACTCGACGTTGCCAAACACGTTCAAGTCTCCACCCGGTTGCACAATCGACTGGATGGGAAGCGGAATGGTGTAGGCGCCCAAGCGGGGATTGGTTGGATCCTTCAGAACCGGGGTTCCGTCCGGATTGGTCAGGTTGATCACCGTTTTGTTGGGCAAGAATGCAATCGGCGAGACGGAGCGGATATCAAAACCACGCAGATCGTTCTCTCCACCCATGTAGAAACGTTGGAAAGGAGGTGCGACTAGTCCGCCGTATCCAGTCAGGAACGATCCCTGGAAGTTGATTCCGATCGCGTTTCGACCTTTTTTTTGCATGGGGAAAAACTGTTTGTATTGAACAATCGGACGAACCGATTTGACCGTGCCGCCCAAACCCGCAATCTCTCCACCTAGGAACAACTGTTTGCCGTGGTGAGGCTGGTAGGCAGCATCGAGCGTGTTGAATGAAAAGCTTGGCAGAATTTTGCTGGTGATGATTCCCGTCAGGGCATTCGGACCAGAAATTCCGCGGAACGCCAGGTTGGAGAACAAAGCCTTGGAGGCGTCGCTGAGCGCGATCAGTGAGGAATCATCGAACGAATAGGTGATGCCCACGCGTTTCAGCGAACGGTGCAGCGGATAGCTCAGTGACGAGGTAAAGCCCGTGCTCGATTGTGTGTAGTTCTGCAGGTTCTGCAAGTAATAAGAAGGCAGGTTCAACTGTTGCCCTGTCAGAATCGCGTACTGCCGGGCCTGGTTGTAACTGGTCCGCGTGGTGTAGACGGTGAATCCAGCCTGCAGCGGGCGATCCCAGAGATAGGGCTCGGTGAATCCGAAGAGAACGCTACGCATCAGGTTGCCGATACTCGCCTGAATTTGCAAGGTCTCACCCAGTCCCAGGAAGTTGTTGGTCGTGTAGCTGAGGCCGATAAAGGCACCTTCTAGCCCACTGACGCCTCCGTTCAGACCGATGCTGTTCTTGCCTTTTTCTTTAACCTTCAGTGTTAGATCGACACTACCTTCCTTCTCGTCGAGCTTGCGGTCGGTAGTATTGGGATCGTCGGGCTTGAGCTGCTCGAAATACCCCAACTGATTGAGGCGCAGCAAACTAAATTCCCACAGGCGCGAGTTGTAGACCTGGCCTTCCTCGAGCGCGATTTCGCGCCGAATCACTTTATCGCGCGTCGTGGTGTTCCCCTGAAACTCGATACGCCGCACATAGAACTGTTTGCCTTCGTCGACGTCGATATCGAGGTAAATCAGTTTCTTTTCATCATCAAACCGGGTGTCGGGAACCGAAGTAAAGTTGATGTAGCCATACTCCCCGTAGGCCTTGCGCAAGTTCTCGAGTCCCTTGCCGATCTTCTCGCGGCTGAAAATGTCTCCGTCCTTGATCGGAAAAAGACTGCGCAGTGCCTTAACGTTCGAGATGGCCTTGTTGTTTTTGAAGGTGATCCCAGCCAGCGTGTAACGGTCCCCTTCCTCAATCGGCATCGTGATATCGACCGCTTTGCCCGGCCCCTTCTGGAGCAGCGGGACGTGAAAACCCGGATGCCCAGTATCGTGGATATCGGTCTTCGGATCCTGTACCAGGACTTTGAAATAGCCGCGATTCTGATATTCCGCGCGGACGCGTTCGGTATCCTCTTCCAGTTTGGTGGCGTCGTAGGTCTTGGCGAGTATGCTCTCAAGGAAGATGGAGTGGGGCACCCCGATCGGTTTCAGATTCTTCATCGCAGAGCGCAGGGTGCGAGTCTTGATGTTCCTGTTTCCCAGGAACTTGATACGTCCAACTTTGACCTTCGGTCCCTCTTTCACCACGAAGGTGATGCCCACTGCAGCCGGCGGAATCGACCGTACCTCTGAACGAATGGTAGCGAACTGGCGTCCGTGCTCGGCAAGCAAGTCTTTTATCGCGACCTCGGCCCTCTTAATGCGGGTGGGATCGTATTGGCTCTCCACCGAAAGGCCGACTTTTCGATCTTTGAAGCGGTCCAGCACATCGCTGGTGGAAACCGAACTCAACCCTGTGTAGGTAATCTCGCGGATGGTCGGCTTCTCTTTGACGTATACGTGAATCCGCCAGCCCTTCGGCGTTTGCTCCCGTTCAAAGCGGATGTCCTCGAAATAAGTCGTGTTCCACAGGGAGTTGAAGTCCCGCTCCAAACCGGAAGCGTCGTAGACATCGCCCGGCTTGGTGTAAATGCGGGCTTTAATCGTCTCCGCCGGGATCCGGCGGTTTCCGTGGACCACGACTTCAACGATCACATCCTGCTGAGCCCATCCTCGCGGACAGAGCAAAACCAGCATTCCCACCAGCAAATTGGTGACCAGGCGGCGCAGGATACGCCTTCCCGTTCCTCCAGCCCGTCGAAATGAAGAAGATGGAAACACCGAGAGGACAGAGCCGGCAAGGCCGTTCTGGCGCGTGGCAGGGATATCCGGATGAAAGCGAAAAGGAATCGCTACTACCTCGGCCTCTGGGAGTTAGGAAAACGGCAATTATACGGTAGAGCCGGGGACAGCGTCCAAATCCCGGCCACTCATCACTATGCTTGTATTTTGATCAGGGAATCGGCTTCGCCAACTCCACCTCAACCAAGACGGAATAAAACGTGGCGGAGTTGCCCATGTCGGTAAGTTTTTCTGAAGTCAGGGCGTTAAGGTTGCCACCCCCGGGGGTCAGCTTGGCCCAATTGAGCGCTGCGGCCACCACTCCCGCCTGCACAGCGCCGTTGACCCGGGCACGCAGGGAGATCTGACCTCGGCCATTGAAAACTCTCACGGTGTCGCCGTCCCGGATCCCCCTCGCCTGAGCGTCGCGAGGATGGATTTCCACAAGCCCAGGCTCTTCCATGCTCTGAACCGCTGGGACGTTCGAAAAGGTTGAGTTCAGGAAGTTGTCTGCCTTGCGGGCCAGCAGTTCCAGAGGAAACGTATTGGCCTCCCCGCCATGACGCGACTCGTCCGGGGGCACGAACTCGGCCACCGGATCGAGGCCCTGCTCGGCGAGGACCGGATTGAAGAGTTCCGCCTTCCCGCTCGGAGTCTGAAATCCGCCCTGAGCAAATGGCAGAAAGGGCGTTGGCTCCCCGCGAACCGCCGTTGCCCCGCCACTGAAGTTCAAGCGGGCATGACCTTCCCGTTCCAATCTTTCCCGATCGATCCCTTTCAGCCAAGGATTCGGGGAGCTGAGCGCGAGGTCGATCATCTCGTCCAGCGACTCCGAGAAGCAGGCTTCGTCAAATCCCATCTTCTGCGCCAGCCCTCGGAACAGCTCAACATTCGATCGGCACTCGCCCAACGGCTCGATGGCCTGGTTCGACATCTGCAGGAAGTAGTGACCGTAAGCGGTCTGCAGATCCTTCTGCTCAAAGAAGGTAGTGGCAGGAAGCACGATATCGGCGTAGTCCGTGGTATCGGTGAAAAACTGCTCGTGTACGGCCGTGAAAAGATCGGGACGCCGCAATCCGCGGATCACATCGTTATGGTTGGGGCACACGGCAGCCGGATTCGAGTTGTACACGAACAGAGCTTTGACCGGCGGATCGTCCAAAGTGTTCAAAGCCCCGCCTAGTTTCACCATGTTGACCACACGAGCAGGACGACCCAACGCCTTGTCCATGAGATCGGTGTTTTCCAGCGCCGCCTTCTTCAGTCCCCACCCGCCGCTCGTCGAGAGCTGCAACCCACCGCCCACTTCCTGCCACGAGCCTGTAATGCAGGGCAGCATTGTGATAGCCCGCATCGCGACGCCCCCACCCTGCGACCGCTGCACCCCGTAGTTAACGCGAATCACAGAAGGCCGAACGGTCGCATATTCGCGAGCCAGCTTCCGAATGTCCGACTCAGAAATCCCTGTCCAGTTTGCAACCCGCTCCGGCGGATAGTCTTCAATCTTGTCGCGAAGCTGCTCAAAGCCCATGGTGTACTTCGCGACGTAATCTGCGTCATGCAGGTCTTCGCCGATGATGACGTGCATCATGCCCAGCGCGAGCGCGGCATCCGTCCCAGGATGGATGGGCAAATACCAATCGGCACACTTCGCCGTGCGCGTGCGATACGGGTCGATCACGACTAACTTGGCGCCTGCGCGCCGGGCTTCCTCCACGAAGGGCCACAAGTGAACGTTATTCCCATGAATGTTCGCGCCCCACGCGATGATGTAGCGCGACTGACGAAACTGCTCCGGCTCCGTCCCCAGTTTCACGCCGATAACGGATTTCAAACCTGCTTCGCCGGCTGCTGAGCAGATGGCGCGCTCGAGTTGGGATGCTCCCAGGCGATGAAAAAACCGCCGATCCATGGAGGCGCCGCTCAATACCGCCAACGTCCCGCCATAGGAGTAAGGCAGGATCGCTTCCGGTCCAAATTCCGCAGCGACGCTCTTGAAGCGCGCCGTGATCTCATCGAGAGCTTCCTCCCAGGAAATGCGCCGGAAATCGCTCGCATCCCGGTTGCCCGAGCCCTTGGGCACGACTCGCTTCATGGGATACAAAACACGGCCCGGCGAATAGACGCGATCGAGATACTTCGCAACCTTCGCGCAGAGAAAACCTCGCGTGACCGGATGATTCGGATCGCCCTGGATCTTCGTGGCGCGCCCGTCCTCGACGGTGATCAGGACACCGCAGGCATCCGGGCAATCGTGTGGGCAGGCGGCATGAACAACTTTCTTCATGATCGATGATTATACGTTTTGGCCGTGCTCCCTTACATCTTGTCATTCCGGGGAGCGCAGCGCCGAAGGAACCTGCTTTCTTATCGGACGCCGAAACAGGTTGCTCGCTGCACTCGGAATGACCATGTAGAAGGCGGCCGCTGCCGGCCGCCTGCAATTTGTCTCACTTGATCGCCCCTACGGCAACACCACCACGCCGCGAGCCCACAACTGCGGGTTCCCCGTGGTCGGGTCCTTCAGCATCAAACCACCGGCGGCGAGTTTCAGGCTTCCGCCCGACTGCAGCCCGCGCAGGCCAGTGATGTTGAAGAACAGCGTCAGGTCGCCAGTCTGAACGGTCAGCGGACCACCGAGCAGGTATCCCATCATGCGATTGTTCTGCACCTGGAAATCTCCCTGGTTCCCGCTGATGATGTTCACACTGCCCTGCACCAGGTCGCCTTCCACGCCCTGGCGGCGGAGTACAATGCGGCTCGGCACGAAGTTCCCTGTTCCCGTGTCGATCGCGCCACCCATCGCGATTCTCTGTCCCACAACCATGGAGGCGTCGTTGAACAGGAAGTTCGTGAACCAGTTATCGAACCGGCGAATGTCGTAGTCGGTAACCACGCTCACATTAATCGTCGTCGGGAAGCCAACCTGCATGCTGGAGATCGCCGGCAATTCCTCGCCCACCAGCAGCGTCACGGTCTGCGCAGGACCGCTGGCCGGATTCACCGCGACAATGCGTCCTGAAAGAAATGCCGCGTCCGTGCAGACCACTTCCACTTCGCTAGCCAGAACACTGCCATCCCCCTGCACTCTGCCGTCCACTTCGATGACGGCTGGGGCCACCAGCGTGCCCAGATTGTTGGTACCGTTGAACTTGGTGTTCGCGTCCACGTCGATCGTGATGTCGTGTCCGCCGATTCGTTGCAACCCAAACGAGTTCGTGCCAACTGAGACCAAGCCGCCGCGCAGATCCGTGATCACAGCTTCCGAATCGGTCGAGCGCACGGGCCGCAGGTCGATTTGCGGATTCACCGCGCCCGTGACTTGTCCGGTAGCATCCACTGTCAGCGATTGCCGGAGATCAAACTCCATGTGCAGTCCGGCCAGGCCACTGGGCCCAACCACCATGGGTTTCGTCAGAGCGACTGTGATCGTGGAATTCGTCAGCGTCCCATTGATCGTGGCGACCGACGGCGGCGTCGTGCTCAGATCAAGGTACGAGATCACTGGATTGGCAAGCTGAATCGTTGCACTCCCGTAAGTCCCCGCCGGAACGGTATTGAATGCGACCAGCGTACGCAAACCGAGCAAGCGCGCGAAATCGATGGACTGCGGCGCGGAGAGAATCGGAACGTCGCTGGAACCGTTATTCAGCGTGATGCTGTTCAAAGTCACATTGAAGGCAAGAACCGAAGGCAGCGGTGCATCTTCTCCGGTCACAAACACGGAAGCCGGCTGGCCGCTTTGCGGCCCCATCGAGGAGGAACTGCCTCCTCCGCAGCCGATCGTGATCGCCGTCAAAAACAACAGGCAGACAACAGGCAGAAACCGCTTCATGAGCAACTCCCAAGTACTGGGGAATGGAGACAGTTAGCCGTCTCGGTACGTTGGGTCCAAACCCAGCCGGTTGTCCGGAGTTGCGAACTCTTTGGCAATCAATTTTTCGGCTGCTTCCCGCTTCAGGCCCGGGTTCTGACAAAGTCATCGCTTAGCGATCGCGAGAGAAAAAGCCTGCAAGTCCTCTGTTTTCCTTCAATTGAAGAAGGAGGGCTGAAACGAGCAATTTGGAATCGGCTATCACGCGGAATAATTGCGGGGCGAGATGCTACTCAAGGTGCAGTTCCAAGCCAATGGCCATCCGCCACGCCCAATCGCTACTTAATCTCCATCACTTCTTTTTCTTTCATCTTGGCCATGTCTTCCATCTTCTTAATCTCGTCATCGGTAAGTTTCTGGATCTCGTCCAAGGCCCGCTTCTCTTCGTCTTCGGTAATCTTCTTATCCTTCATAGCCTTTTTGATAGCGTCGTTGCCGTCACGCCGAATGTTGCGCACGGCCGTGCGATGATCCTCAAGAACCTTGTGCAGATGTTTGACCATGTCTCGGCGGCGCTCCTCGGTTAACGCCGGAACGGGCACGCGAATGAGTTTGCCATCGTTCATGGGGTTCAGCCCCAGATCAGCTGTCCGGATTGCCTTTTCGATTGCCCCAAGTGCAGATGGATCATAGGGCTGCACCGTGATCAACTGTGCCTCAGGTGCGTGCACGGTGGCAACCTGGTTGAGCTGCATCTGCGAGCCGTAGACTTCGACGCTCACGTTATCCAGCATGCGAACAGAAGCGCGCCCCGTCCGGGTCGCCGCCATCTCCTTGCGGAAGTCCTCGACCGCCTTCTCCATGCGCGTCTTCAGCTGGACGTAAGTATCTTTAAGCCCGGGAATTGCCGCCATCGTGGCTTGCGCCATAGTCAGCTCCAGAAGTGCTAAGTGAAACCCAGAATTATAAACCCCAGTCGCCGGTCGTCGGTCGCTAGCAAAATCCAAAGACGTCAGTGTAATCGGAAAAGACTCGCCCTTGAGACGAAACGTTCCACCAGAACAGAAGATCCTTTCTGGCCGCAAATGGGGAAGGGCCCGAGTTCACTCGGGCCGCAAAAACTCTGTCGGGAGATCGCGCTTTAGCACCTGCGGTACGCTCTTACCCGCTACCCATCGGACGTCCGATTTAGTCCGAACCGACGAGAACATAGATTTTGCCAACGACTACCGACCATCCGCCAGTGACTCGCTCGCTTTGCTGACGACTGAAGACTAGCGACCGACGACTACCATCACCCACTGACCAGCGACCCGATCTTCTCCCCAGTCACGACTTTCCGGATGTTTCCCCGCTCGTTTAGGTTAAACACGACGATCGGCAGATTATTGTCCTTGCAGAGCGAGATGGCTGTGGAATCCATCACCTTCAGCCCTTGTTTCAGGACTTCCATGTACGTAATCTCGGTGAACTTCTTCGCGTCTTTGACCAGCATAGGGTCTGCGTCGTAGATGCCGTCCACCTTGGTCGCCTTGAGAATTACGTCGGCCTTGATCTCCATGGCGCGCAGCGAAGCGGCGGTGTCGGTCGAGAAGTACGGATTGCCCGTACCGCCAGCGAAGATCACGATACGTTCTTTTTCCAAGTGTCGTATAGCACGCCGCCGAATGAACGGTTCCGCTACCTGGTTCATCTCGATGGCCGACTGCACGCGCGTGTGCACACCCTGCTTTTCCAGCGCATCCTGCAGTGCCAGCGCATTGATAACGGTGGCCAGCATGCCCATGTGATCGGCGGAAACCCGATCCATCTCTTTCGCCTGCTCTGCTACGCCGCGAAAAAAGTTTCCACCCCCTACCACGATGGCGATCTGGATGTTGAGCGCCCGAACTTCCGCTAGTTCAGCAGCAATCTCGTGCACGCGGGCGGTATCGACGCCGAAACCCTGGCCGGCGGCCAAGGCTTCACCGGACAACTTGAGCAGAATGCGTTTGAAAACGGTTCGTGACATGAAGTTGTGGTGAATCCGTAGCCCACGCGCCGACCGAACACCTAGCAAAAGGGTGAAGTCGTGCTTTCGTTCCGAATCCGCTTTCGTTCGTTTTGAAGGGGCGCGGCTTCCAGCCGTGCCCCAAGCCCGCTTAAGTCACCACGGCTTTAGCCGCTGAGGTTGGCCCTGGCTATTGAAATGACGTGTCAGCCACCCAAGCGGCGCGAGCCTCGAGCTCTCCGGCGTCCCATTCCCGTAGAGGAGTGTCGCCGAAGACTCGAACCTCTGCAACCTACTTCGCTGCTGGCGCCGTCGCTTCTCCGCCGTCGTCTGGCTTGGAGGTGGTCGAGGCAACGGTCATGCCCGCCTCGCCCACTTTGAAACGAGCAAAGCGGCGCACGGCGATGTTCTCGCCCAGCTTGCCGATCTTCGTGGCAATGAGCTGACCGACGCTGATGGTCTGGTCCTTGATGAAGGGCTGCTCGATCAGGCAGACCTCTTCGTAGAACTTTTCCATCTTGCCCGCGACGATCTTCTCGACGACTTGGGGCGGCTTGCCCGTCGCTGCGGCCTGGGCGCGATAAATGTCCTTCTCGCGCTCGAACGCCTCGGACGTCACGTCTTCCTTGCGCACGAACTTCGGATCGCTGGCCGCGATATGCATGGCGATATCGTGGATCAACTCCTTGAAGTCCTCGGTGCGCGCTACGAAGTCGCTCTCGCAGTTCACTTCCACCAGCACGCCGATCTTGCCGCCGGCGTGGATGTAGTTGGCCACCGAGCCTTCGCTGGTCACGCGTGCCGCCTTCTTGGCAGCAACGGAAACACCCTTCTTGCGCAGCAGTACGACGGCCTGTTCAATGTCACCTTTGGCCTCCGACAGAGCCTGCTTGCAGTCCATCATTGGCGCCCCGGTCTTTTCGCGGAGCTCCTTCACTTGCGTTGCGGAAATATTCACGGTAGTTGTGCCCATTTCGTAAGATTCCCCCCCTTGGATGCCCGGTACGGCGGCCGAGATGCGCACCAACGGCGGGCGCATGCCCAGCGAAATTGTCCTGATAAAAAGTCGACCCGCGGCGTTCAGGACGCGCGCGGGTCCGAAATCTCTAAACCAGTCTCGTTCAGAATGTCTGGCTTTCGACCTGCGGAACCTCGTCGGCAGCTTCCTTCTCGGCCGCCGGCGCCTTCTTCGTCCCGCTCCCGAGTACGTCCTCCATGCTGATGTCCTCGGCGCCCGCGTCCAACCCGGCTTCCCCGCCTTCGGTCTCATGCGCCGATTCGTCGTGAGCGCTTTGTGCCACGGCCGCAGCCAGTTCGGCCGACTGCTTGTCGGTCGCCATCTGGGAGCCTTCGACGATTGAGTCGGAGATCTTCGAGGCGAACAAACGAATCGCGCGCAGTGCGTCGTCGTTGCCCGGGATCACGTAATCCACTTCGCTAGGGTCGCAATTGGTATCGACCACCGCGACCACCGGGATCCCCAGCTTGCGCGCCTCGCGCACCGCGATCTGCTCCTTGTTCGAGTCGATCACGAAGATCGCGTCGGGCAAGCGGGACATATTCTTGATGCCCGCCAGGTTCGCCTGCAGATGCTTGCGCTCGCGTTCGAGCTTGATCACTTCTTTCTTGGGAAGCAGCTCATAACGGCCATCCGTGGCCATCTCATCGAGTTCCTTGAGCCGCTTCACAGACTTCTGCACGGTCACCCAGTTGGTCAGAAGTCCACCCAGCCAGCGCTGGTTGACATAGAACATCACGGCGCGGGTCGCTTCTTCGGCGATCGCGTCCTGGGCCTGGCGCTTGGTCCCCACGAACAACACGATCTTGCCTTCGGCCGCCAGGTCCTGCACGAACTTGGACGCTTCTTTGAACATCTTCAGCGTCTTCTGCAGGTCGATAATGTAGATCCCGTTGCGCTCTCCGAAGATGTATTCCTTCATCTTGGGATTCCAGCGCTTCGTTTGGTGCCCGAAGTGAACACCCGCTTCGAGCAACTCCTTCATGGTGATGTTAGCCAATTAACCTCCTCATTAGTCTGCATCCTTCGAGGCGGTTTCGAGTTTCAGGTCTCAGGTTCCGAGCAGGCAGTGGGCACGCCAACCGCTTACTCCGACCTAGAAAACTGGAAACCCGAAACTGCTGTTCCGGATTGCCATTCCCGTCCCCGCGCACGCGGCACGGGAAGAATTGAACACCTAAACAACAAAGTTTCGAACTTCAAGATTGCAAAGTTTTTCAAAGACTCAAAGCCGACAGACCAACTTTGAAACCTTGAAACCTTCCCACCTTGAAACCTGCGCTTTAGCGCTTCGAGAACTGGAAGCGCTTGCGGGCACCCTTCTGCCCGTACTTCTTGCGTTCCTTGCCGCGCGAATCGCGCGTGACCATGCCTTCGGCCTTCAGCTTCTTACGCAGCTCCGCATTAAACTGCATCAGTGCACGAGCGATACCCAGTTTCATCGCATCGGCCTGGCCGTTGACGCCGCCACCTGAAACATTGGCCACCACGTTGAACGAACCCGCAGTGTCGGTGGACAGCAACGGCTGGCGCGCGCTTGAACGCTGCGCTTCCGTCAAAAAATATTGCTCGAAGGGGCGTCCGTTGACCTTGTAGTCCCCAGTGCCCGGACGCAGGTAGACGCGCGCCACTGCCGACTTGCGGCGTCCCGTACCGTAATACTGAACCAATTCAGCCATTAGGAGCTTGGAGCTACGAGCTGGGAGTTACGAGCACACACTCGCAACTCCTGCTTTTCGCTTCTCAACCTTTCAAAGAATCTTGATCGTGTCTTGCGCGAAGCTCACAGCCCGTCGCTCGGAGCTCCTCTACGCCAGCACCCTTGCTTCGGGCTTCTGCGCTGCATGCGGATGCTTCTCGCCGCGATATACCTTCAGCTTCGTAAACATCTGCTTGCCCAATTTAGTCTTGGGGAGCATGCGCGAAACGGCGTCTTCGATGATCAGCTCGGGCTTGCGGTCAAACCGCTTGCGAAACTCTTCCGTCCGCAAGCCACCCGGATATCCCGTGTAGTGCTGGTATTTCTTCTGCTCCGACTTCATGCCTGTCACCTTCACCTTTTCGGCGTTGATGACGACCACATGATCACCGGTATCGAGGAACGTCGTGTACTTGGGGCTTTCTTTGCCCATCAGGATGCGGGCGACCTGCGAGGCCAGCCGTCCGAGGGTCTGCCCCGCTGCATCCACGACATACCACTTGCGCGCAATTTCCCCCTCTTTGGGGAAATAGGTAGACATCTGAACTCTCCCAGAATGAAAACAGCTATGAAGACCGCTGAGTGCCACTAGGCGCCGAACGCGCAGAGGTATCAGGCGGGCAACCGCAGGACTTCCGAAGCTTTAAAGATAGCGTAATATCCGAGAAATTGTCAACGAATTGCATTACTTACGGATCGGCAGCCGCCCCTCAATCCTGCTCAATGCTACGTCATTCGTACGCTAAAGCCTCAATCGGATCCTTTTGCGCCGCCCGCAACGCCGGGTACAAAGCACCCAGGATCGCTCCTATCATTGCGATCGCCGTCGTCCCCAGCAGCCAGCCTCCGGTAATGACCACGCGCAGAGTGGAGCGGCTGTCGATGGCAGCGCGTGCGGCCAGACTGATCAGGATTCCCACCACGATACCGGCGATTGCCAAACTCGTCGTTTCCCGCAGAATCACGTTCACAATGTAAAGCTTGGAGGCGCCCAGGGACTTAAGGATGCCAATCTCGCGGGTCCGCTCCATCACCGCCGTGTACATTGCCTGGAAAATAACGATGAAACCGATCGCCACCGAAATCGCAATCACCACGGCGATAAAAGCAGAGAGCCCCGGCAAATGGTTTACCGTCATCATGGAGAGGTAGTACGCCATCGAACTGGCCACATACGTTTCCATGCCGGGCACTCGCTTAATCTCATCCACTACGGCATCGGCATTCGCAGGGTCATCCAGCTTTAGATAAAAGATCGACGCCTTGCCGTACGCGCCGATCAGATCCTGCATCCTCTCGATTGCCACGAACTTCCGCGCCCCGCGGCCGGGCTCGACGATGCCCGACACCCGAAACTTGTGGTCCAGAATATCGATGGTGTCCCCAACTTTGATCTTCTTCGATCGCGCCAGGATGTCATCGATTAAAGCATCGTCAGGGCCCTGGAACGGGCCGCCGTGAATATAGCGGAACGGACCGCCCAGACTCTCGTAGGACTTCAAATCGATCCCATTGATGACTTCAATCGTTCCCTTCGCGGACACATTGGTCACTACGGGCGCCACGGCAACCACGTGGGGCAGCTTCGCAAGCACGTCGCGGATCTTGATCGGCATGGGCGCACCGGTCAGTCCCACGATATAGGCGGAGCCCGGCGGCATCACCACCACGTCGGCTCCAATACCGGCTTGCCGCGCCTTGGAGTCGTTCAGCATGCCCACGCAGAGTCCCACGATCAGCAGGATCAGCGTCACCTCCAGCGCAATGGCAACAATGCTGATGAGTGACCGCAGCGGCCGGTGTACCAGATTGCCGACAATCATTTTGTTCATCATTGGTTGGCCATTAGCCGTTGGTCGTTAGCCGTTAGCAAAATTCAAACCCGAACACCGTCGAAACACCTTCCCGGGAATCTAGCAAACCCCACACCGGCCAAATGCCAAATGCCGAGTGCTAAATGCTCAATGCTACTTCGGGTCCCCGCCATCCGAACCGCGTCCCTGGTTGTCCTGCTGGCCCAAACGAACGACCTCGGCCCCTGCCGGCGGCTGCAGGGCAAACTGGTCATCGGTGATCGGCTTGTTCAACTCCAGTTTCACAATGTTCAGCGTGATGTCGTATTCCTCTTGCGGCCGCTCGATCTCGATCTGGGTTGGGAACTTCATGCCATCGTAGTCCTTGTACTCGCCGTAGCGCACATCGGTGGCGAGTTGCCCGTTCTCGTCATAGACCAATTGCCGATGCGGCTGGAGATCCGTGCGGCTAAATATGATCTTCCGTGAAAGATACCAGCCCTCCTTACCCCGCCGTACTACCACAATCTGGTAATCCGGCTGCTCCACCAGGTGCCGCTTGGAATCGAGGACGGTCTCGTACCCATTCTCGAGCACGGCGATCTCTTCCGCGGGATCAATCTCACGGATCAGCAACGCGTCGTACAGCATCTGTGGCCGAATGCTCTCCAGCGGTTGCTTGGGGTTTACCACCTCAGCATCATTGCGCCCGATCACGAAGCGGTTTTTGGACGGAATCCAAAGCTTGAATTCCTTGCCGTCGCTCACCATGTCAAATGCCCGATTGCGCACGATAGGCATCAGACCGATCATGCGCAGCATGGCCGGCTTCCGCGCCAGGACATAACCCCGGATCTCTTTGTAATCCGTCACTCGGCCCTTGTTGACGCCGCCAACCGACGTATCTATATCCACGGTCGCCTGCATGCTCTTGATTTTGGATGCTTGGGTATTGATCGCGTCCACCAGTTCTTTCTGCGTGGCGGACCGAAGCGGAGCCGTGCTCAATCGCCGTTCCACTTTGCGTGAACGGAACAGACATCCGCTCAAGGGCAGGACCGCCAGAAATAGAACCAGGGCGCGAGCTCGACAGAGGCGAGTCATCATCCGTTGAGATTGAGTATACCGTGCTGAAGTTGTAGGAGACGTTGGGGGGAAACTACTGTAGATGGATGGCCCGACGGAAGGCGCTCACGTTCCGGTTATGCTCCGCCAGGCTGCTCGCAAAACGATGATGTCCGCCACCATCGCTCACGAAGTACAGGTACTCACTGTGCGCCGGATGCATCGCCGCCTCCAGCGAACTTCTTCCCGGGTTTCCGATCGGTCCTGGGGGCAAGCCAGGAAACCGGTAGGTGTTGTAAGGGGAGTTGATCTGCATGTCCGCGTGATGCAGCGCGCCCTGGTAGGTTCCGGCCAACAGCTTCGCATAAATCACGCTCGGATCCGCGTCGAGCGCCATGCGTTTCGTCAGCCGGTTGTAGTAGACGCTGGCCACCATGGAACGCTCTTCCGGTACGGCCGTTTCCTTCTCGACAATGGACGCCATAATGACTGTCTGGTCCACGTCGGTGGACAAGCCAATCGTGGTCGCCACCTGCCGGAAATGGTGGACCATCGCGGCCACGATTTCTCGCATGCTCTGCGTGCGAGTGAACTCATAGGTGTCGGGAAAAAGATACCCCTCGAGCGTCTTCGCTTCTGGAGCGATGTCCTGGATCAGTTCGGTATCGCTGCGCGCGACTTGAAGGAATTCCTCCTGCGTACCCAGTCCCACCTGCTCGATTGCCTGGGCGATATCGAACATGGTGTACCCCTCGGGGATCACGACCGTGTGTACGAAGATGTCGCCCCGGGCCAGCCGGTTATGAATGTCGCGCAGCGTCGCGCTCTTCTCGAACAGGTATTCCCCCGCCTTCATCGAGCGGCCCCGATGAAACGAATGCCAGATGAGAAATGCCTTTTCGCTCCGAATGACACCCGCGGCTTTCAGTTCCGCAGCGATCCTGCGCGCGGAGTAACCCGAGCTTAACAACACGAACTTCTGCTCCGAAGGCGTGACCGGAGTGAAGGTAGCCCATGCGAACCAGCCCGCGAACGCCAGGACGATGAGGAGCGCCAATCTCAGGAGTTTGCGCAACGTGCCAGTAGTTTAGATGAACTTTCGCGAGACTTAGTTAACCGATGGTCGATGAACCCTTGGTACGCATGGCTGGTCTTCAGTCGCCAGTCTTCAGTCGCCAGGAGACTCCCGTAGGCCCAGACGCCCTCTTCTGGGCAGCCGAGTAAGGCTCGGCCCTTGATCTCGGTCCCGTTATGAAGATGTGTGATCCACTGCTTGTGTCGGCTTGAAACCTGACCACTTGTGACAGACGATTGAAGACTAGATCGACGACTGACGCCTGCCTTCCATCCAGGACTGCAGAATCAACACCGCCGCCAGCTGGTCGACCACTTGCCCACGGCGCCGGATCGACATGTCGGTCTCACGCAACAGTCGGTTCGCCTCCGCCGAGGTAAGCCGCTCATCCCAGAGGTGGACGGGAAGTTGAAATCGTCTGCGCAATTCCTCGGCGAACCGCTGCATTTTCTCCGCCTGCACGCCCTCTTCCCCGCTCATGCGCAAGGGATAGCCCACCACAATCTGGGTGATGCCGAGCTTTTCGATGACCATGGCCAGCTTTTCGAAGTCCAGCCGCTTGTTTTGCCGCTGAAGCGTCTCGAGACCCTGGGCTGTAATCCCGAGGAGGTCGGAAACCGCGATGCCGATCCTCTTCGACCCGACATCCAGCCCCAACACTCGCCCCGCTGGCTTTGTGCCCGAAACATCTGTGGACGGCTGCATCACGTCGCGATTATATGGCGGAACCATATGGGCACATTTCGACTACCATAGCTGGCTATGTCCGAGCTGGTCGAAGCCCATACTCCGGCCCCCCTGCCACCTACGCGTCCTCTGAGCCGCAACTGGGCGCAAATCATCATCGCGGTCGGCGTTGTCCTCACCTTGTGCTACGTCGCCGAACTCGTCCTGGTGGTGGTGCTGGCCTCGACCTTGATCGCTTTCATTCTCGCGCCAGTGGTTGATTTTCTTGGCGGCTTCAGCTTGCCACGTAGCCTCTCATCGCTGCTCGCTGTGATGCTGCTGTTGGCGTTGCTGTACGGCATGAGCTACGTCTCCTACAACCAGGCCGCTAGTTTCTTGCAGGTCCTGCCTCGCTATTCGGAGCGCATTCGAGCCACAGTCATGACTTTCCGAGAGCGCGCCGAGTCCCTGAACCCGCTTCGCCCGGTCGTGGATGACAAGAACGTAGTCAAGGTGCTGCCCAGCAGTCCGCTTACGGACGCGGTCACGCGCGGTTTCGGCTCAGTGTCGCAAGGACTGTTTGCCCTGACCTTCATCCCGTTCCTGGTTTACTTCATGCTGAGCTGGCAACAACACGCGCGTTCGGCCACCGTGATGTTGTTTCGCATGGAACACCGCCACACCGCCTACATCACCCTGGGTCTGATCTCGAACATGATTCGCAGTTTTATGGTCGGCAATCTCCTCATTGGGTTGTTCATGGCAGCGGTAAGTGTTGCCGTGTTCGGAGTGCTGGGCGTGCCCTTTTTCCTGATAGTCGGAGTGATCAGCGGCTTCCTAAGTCTCGTGCCCTACCTGGGCCTGCTGTTGGCGTTGGCTCCGCCGCTCATCGTAGGACTCGGCCAGCTCGATTCCGGCGACTTGGCGGCAATCTCGCTGATCGTGGCCGCCCTGCACTTTTTCGCCCTGAACGTCCTATATCCGAAAGTGCTAGGCAATCGCATGCAACTCAACCCCCTGGCCGTGACGATCGCACTGCTGTTCTGGGGATGGCTCTGGGGAGGCATGGGCCTGATTCTCGCAATCCCCATCACCGCCGCCATGAAGATCATCTTCGACCACGTAGAAGCGTTGAAGCCCTGGGGAGACTGGATGGGGGAATGAGGTTTGGGCTGTTCGCTGATCGTCGTTGGCCGTTAGCAAGCCTCGAAGGCCGGCGTCACACTGATTCCGCCCATTCATCACACATTCTGGAAATGCTCGGATGGCAAGAATGACTCTGACCACGCCGTGTCTCCACCTGGCAGGTTCCTTACCAGGTTCCTTACAAAGACCTCAGCGCATGGAAACAAGCGGGTGGACCTCGCGCTATACCGCGTTACGCAAAACCTTCCGAAAGCAGAGCTCTACGGATGAATCAGCCAGATGAGAAGGGCGGCAGTTTCGGTTGCGAGCAACATCGCAGAGGGAAAAGACAGGTCGAGGGATAGGGAGTTCGCCCTTCTTCTGTAGCACGCGCGAGGCTCCCTGCTTGAACTGGAAACACAGACCCTGATTGCCGGGGAATTGGGCTATCGGCAGGCGGGGTCCGATCGGCTCAACGCCCCTAACAGAACAACTGGCTGAAACAATCAACGCCTCATTGAGAGTGGTGAGAGAAGACCAAGGAACGAAGCCTGAAGCCATTCAAGATTGAGCTCTGGCCAATCGCCAACGACCATCAGCCAACAGCTAGGCCTCAAATTCCGAAGCTTCTGGAAACCGCAACTTGTGCTTGGACAAGGCCTTGGTCAGCAGATCCTCGACCTGGCGCTCTTCGCAGTTCTTCGCCATGGCCAATTCACTGACCAACAGGTAGCGAGCCCGTTCCAGCATCTTTTTCTCACGGAACGAGAGCGGCTTCGCCTGGTTCAGCATCAGCAGGCCTTTGAGGACCGAGGCCACTTCCAGGAGTGAACCCGTGCGCATGCGTTCGGAGTTCTCCTTGAAGCGGTATTTCCAGTCGGCGTTGTTGAGACACTCGCCATCTGTAAGAAAATCAATGATTTTCTGGATTTCCCCGTTCCGAACCACGCGCCTTAGTCCGACGCTGTTGACGTTGTGGAAGGGAACCATAACCTTCAAGCTACTGGCCTTGATTTTCAGGAGATAGAACTGCTCCACAGACGCACCAATGGTACGGCTGCTGATCTGTTCAATAACTCCCACGCCATGGTTGGGGTAAACGACTTTATCGCCGATGTGGAAACCGTCGCTGCTAATCATGAAGGAACACCTATGAGCGCCGGGACAACCGTAAGAAGGAACTACCATAAACAGTCTAGCCTAAGAAATCCGAAAAGGCAATCCGGGCGCGGCTTCCCCAGTATGCCGCCCACCGGGAGCTGCCTGCGCGCGGTTCGGGCTCCTATAAGCTTGAGAAAACATAGGAATTGCAGCCGGATGGCGGCGCGCGGCTGCCGGCCGGAATGTACGTTATGTCCATGCGGGGGTGGCGGCCTAGCCTAACCCAGCGCGGTCCTCACTCTCACGCACCCGTACTGCCGTACTACAAACAACCAATCGAGGTTTATAATTCCGCAAAGCATGACTGAGCAGATCAAAAAGAAGCTTCAGGAAGAAATCAACACGCTGGAGCACGAACTAAGTCACGAACTCCCGAAAGAGCTTAAGAAGGCCGTCGCCTTGGGCGACTTGAGCGAAAACGCCGAGTATCACATGGCCAAACAGCGGCAGGAGTTTGTGAAGGCGCGCCTGCGCCAGTTGGGCAGGCGTCTGGCCGATCTGTCTCTTATCAACATGAGCAACATTCCCAAGGACAAGGTCGGCCTGGGTTCGACGGTAAAGGTTTATGACAACGAAAAGGGCGAGGAGATCGAGTACAAGCTGGTGACTAGCGAGGAATCCGATGTCGCGTCCGGCAAGATTTCCACGACCTCTCCGATCGGTCGCGCCTTGCTGAACAAGAAAGTCGGCGACTCGGCCACCGTAGTGACGCCGAACGGCAAGCGGGAGATGGATATTCTCAGTCTGACCACGATCCACGACGAGGCGCAAGCCGGATGACCTGGACCAGCGCCTTCGGCAACGCCTGCGGCAAGCTTCTGCGAGCCATTGTCAATCGCATGGCCCTGGCGCGGATCAGCCCCAACTTCTTGACATTTATCGGCCTGGTCATCGACACGGTGGCAGCGTTTCTCTTCGGCTACGCCAACGCCGACAACCAGGCGCGCATGTTCTTCTATGCCGGGCTCGTCATCTTCGGCGCGGGCTTCTTCGACCTGGTGGATGGCCGGGTCGCGCGCGCCAGCAACCAGGTTACCCGCTTCGGTGCATTTTTCGATTCGGTGGTCGATCGGTATAGCGATGCCGCCCTGTTCTTCGGCTTGCTCGTGTACTATTCGCGCGGCGGCCGTTTCTTCTACGTGGTTTTGACAGCATTGGCCATGATCAGTTCCGTCATGGTGAGCTACACGCGAGCGCGCGCCGAGTCTTTGATTGACACCTGCAAAGTTGGGTTCATGGAACGGCCGGAGCGTCTGGTGCTTCTCATCATTGGAGCCGTTTTCAATCGCATGGCGCCGGTTCTCTGGGTCATCGCGGTGCTTTCCACCATCACCGTCGCCCACCGCATTTACTACACATGGCTGCAGACCGAGCGTGCCAAGGCGTCTCCGGCCGAAGCCGGACGCTCGGCCGCCTAGTCCCTTTTTAGATCCCAAGTTCTGCGCTTTCTTCGGCCCCGTTACTAAGTCTAAGAACCCATGATTCTGCGGAGAGGTCTGTATGAAGAAGTCCGGCTGGTCGCTTCGAATCTTTGCTGCCGTCTTGCTGTCCTTGACCTTCCTTGCGCTCGCGACATGGGCTGCGCCCGCCACATCGGTCGCCGCGCCGCAGATCAAGTACGAGAAGTACACCCTGAAGAACGGGCTGGAGGTGATTCTGTCGGAAAATCACCGCCTCCCCTTGGTCGCGGTGGACTTGTGGTACCACGTTGGACCAGCCAATGAGCGAGCCGGCCGCACTGGCTTCGCCCACCTGTTCGAACACATGATGTTTGAAGGTTCGAAGCATGTCGGACCGAAGGCACACGATCGCTACCTCGAAGCCGCAGGCGCCAGCGACATTAATGGCACCACCGACTTCGACCGCACCAACTACTTCGAAACTCTGCCTTCCAACCAGCTTGAACTCGCGCTCTGGCTGGAAAGCGACCGCATGGGCTACCTCTACGGGAAACTCGACAGCGAGCGGCTGACGAATCAGCGCGACGTTGTCCGCAACGAGCGCCGCCAATCGACCGAGAACACGCCCTACGGCCTGGTCGAAGAAGAGCTTTATCACCAGCTGTTTCCAAAAGACCATCCCTATTACGCAGACGTAATCGGCTCTCACCGCGACATCGACGCGGCCCGGATCGACGACGTACGCGCTTTCTTTCGCCAGTACTACACACCCAACAACGCCAGCTTGACCATCACCGGCGACATCGATCCAGCGCAAGCCAAGGTCTGGGTAGAAAAATACTTCGGCTCGATTCCCCCCGGGCCTCCGGTGCCGAGAATCACCGCCACCACCCCACCGATCACGGCGGAAAAGCGCGCCCAGGTGACCGACCAAGTCGAGTTGCCGCGCATTTATATGGGCTGGATCACGCCGCCGATCTTTCAGCCAGGGGACGCAGAGAGCGATCTGCTGGCCCAGATTCTGGGCGGGGGCAAGTCCAGCCGGCTGTACAAGAAACTCGTCTACCAGATGCAGATTGCGCAGGACGTGCAAGTCCAGAACTCGAACCTGCGACTGGGATCTGTCTTCGAGTTGCAGGCTACCGCCAAACCCGGCGTGAAACCCCAGGATCTGGAAGCGGCCATCAACGCAGAGTTGGAAAAATTGCGCAGCGAAGGCCCAACCCAGACCGAGCTCGAGCGCGCCCGCAACGTGATGGAGACACGTACCATCAGCAGCCTCGAGCGGCTGGGAGGCTTTGGAGGACTGGCCGACCGTCTGAATCAATACAACCAGTTCCTGCACGATCCCGGCTATTTACCCAAAGATCTTGCGCGCTACAACCGGGCGACGGCGGCCGACCTGAAACAGGTGGCAGAAGAGAGGCTGAAGACCTCAGCGCGCGCCGTCGTCTACGGATTGCCCGGCGAACGCGTGGTCGATGACCCACCGGCCAGCAAGGAAAGCGACGCCAAGCAGGAAAAGGGGAAAACCGTCGCCGTCACGATGGCGGACGAACCCTGGCGCGCCAATCCGCCACCCGCGGGAGCGCCTTCGAAGCTAAGCCTTCCCCTGGCAGGCAGCTTCAAACTGCCCAACGGTCTGACCGTGCTGCTGGTTGAACAGCATCAATTGCCCCTGGTGGCGACCCGCATCGTCGCCCTCAACGGCAGCGATGCCAATCCCGTCGACAAGCCGGGACTCGCGTCGTTCACCACCCGGATGCTGCCTGAGGGCACGGAGCGGCGCAGTGCGCTCCAGGTAGCCGACGATGCCGCGCAGATCGGCGCCTCGGTGCGTACGTTCACCGTCAGCGACGACTCCATCGTCGCCATTCGTACTCTGAAGCCCAACCTGGATGCGGCACTCGATTTGCTTTCGGATGTGGTTCTGCATCCGAAGTTCGACCCGGAAGAGATTGAGCGTATCCGCAAAATCCGCGAGACCGACATCCTCCAAATCCAGGACGATCCCATGCAATTGGCGATTGGCGTTCTGCTGAGGTCGGTCTATGGACCCGCACATCCCTACGGCTACCGCGACGAAGGGACGACGGAGGCGAATCGTCTGATCACTCGGGACCACCTGCGCAAGATGTGGCAGAGCGGATATGCGCCCGCGAATGCAGTCCTCGTGTTCACCGGTGATCTCACGTCAGCAGAGGCGCGCACCCTGGCGGAAAAATATTTTGGCAGCTGGCAGGGGACGACCAGCCGACACGAACCGCCGCCTGTCAACGCCAAGACCTCGCGCGCGATCTACCTGGTGGATAAGCCAGGCGCGGCGCAGACATTTCTGCTGGTCGCCGGTTTGGGCGTACCTCGCTCCACGCCGGACTTTGTTCCGCTCGAAGTCATGAATAACATCCTGGGCGGACTGTATTCCAGTCGTATCAACATGAACCTGCGCGAGGAGCACGGCTACACCTACGGCTGCTTCTCGTTCTTCCTCTACCGCCGTGGACAGGGACTATTCGCAGCCGGAGGCGGGATGCGCAGCGATGCCACGGCAGCAGCCGTCCAGGAGATGCTCAAGGAGATTGAACGAATCCGCTCGGCTCCGCCCACTGCAGAGGAGTTGAAACTGTCGAAAGGGGCGTTCTCGCTTTCGCTGGCTGGCTTGTTCGAATCTTCCGAGCAGACCGCAAACACGGTGGGCGACCTGTTTACTTACGACCTTCCGTTGGACTACTACCAGCAATTGCCGGCCAAGATTGACGCAGTCCAAGCCGAAGACGTGCAACGCATGGCCACGACCTACCTGCATCCGGAAACCTCCCTGGTGATCGGGGCGGGGGACCGCGCCAAGGTCGAAGATTCGTTGAAGAAGCTCGCCATCGGTCCCGTGGAACTGCGCGACGCGGACGGAAATCCGGTGAAGGGGACTGCAGCTGGAGTTGGAGCGCATTAGTGCGCGACTTGGGATTTACGCCATGCGCCGAGTTGCTGGCTGATTGCGCGGGCGATGTTCCAACACGCCCAAAATCCAGGAACCCCCGGCACCCCGGTTGAAAATGGTCAGGCGTTGGTGGTCAGGTCAGGCCACGCAGGGTCCTTCGACTCCGTTCGGCCGACGCCTCACCGCCGCCCTCAGGATGACAGAGCGGTTAGGTCAGCAAGGAGCTGGGGCCAATTTTCAGGGGCTTGGCTTTTCAGGGCCTCTCTCCCCACTCAAGCCCAATAGCAATTCTCTTGCAGCTAAGTTGTAGAAAAGTCGCCGGTGGCCCGACAACGGGCCGAAATGCGGCGGCAACTTCGCCTGGAATGCCGTTCAATCGCGCCCTGGAGGCCGTAAAGCGTATTCCGTGAGTCGAGCCAAGTTTTTTTGGTCGTCCCGGTCCCCTGCGGCTCGGGCCTGAGAGCCCCCTGGCGCGTTGCGTTATCTATCGGCTATTCCAAGTTGGGAAAAGGGATGGGTCAGAAAGCAGGGCGAACCATGGCAGGCGGATCCCTGCGCACTTTAGCCCTCACGAGAACCCTAACCCCGAACCTATACCGGCAACTCTGTCGCAGCCTCCGATGCTAGACTAACGCGTTCGTTTTCCTGACGAGGTCGACTTGGCAACGGATCCGGTACTGGTCGTACATGGCGGCGCCTGGGCAATTCCTGAGGACATGGTGGTAAGTCACTTGAATGGCGTTCGCCACGCGATGGACGCTGGTTGGCAGGCTTTGAGCCGGGGCGGTTCCGCACTCGATGCGGTGGAAGAAGCGGTCGTCATTCTGGAAGATGACGAGACCTTTGACGCCGGCCGCGGCAGCTTTCTCAATCGCGATGGCAAGGTTCAATTGGATGCGTTCATCATGGAAGGAGCCAGGCTGCGGGGCGGAGGCGTGGGTTGCGTGGAGAGGCTGCGCAACCCCGTGCGCGCGGCGCGCAAGATTCTGAGCGAAAGCCCGCACGTATATTTCGTGGCGGAAGGCGCCGAGCGCTTCGCCGCCGAGCACGGCATGGAACTGTGCGACAACCAGGATCTGGTCATTCCACGCGAACTGGAACGCTTGCGCGCATTTCAGGCACAGGCCAGCGGGCAGGCGCCCGACCTGTTCGCTCCGGCAATCTCGCACGATACGGTGGGCGCGGTCGCGCTCGATCGCGACGGCAACCTCGCGGCCGCTACCTCAACCGGCGGCACGTTGAACAAAGCGCCCGGCCGCCTGGGTGATTCCTCCCTGATTGGTTGTGGCTGCTATGCGGATAACCAGAGCGCGGCCGCCTCGCTCACGGGTTGGGGCGAGCCGATCATGAAGCTCGTTCTCGCGAAGTGGGCTGCGGATCGCGTGCTGGCCGGGAATATGCCGGAATGGGTCTCCCCAGAAGCGATGAACTACCTCAAGGCGCGCGTGAACGGCCACGGGGGGATCATTCTTCTCGATGGCAAGGGACACATCGGCATCGCGCACAACACTCCCCGCATGGCCTGGGCGCTAAAGACGACTAAGGTCGAAGACTCTGGCATCCAGCGCTAGTGAGCTGAGAACACCCCTTTTGCGGGGTTACCGTCCAATTACTTTTGCACTTATTTCAGTGCATTTTTCATAACCCTGTAACATCGGCGCGGTATAAGTCGGAGTATGGAAGCAGCGTTCTATGACACGCTGATCCTCTCGGACGTGCATTTGGGCGCGGAGGTCAGCCGTGCGCGCGCTGCGACCCGCATGCTGAAGGAAAACGCCTTTCGTCGCCTCATTCTTCTGGGCGACATCTTCGCCGACCTGAACTTCGGACGCCTGAAGAAAGAGCACTGGCAGTTCCTGGGCACGATCCGCAAGCTCTCGAATCCAAAGCGCAAGGTTGAAGTCGTGTGGGTCGAGGGCAATCACGATCTCGGCCTCACCAACGTCATGTCCCATCTGGTGGGCGTGAAGGTGTATCAGGATTACGAGTGGAATTATGCGGGCCTGCGGCACGTTGCCATTCACGGCCATCAGTTCGACGGGTTCGCAGTCAACAGTGTTTCGCTGAGCAATCTCGGGACGTGGTTTTACCTGCTCCTGCAGAAACTCGACCTGAGAGGCAAACCCCTTGCACGCCTGATCGATCGGCTCAACACCCGCTGGCTGCGGATGTCGACCAAGGTAGCGTCGGGTGCGCTGGCCTACGCGCGCTTGCATGGCGCGGACCGCATCTTCTGTGGCCACACCCACGACGCCATGCAACGCCAGGAGGACGGCATCCACTATTACAACTCCGGCGGCTGGATCGACTCGCGCTTGACTTACATTACCGTTGCCCAGGAGGGCGTTCGCATCCATGAGTACAGGGAGAAGGACGATCAGGAAGGAAACCAAGGACGAAATCAAGCCGAGGTGGCGCTCAACGAAACGGCCGAAGAGTCAGAACTGCTGGACTTGGTCGAGTACGAGGGCGTCAGTCCTTAGTCCGGAAGGCAAAGTTTAGTTCCGCCGGCGGCACAGCAATCGCTCAGGCCTAAGACCGAACACCTGCCTCTAAAACCGCACCACCACTCCCGTCGAAGCGCGAATCATGTTCTGATGCATTCCGAAAACGTTCATCCGCAAGTAGTCGGCCTGGATGCGCCAGCTGAAGGGGCCTCTCCACTGGTAGTCCACACCGCCGCCCGCGCCAGCCGTCCACTTGGTGTCGGAATCAAAGAAACCGGTCGTGGCCACGTTGACACGGGTCGCACCCGCCAGCACGTGGGCGAACTCGCGAAAATTCCCGCGGAAGCGCGCGACCTGCGGTCCGCCCAGAAAGGTGTACTGCTTGACACGTACGTCGGGAATCGCGGGAGTGCAGACCGGGACCGTCACGCAAGAGATGGGAAACTGATTCCATCCGCCTTGAGAGCTACCGTCGACCACCAAGGTCAGCCAGGGCCGCAAGCGCAAGCCTTCGAGAGATGCTTCCCAGCCGTGCAGGCTGGTGCGTTGACTGGATGCGTAGTTCGTGTTGCCGTATGCGTACCCTGCGAAGACACTGAACCTGGAATTCTGCGCGGCCGCAATGCCACTCAGCGCGAGCAGAGTAACCACGATCATGGCGCGTTTCAGCACAAAAATTCCTCCTCGAGACTGCAACCAGGAATCAGGTGACGGAAGCCGTGAAAGATTTTGGATGCAATGGCTTCCAAAAACTTTGCCCGGTGACGCCGCTACGGTTCGAACCCAATCGCTAAAGCGGAATTCTATTGTAGACGCGAACCTAGTGCTCGCGCAGAAAGCGGTATCGCCCTTGGCGCTCGCTGGCGACTGCTTCTGCGACTTGCAGGAAGGCTCGACCTGCGTGCGACAGATTGGCTTCCTTGCGGTAGACGAGCCGCAACTTCCGGTGCAGTTTCAACTCCCGGACCTGGATGCTGACCAGTTCGCGACGCGCGAGTTCATTCTCTACGCTGATGAGTGGCACGAGAGCCACCCCGTTTCCCATGGAGACGAAGCGGGTGATGGCCTGGAGCGTTGGCAGCTCCACGTCCATGTGCAGCGGCGTCTTGTGGCGGCGAAATGTTTCGATGACTTTCTCGCGATAAGGCGAAGAGACGATGTGCGCGACGAAGACCTCTGCCCCCAATTGGCGAATACTGATTTGCTTTTCGGTAGCGAGTGGGTGGTTGGGGGGAACCACGAAGGTTAACTCGTCGAGGTAGACGACAATCGAGCGCAGGCGCGGCTCCTGTGGGTCGTAGGAGAGAACGCCCATCTCGACGGTGTGGCGCAGCAGTTCGTCGGGGATATGGCTGCCGAGAGAGCGCTGCACCGTGATCTTGATCATGGGATGCAGGCGGCGGAACTCAGCCAGCACAGGCAGCAGGTAGAGGGCCGTGAATTCGTTGGCGGCGATGGCTAGCTTACCCTTATGGAGTTCACGCAACTGGACCAGGGCTTCCTGGGCGTCGCTGCGCAGGTTCAGGAGTTTCTCAGCATATTCCTGCAGGGTGCGGCCGGCATCGGTCAGGACACCCTCGCGCGAGGAGCGGTCGAACAGAGGTTCGCCCAGTTCTTCTTCCAGCTTTCGGATGGTCTGGCTGACCGCCGACTGGGTGCGGAAGAGCTTCTCGGCGGCGCGTGAGAAGCGGCCCTCGCGGGCTACCGTCAGGAAAACCTCGAGTTGGGAGAGTTCCATGATGGGGCCTTAAGCAAAAGTTGCAGCCCGATTAGAGCAACTTATAGGTAACAGCCAAACTAATACTAATTGAAAGATTATAAGCTTTGCTTCAGGCGCCTGTCCACCTACCATATGGGGCTGAGGAGGATCCTCGAAATGGAACGAGCACGGATCACGGTCTTCGACACCACGTTGCGGGACGGTGAGCAGTCGCCGGGCTGCAGCATGAATGTCCACGAGAAGCTGCGCATGGCGCATCTACTCGACCGGCTGGGGGTGGACGTGATCGAAGCGGGATTCCCGATCGCCTCGGAGGGAGACTTCCAGGCTGTGAAGGGGATCGGAGCAGCGGTGCGCCGGCCGATCATTGCGGGCTTGGCACGCGCCTGCGCGCTCGACATTGAG